>Ga0056121_1000200_pt1 | contig 22124 bp, 20 predicted proteins | sample WorMetHEROISLAND_FD_83872 | JGI IMG/M metagenome (GOLD analysis project Ga0056121, IMG submission 83872) | Marine gutless worms symbiont microbial communities from Max Planck institute for Marine Microbiology, Germany - Olavius sp. 1 HERON ISLAND ...
AAATCAGTTCATCACAAGCTTCGTCGACGCCTACAATCGAACCAGGCTCAGATGCCTCGACTACAAGGCGCCAATCGAGCTCCTCAGCAATCCCCCGGGACACAACACGGAAGCCGGGGTCCATGGTCGACAAATACCGGGCCGACGGCGCCGGACTAGTGCAGCTCCGCCCGCAGGCGCTGGCGCAACTGGTCGATCGGCAGCAACTGGCCCTTGTGCTCGAAGCACCAGAAGGTCCAGCCGTTGCAGGCATCCGCCCCCTGCACGGCGGCTCCCACCTTGTGGATCGAGCCGCGCACGCGGTCGCAGATCAGGCTGCCGTCGGCGCGCACGCGGGCGGCATAGCGCCGGCGGTGGTCGTAGAGCGTGGTGCCCGGCTGCAGCAGGCCGCGCTCGACCAGCCAGCCGAACGGGATGCGGGGCTGCTGCCGACGTGACGGCGCCGCCTGCACGTCCTCGTCGTCGAGCGGTGCCACCGCGGCGATGCGTTCGCGGGCCAGGCGGGCGTAGTTGGGATCGCGTTCGATGCCGATGTAGTCGCGGCGCAGGCGGCGGGCAACAGCGCCGGTGGTGCCGCTGCCGAAGAACGGATCGAGCACCAGGTCGCCCGGCTTGCTGGCCGCCAGCAGCACCCGGTGCAGCAGCGCTTCGGGCTTCTGCGTCGGGTGCGCCTTGCGACCGTCGCCATCCTTCAGACGCTCCGGGCCCGAGCAGATCGGCAGCAGCCAGTCGCTGCGCATCTGCAGGTCCTCGTTCAGCGCCTTCATCGAGTCGTAATTGAAGGTATAGCCCTTGGCGTTACGGTCCTTGACGCACCAGATCATGGTCTCGTGCGCGTTGGTGAAGCGCTTGCCGCGGAAATTGGGCATCGGGTTGGTCTTGCGCCAGACCACGTCGTTGAGGATCCAGAAGCCGAGGTCCTGGAGGATGGCGCCGACCCGGAAGATGTTGTGGTAGCTGCCGATCACCCACAGGCTGCCGCTGTCCTTGAGGACCCGGCGGGCGGCCTGCAGCCAGTCGCGGGTGAAGGCGTCGTAGCTGGCGAAATCGGCGAACCGGTCCCAGTCCTCGTCGACCGCGTCGACGCGCGAGTTGTTGGGCCGGTGCAGGGTGCCTTCGAGCTGCAGGTTGTATGGCGGATCGGCGAAGATCAGGTCGACGCTGCCGGCCGGCAGCTGGTTCATCGCCTCGACGCAGTCGCCGACCATCACCTGGTTGCGCCGGAGGTTGCCCTCTTTGGTCATTCGTTTCCCCCTCGTGCGGCGAGGCAGAATGCGAAACCGGGACTCCGGCGTCAACCGTTTTTCGTTGATTCTCAATTCGTTAACGGAGACTCCAAAAGTCGCCTGACAGGCGCGAAGGAGCGCCGGTGGTGCGCCGTGACACCCAGCGCCGCCAGCCCCGCCCGGTGTTCGCGGGTGCCGTAGCCGGCGTTGGTTTCCCACCCGTAGCCCGGATGGCGGTGGCCCAGGGCCGCCATCAGCCGGTCGCGCGTCACCTTGGCGACGATCGAGGCGGCGGAAATCGCCGGCACGTGGGCATCGCCGCCGACGATGCACTCGACGGCGCACGGCAGCTCGGGCGCGCGATTGCCGTCGACCAGGGCCTGCCGCGGCGTCGTCGGCAGCGCGGCGACGGCGCGCCGCATCGCCAGAAAGGTCGCCTGCAGGATGTTCAGGCGGTCGATCTCGACGACGCTGGCGGCGCCCAGGCCGACCTGGGCCATGGCGAAGATCTGCGGCGCCAGGACCGCGCGCTGCCCGGCTGTCAGGGCCTTGGAGTCGGTCAGGCCGTCGGGCAGTCCGGCTGCGGTCGGCACCACCGCGGCGGCGACCACGGGGCCGGCCCAGGGCCCGCGGCCGACCTCGTCGATGCCGCAGACGGTCGCCTCAGCCATGGTCCCGGCTACTGTCGCGGTCGCCGTCGGGCGGCGCATCGAGGGCGGGCGGCGCGGCACTCTCGTCCGCGTCCATGCGGGCGTCGTCCTCGGCTGCAGCGCTGTCGTCGGCTTCGGGAGGGCGATTCTCGTTCGCCGTCAGCAGGTTGCGGAAGGCGTCATAGCCGCGGTTGCCGAGGCGGATGGTGAACTGCGCGGTATTGCGGGTCGCCAGCGCCACCGCCTGCGCCTCGCCGCCGTAGACCCCGCGCCAGAGCTGGGCGAAGGTGCGGACGTTGCGCCAGACCAGGCGGTCGAGCCGGCGCAGGGTCAACAACCACAAGGGGCTGAGCATCAGGCTGAGCGCGATGACCGAGATCGCCAGCTTGCTGTCGGCCCCCGTCATCACCCCCGCCGCCGCCGCGGCGGCGACCAGCACGAACGAGAACTCGCCGATCTGACCCAGGGTGACGCCGGCCAGCCAGGCCCGTGGCCAGGGCTCGCCGAACAGCCGCAGCACGCCGACGTTCATCGCCGTCTTGGCGACGGTGACGATCAGCAGCATGGTCACCACCTCGGCCAGGTGCGCCCAGATGAAGCCCAGGTCCATGAGCAGGCCGATCGACAGGAAGAACAGCATCAGCAGCACCCCCTGGATCGGCAGCGATGCCTGCAGGATCGCCGTGCGCGCGGTGGAGTTGCCGATCCACAGGCCCGCCAGGAAGGCGCCATAGGCGGCCGACATGCCGACCAGCGCCGACAGCAGGGCGGCGCCGAAGCAGTAGGCCAGGGCGATGATCGCGGTCAGCTCGACGTTGCCTTCGACCGAGCGGGCGAACGGCACGCCGACGCGCTCGCGTCGCGTCAGCACGACGATCAGCACCGCCAGCAGGCCGACGGCGGCGAGCACGCGCAGGATGCCGCCGACCGGGAAGCCGGACCCGGCGGCCATGGTGTCGATCACCAGCAGCATCGGCACCACGGCCAGGTCCTGGGCGATCAGCACGCCCACCGTGGTGCGGCCGACGCTGCTGCGCAGCTCGCCGATATCGTCCAAGAGCTTGATCGCCACCGCCGTGCTCGACAGGGCGACGACGAAGCCGAGGACGATGCCGGCCTCGGTGCTGCGGCCGAACACCTGGCTGACCAGCAGCACCACCGTCACCGACAGCACGATCTGCGCCAGCGCCACCGACAGCGCCAGCCGCAGCACCCGGCGGAAGCCGCGCAGCGACAGCTCCATGCCGATGGTGAACAGCAGCATCAGCACGCCCAGCTCGGCCAGGATCTTCACCGGCGCCTGCTCGGTGATCAGGCCCAGGCCGGACGGCCCGACGACGACCCCGGCGGCGATGTAGCCGACGATCGCCGGCTGTCGCAGGCGCTGCAGCAGCAGGCCGAGCAGCAGCGCGGCGCCGGCGATGGTGGCGATCTCTAGGAGCCCGGGCGTGTGCATCGACGAAGATAAATAGCACAGCATCGCCGCGGCATAGCAGCGCAAGGGCGCCACCGGCTTGCGTCCGCCGGGCGTGCGCACTAGGTCTGGATCAGGACGTTCGTGCAGGTATCGGCGACAGGGAGCGCGAAACGGTGCGGATGACGCGGGGAACGGCGGCGATCGCCATGGCGGGCTTGGCCGTGGTGCTGGCGGTGGCGGTCGCCCTGATCATGGTCGAGCGCGGCGGCGGCCAGCGCGGCAGCGGCATGCCGGACATCGGCGGTCCGTTCGAGCTGGTCGACCACACCGGGCAGACGGTGAACGAGCAGAGCTGGCCGGGCCAGCACCTGCTGATCTATTTCGGCTATACCTTCTGCCCCGACGTCTGCCCGACCGAGCTGCAGATCATGACCGTGGCGCTGGACGAGCTCGGCGGCGAGGCGGAGCGGATCCAGCCGCTGTTCGTCACCGTCGATCCCGCCCGCGACACCGTGCCGGCGATGGCCGACTACGTCGGCGCCTTTCACGCCCGCATGGTCGGCCTGACCGGCAGCGACCAGCAGATCCGCGCCGCGGCCAGGACCTACCGGGTCTACTTCGCCCTCGGCGAGGGCGAGGACTACCTGGTCGACCATTCCTCCTTCATTTACCTGATGTCGCCGGACGGCCAGCTGCTGACCTACTTCCCGGCGAACTCCGATCCGACCGCGATGGCCGGGCGCATCGCCGAGCTGTTGTAGCGGGCGGCATCGCGTCAGGACGATTTCTTCGTTTTTTGCGTGAATGAATTCATGTTAAACATGAATTCATAACCGTGCTGTCGCCTTCCGGCCAACAACCGCCGCCGCCCCGGGTGCGGGCGGTGGGCCGTGGCATGGCGGTCGTCTGCACCGTCCTGGCGCCGCTCGCGCCGCTGGCGGTGGCGGTCGTCTGGTGGCACCCGGGGCTGTGGCGCGACCTCGTGGTCGAGGCGCTCGGCCTCGTCGCCGCGCCGGTCCTGCCGATCGGGTTGTGGCTGGCGGCGGGCGCAGTGGCGCTGCTGCCCGCGCTGATTGCCGGATGGGCGTTGTGGCGGCTCAGGGCGTTCTTCGCCCTGGTCGCCGCCGGCGAGGGCCTCAGCTTCGCCGCCGCCGATGGGCTGATGGGGTTCGCGCGTACCCTGGTCGTGCTGGTGCTGGCCAAGCCGCTGTGCGCGGCCGCGCTCAGCGTGCTCGTCACCTTGCCGAACGGTCCGGGCCGGCGGCAGCTCGTGCTCAGCGTCAGCTCCGACGACCTGTTCCTGCTGGTCATCTGCGGGCTGCTGGTCGCCGTCGCCTGGAGCCTGCGCGAAGGTGCCCGCATCGCCCGCGAGCACGCGGAAATCGTCTGAGGCGGCGCGCCGGCATGGCCATCGTCGTCACCCTCGATGTGATGCTGGCGCGACGCAAGATGCGCTCGAAGGAGCTGGCGCGCGAGATCGGCATCGCCGAGCAGAACCTGTCGCTGCTGAAATCCGGCAAGGTCAAGGGCATCCGCTTTTCCACCCTGGAGGCGATCTGCCGGGTGCTGCAGTGCCGGCCGGGCGACATCCTCGATTATCGGCCTCAGGCGGGTGAGGACGAGGGCGAGCGGGATGCCGGCTGATCGGCGCCGGCCGGTCGCCGGCGAAGCCTCTGTGCCGCCAGGGCTTTCGCCAGGTTAACACTTTCTTGTCGGGGCCGGGCGCACAGTTGATCGTGACGGTGACGCCCCGGTAAACTCCCGATTCGACGTATGACACTTCGGTGACCGACGCCGCCGCGACCTACCGGCGACCGGGCGCCGCCGACCGGCAAAGTACCTAGTAGGCGACGGGAGACGGTGCCCATGATGTATCACCTGCACGAGATGAATCGTGCCGTGCTGACGCCGCTGCGGCTGGCGGCGGAGGCCAACCAGCACCTGCTGCGCCATCCGCTGAACCCGCTGAGCTATACCGAGGGCGGGCGGGCGATGGCGGCGATGTGCGAGCTGTTCGAGTCGACCACCCGGCCCTACGGCAAGCCCGCCTGGGGCCTCAAGACCACCCGCGTCAACGGCCGCCGCGTGAAAGTGCGCGAACAGGTGGTGGCGGAAAAGCCGTTCTGCCGCCTGACCCGGTTCGTCCGCCAGGGCGACGACCGCGCCAGCCTGGGTCACCCCAAGCTGTTGGTGGTGGCGCCGATGAGCGGCCACTTCGCCACCCTGCTGCGCGGCACCGTGCAGGCGATGCTGCCGGACCACGACGTCTACGTCACCGACTGGGTCGATGCCCGCCAGGTGCCCAAGCGGGCCGGCGAGTTCGATCTCGACGACTACATCGACTACATCATCGACTTCCTGCACGTGCTGGGCGAGGGCGCCCACCTGATGGCGGTCTGCCAGCCGTCGGTGCCGGCGCTGGCAGCGGTGTCGTTCATGTCCGCCATCGGCGATCCGATGGTGCCGCGGACGATGACGCTGATGGGCGGGCCGATCGACACCCGCGCCAACCCGACGGTGCCCAACAAGCTGGCCACCGGCCGCTCGCTCGACTGGTTCGAGCGCCACCTGATCTACCGCGTGCCCGCGGTCTATCCCGGCGGCCTGCGCCGGGTCTATCCGGGCTTCCTGCAGCTCTCGGGCTTCATGTCGATGAACCTGGACCGCCACGTCGGCGCGCATCTGCAGCATTTCCACCACCTGGTGCGCGGCGACGGCGACAGTGCCGCCGCTCACCGCCGCTTCTACGACGAATACCTCGCCGTCATGGACCTGCCGGCCGAGTATTACCTGCAGACCGTCGAGCGGGTGTTCCAGGAGCACCAGCTCGCCGTCGGCACCTTCAGCCACCGCGAGGAGCCGGTCGACCCGGCGGCGATCACGGCGTGCGCGCTGATGACGGTGGAGGGCGAGAAAGACGACATCTCCGGGGTCGGCCAGACCTATGCCGCGCACGGCCTGTGCAGCGCCCTGCCCGACGACATGCGCGAACACTGGGAGCAGCCCGGCGTCGGCCACTACGGCGTGTTCAACGGCCGCCGCTGGCGCGAGGAGATCGCCCCCCGGGTGAAGACCTTCATCGCCCGGCACGCGCTGGAGGCCTGAGTGCCGCGTCGGCGCGGCCGGAAGCCGGCGCCGACCGCGGGCAGCGACGATCGGGCGCTGCCGTTCTGGAAGACCACGCCGCTTGAAGAGATGACCCAGGCGCAGTGGGAGTCGTTGTGCGACGGCTGCGCCAAGTGCTGCCTGCTGAAGCTCGAGGACATCGAGACCGGCGAGATCGCCTTCACCAGCGTTGCCTGCCGTCTGCTCGACCTCGGCACGTGCCGCTGCGCCAACTATCCCGAATGCCAGCGCCTGGTGCACGACTGCGTCGTCCTCACCCCCGACAACATCGCCCGGCTGCACTGGATGCCGGGCACCTGCGCCTATCGCCTGATCGCCGAGGGCCGCGAGCTCTACTGGTGGCACCCGCTGGTCTCGGGCGACCCCGACAGCGTGCACCGGGCCGGCGTCTCCGTGCGCGGGCGCTGCATCAGCGAGCGCCGCGCCGGCGACCTGGAGGACTATGTGCTGAAGGAGGAGCCGTGAGGCCGGTCCTCCGCGTCTTGCGAAGTCGGCATATCGATTCCTTGTCGATCGGCAAACGGAGCTTACGGCGCGCGGGCTTAGGCGGCCTGAGCGGACTTTGGATTTGGACACGTAACTTTCGCCTCCCGCTCGGCACGGGGCGGTGGTAAGGTGCGGACAGGGTCAGCCGATGCCGATATTGCGCATCAAGCAGCGTCCGGGCAGTGCGAAGGACAGCTACCGTCTGGAGGTCCAGGCGGAAGACATTGCCGGCAGTGGTCCTGAAACCCGATGCGTTGAGATCGAATTCGCATTGTCGCCACAGGATCGTGAGCGCGTCCGGTGGTACCTTGAGGACTTCCTGCTGTTTGATCAGGAACCCGCGCCGCAGATCGCAAAGCAGGTCGAAGACCTCATGGCAGAGCGCGGAGAAGCGCTCTTCAGTGATATCTTCGGCGGCTCCAGCCCGGCAAACGAACTGTGGACGGCGGTCCAGCCGCAGCTCTCATCCACCCGCATAGAGGTTACGACCGGAATCGCCGATGCGATGGCAATTCCGTGGGAGCTGATCCGCGATCCCGAAACCAAAGCTCCTCTTGCCTTGTCTGCGAAGGCGTTCGTGCGTGCTCACCGCGATGCGGCAGCCGCCTTGGCGCCGCAGCAGCCGGAGGCCCGGAAGGTCCGTATCCTGCTCGTCATCTGCCGCCCCAAGGGCGGGGAGGATGTGCCGTTTCGTTCCGTTGCAGGACAGCTGGTGACGCGGCTTAGCGAGGAAGCACGAGGTGCCTTCGACCTCGACGTGCTTCGACCGCCGACCTTCGATCAACTGGCCGCCACCCTGCACAATGCCAAATCGCAAGCACAGCCGTACCAGATCGTCCATTTCGACGGGCACGGCACATACCGCGAACTCGTGGCCGGCGCTCGACCTCGCGGCTATTTGGTGTTCGAAGGCGAGCAACCCGGCGCGCAAGAACTGATCCACGGCAAGCAAATCGGTCAGCTTCTCTCTGAAACCGATGTGCCGGTGCTTGTCCTCAACGCCTGTCAGTCCGCGTACGCGGAAACCCAAGACTCACCGAGATCGGACGACGTCGACGAAGGGCGCACCGAGCTCGTGGCCTACGGCTCGTTTGCGCAGGAAACGATCGACGCAGGAACACCAGGCGTCGTAGCCATGCGCTACTCTGTCTACGTCGTTACGATGGCGCAGTTCGTAGCCGAGTTGTACGGGGCGCTGGCTCGCGGACGGGTGCTTGGCGAAGCCGTCACCTGGGCGCGCGAGAACCTGGCGAAACAGCCGGAGCGGCGCATAGCGTATGACGCGCGGCCCCTGCAGGATTGGTCGGTACCTGTGGTGTGGGAACGGGCGCCGCTGCGACTGTGGCCTGCGGCAGCCGAGGCAGCGCCGACGGCGGTCTTGCCTCAGGATGCCCCTGTGGCGCGACAGGTGGCGCTCGATGAGACGTTGCCGGAGCGGCCAGTCAGCGGCTTCTACGGCCGCGATGAGACGCTCCATGCGCTCGATCGCGCCTTCGACTCACATTCGATTGTTTTGCTCCACGCCTATGCCGGCAGCGGAAAGACGGCGACGGCGGCCGAGTTTGGACGCTGGTACGCGCTTACCGGCGGTGTCGAAGGGGCGGTGCTGTTCAGCAGCTTCGAGCGTCACCTGCCGCTGGCACGACTGCTCGACAAGATCGGCGAGTTCTTTGGCGGGTCGCTGGAAAGCGCTGGTGTGCAGTGGGATGCAATCACCGACACCGACAGGCGCCGAAACATTGCCTTGCAGATCCTCGAGCAGGTCCCGGTGTTGTGGATCTTTGACAACATCGAGTCGGTGGCCGGTGTCGCGACCGTCGGCGAGTCCGGGTGGAGTGCAGAGGAGCGGGGAGAGCTGCATCGCTTCCTGAGTGACGTGCGAGAGACAAAGGCCAAGGTCTTGCTCACGTCCCGCCGCGACGAAGAGGACTGGCTCGGTGAGCTGGCGCAGCGCGTGACTGTGCCGCCGATGCCCATGCAGGAGCGTCTGCAGCTTGCGGGGGCCATCGCAGAGCGGCGCGGCGAACGGCTTGCTGACCTCCCGGACCTGGCGGCGTTGCTGCGCTTCACGCAAGGCAACCCGCTGACAATCTTGGTCACGGTCGGCGAAGTGCTGCGCAGCGGAATCGACACCAAGGAGCGCCTCGATGCATTCGTCGACAGTCTGCGCAGCGGTCAGGCGGCTCTCGTAGACGAGGCGACCGAAGGCCGATCCAGGTCCCTCAGCGCTTCCCTTTCCTACGGTTTCGAGCACGCATTTGACGAAAGCGAACGCAAGGTCCTGGCGCTCCTGCATCTGTTTCAGGGTTTCGTTGATGTAGATGCGTTGCAGGAGATGGGCGATCCGGACCAGATGTGGTGCCTGGAGGCAGTGCGTGCGTTGACCGCCGAACAAGTCATCGCCCTGCTTGACCGCGCCGCCGCAGCAGGGCTGCTGAGCGGCCAGGGCGGTGGCTGCTACAGGGTGCACCCGGCGCTGCCCTGGTACTTCCGCAGCCTGTTCGAGGATCACTACCCTGCTGCTGGCGAGGATGCTGAGAAGGCCCGCTGCGGCTTTGTCTACAGCATCGCGGCTGTCGCCAACGCCTATCATCACGGCTACGGCCGGGGAGAGCGCGGGCTGTTGCTCAATCTCGCGGCGGAAGAGGACAACATGCTTGCCGCGTGGAGCCTGGCCCGCGAGCATGGCTGGTGGCGCGCTGTCGTTGTTCTCATGCAGGGCCTGAGCGTGCTCTACAACGATACCGGTCGAGGCGCCGCGTGGCGGCGGTTGGTGCAGGCGGTGGTGCCGGACTTCGTCGAACCCGAGACCAACGGTCCTTTGCCCGGCCGTGAGGAAGAATGGGACGCGGTGACCCAATACCGCGTCCGCCTCGCCCAGGAGGACCGTGATCTTGCCGAGGCTGAACGGCTGCAGCGCATGCTGGTTGAGCGCTACCGCGTCCGTGCCCAGCCGGCGCTGCAAGCGACGCCCGACAACCGGGACGACGAAGCGCTGCGACTGATCCGGAACCTGGCCGTGACGCTTGAGGCACTTGCCGAGACCCAGCGCCTTCAGGGCGATCCAACCAGTGTCGACGCCCTACTGGAAGCACTCGAGTACTGCCAAGAGATTGGCGACACGGCAGAAGAGGCCGCGTGTGCCTACAATCTTGGCGTCTGGTACCAACGCACTAGCGATACGCGTGATCTCGAAGAGGCCGAGCGCTGGTACAAGCACAGCCTGGGCCTTCAAGGCGGAAGTGACAGACTTGGTCGCGCCAAGTGTCTCGATGAGCTTGGTTCTGTCGTCCACGACAGGTGGCGTGAGGCGCGTGCGGCCGGGAAGCCCGACGACCAGATCAGGCAGCTCCTGGACGAGGCAGCCAAGTATTGCGAGAAGGCACTCTCGCTATTCCCGGAGTCTGCCGTCAACGACTTGGCAACTGCGCACTACAAGCGCGGTCAGATCTATGTCGACGCGGGCGAAGAGGATCATGCGATGCAGCACTACCAACGGGCCATCCGGTACTTTGAGGACGCGGGCAACACGCTCAACGCGGGACACGCTCGGCTCAATGGTGCCTTCGCCTTGCTCAGAGCTGCCCGCGCGAAAGACGCTCGCGCTTACGCCGAGGCGGCGATTGCCAACTATCGAAGCTTCGGGGACCGCGCCGCGGCCTATATCGAGAAAGCCGAGGAGCTTATCGCCAATGCTGAGCAGCAGAGCGCGTAGAGAGGCTGGAAGAAATGACAACGGGCCCGTTTGACGATCTGCCGGTCATTGGTGCATTGCCCCCGGCCGCGGCCGTAGCAAAACTGCGCGAGGTGGGAGAAGACGTCCCTTCCGAAGCCGTTGCAACGGCAGCTGGGACGGGATCAGCGACATTTGGCCTGATGGATTTCTGGCCATTCGGCGAGCGCAACTTTCAGCACACGGCACATAGTATCGGCTTTCTGCCGGCTGGCGGTGGCGTGAACAAGCAACGCATTCTCGGTATCGGTGAGGTTGAGGCCGACACGTCGCTCAAGAACCAGCGCATCAAGATCGCACTCAACGCCCTGCGCGTTGCCGATTACCCCGGCGGGGGCACGCACCGCGTGCTCTTCGACTTCTATGCCCGCAACCAAGTGCCAGGCACTGTCGAGGACCTCCACTTCAACGCCACCTATCGGGCACGGGAAGGCGAGCGTGCTGCGGTCCGCGGCTTTCCCGTGTTTGTCGGGCTCGGAGTCGGCACGGAAGGCGTGGCGTTCGAATTCCATACGGTGAACGTCAACAACCAAGAAGACGAGGCTTTCCTGGACTTCCTCGACGGAGACGCCTTCAAGAGAGGCCTGAAGCTGGCGACCGCAGCGCAGCCGGCGATCGCGCCCCTTGCCGGTATGGCCCTAGGCCTTACCAAGAGCATCGCGAAGCGCAACCGCAACGTTTCGGTGCAGGATTGCTACTTGGGCCTGGACTTCGCTGGTACCGCGCACGGTGCACGGCTCGCCGAAGGCGACTACATTGCTGTCCAGATTCCCGAGAGTTTTGAGCGGGCATGGAGTTGGGACGACTGGGTCTACGAGCCGAAGGACGGCCTTATTGTCGCCCGGGCCGATCCTGACAAACTCATCCCTTACAACTACGTCGTGTTCGGCGTCAGCCGCTACGAGGGAGACTGAAACGCGCCGTTCCGGACGACGCGAAGCCGGCGCCATGCTGCCGCGCCGCCCGGTTCCTCCAGGGCCAGCATCGGCACCCAGCGGCCGCGCGTGGTGACGATCGAGAGGCTGTCGGCGAGCTGCCCCGCGACCTCTACAGGTGGCACCCGCTGGTTTCTGGCGACCCCGACAGCGTGCACCAGGCCGGCGTCTCCGTGCGCGGGCGCTGCATCAGCGAGCGCGCGACAACGAACTCCGACAATCAAAGGAGGTCCGCCTCGAACGCCATATCGGACAGCAGCTCGAAGCCGCTCTCGGTCACCAGGATCTGCTGTTCGAGCTTCACGCCCTCGCGGCCGCCGGGGGCCCCCACGTAGCTCTCGACGCAGAGCACCATGCCCGGCACGACAATGCCGTCGTGGCCTTTCCGGCGGATCCAGTCGCTGTGCATGATCAGCGGGAACTCGTTGCACAGGCCGATGCCGTGGGCGATCGCCGGCTGCTCGTAGCGGGCGTAGGGCTCCGGCAACCGCCAGGCGAGGTCGGCGATCTCGAAGAAGCTGCGGCCGGGCTGGAACAGCTCCGCATTGCGGCAGATCTGCTGATGGGCGAGCGCGTAGAGCTGGCGTTGCTCGTCGCTCGCCCTGCCCTCGCCGACCAGCCAACTGCGCGAAATGTCGGCGGCATAGCCGTGCGGGCCGATGAGGTCGGAATCGAGGCTGATCATGTCGCCCGGTTCGACCCGCCGCGCGCTTGCCTCCTGGTACCACGGGTTGGTCCGCGGCCCTGAGCTGAGCAGGCGGGTCTCGATCCATTCGCCGCCGTGCTCGATGTTGGTCTGGTGCAGGATCGCCCAGATCGCCTGTTCGCTCATGCCGGGTCGCGTCGCCTCGCGCATGCGCCGGATGCCGCTCTGGCAGACCGCTACGGCGTGGCGCAGGGCGACGATCTCCTCCGCCGTCTTGCACACACGGGCCATGTGCGCGACTTCCTGACCGTCGACGATCTCGACGCCCGCCGCCTCGAGCAGGTGCGTTCCCAGCGGGTCGAGGCGATCGATCGCGACCCGGCGGTTGCCGCCGCCATGAAGCTGCACGAGATCGACCAGTTCCTCACAGCAGCGCCGGGCAAACTCCTCGGCGCGCGGCCCGGCGGCGAAGTGATACCAGGCCACGGCCTCGCGCACTTCGTCGACCGCGGGAGATCCCTTGGCGAGATGCTCGCACCCCGTGAACTCGAACAGGATGGTGGGTCCGTTGGTGGCGACGAAGGCATAGCGGCAGGGATTGTGCAGCCCGTAGACCTGCATGTTGGAGGTCCCGGTCGCATAGCGGATATTGACCGGGTCGTAGAACAGGCCGGCGGCGCAGTCGAAGCGTTCGAGCTCGGCCCGCAACCGCGCAAGCCGGCCGAGCGCCAGGGCGGACTGCCATGCCTCGTCCCGGTCGGCCATCGGATCGTCTGGCGTCATGGCTGTCACCGCTGCCGGTCAGTCCTTGAGGCCGTCGTCGCGGCGCCGGGGCTGCGCGCCGCCATGCGCCGGCAGCACGTGGCCGTAGACGTGCCACGTGCTCAGCCGGTTGGCGACGACGCCGGGTTCGCGGGTATAGCCGAACAGAACGGTATGGCGTTCGCCGCGGACCGGCGTGACCCGGTGCAGCGAATAGCGCCCCCGGAAGATCTGCAGGTCGCCGACCCGAAGGTCGAGGGATCTGACGCCGCGGCGGTCGCCGTTCAGCACGGCCTTGACCCCTGCGTAGTTCTCGTTGCCCGGCGCCCGGATGCCCGGGCAGTACTCGAACGTCCCGCCCGCCTCGGCGCGTCGGGTCATCAGGCTCACGACGAACTCGTTGGCATCGAAATGCCAGCCCAGCGAGCTGCCTTGCGGCATCGTATTGATGGTGAGGCCGCGCAAGGGGTCGGCGAACTCGTGGACGACGTCGGCGTCGACGCAGGCCGCGATGAAGGCCTTGAAGCGGTCGTCGCCGAACAGCCGGTGGATGTGGCTGTGCTCGGGAATCCGGTCGCGCGTGACGTTGCCGCTGGTCGAGCGCTGCGCACGGGCGCAAGGATGGCCGGTGGGAAACGCCGGGTCCGCCGGCGTGCCGTACGGAGTGTGCGGCCTGGTGCTGAAGCGGGCGTTGCCGGCGAGACTGTCCGTCTCCCCGGCAAGGACGCCGTGCTGGGCCGGGCGGATGAAGCCGCCGATCCGGGCGCAGCCGTCAAGCCGCAGCCCCTCGCGCGCGCGGGCAACCGCCGCGCGCAGGCGCGCATCATCGGCACGGTGGATCGGATAGCGGTCCAGATCGATCAGGTCGAGAAACGAGGCGCCGCTCTCGTGCGGCGAGGCCGGGCGATTTTCCGTCTGCATCCGCATCGCGATGTCCCTTCCGGTCGCTTGCGCCGTGGCCGCAGTTGACGGCAACGGCTACCGGCGACCGGAGTAACAAAGGTTGCGGATCGCAGGAATTATGCGAATTCGCGGGGTATTTGCGAATTCGTCGGATTTTATGCTCGAACGTGGTATTTGTTAACCATGGACAAGCGTGAGCGTGCCCACGTCTTCCGCGCGCGGCTGGGCGAGCGGATGAGCGCGAGCGGCACGAGCCGCAGCGCCCTGGCGCGCGCGTGCGGCGTTGACCGGTCGACCATCGCCCAGCTGCTGAGCGAAGACGAGACGCGGTTGCCGAACGCCCACCTGGCGGCGGAATGCGCCTGGGTCCTCGGCGTGAGCGCAGACTGGTTGCTGGGACTGGCAGAGCGAAGCGAGACCGCATCCGATCTGCTGGCGACGTCCTTCCGGCTCACCGAGGCGGAACGGACCCCGGCCGACGCGCAGATCGACGAATGGCACCGGGAAGCGGCGGGCCACAAGATCCGCCACGTGCCCGCGACCTTGCCCGATGTCCTGAAGATCGACGAGGTGATCGAGTTCGAGTACGCCGCCTTCCTGGAGAAGACGCCGGAACAGGCGAGCCTGGCGGTGCGCGACAAGGCCGAATGGCTGCGCCGGCCGGGCTCGGACTACGAGATCTGCGTCTCGCAGGACGCGGTGGCGTCACTGGCCCGCGGCGAAGGCTACTGGCACGGCCTGCCCGAAGCCGCGCGACGCAAACAGATCGCGCATATCGCCACGTCCTGCCGCGACATGTATCCCTCGCTGCGGCTCTACCTCTATGACACCAAGGTCGTGTTCTCGGCGCCGCTGACCGTGTTCGGGACCTTTCTGGCGGTCGTCTACGTCGGCCGCCACTACATGGTGTTTCGCAACAATCGTCACATTCAGGCGTTGACGGTTCACTTCGACCAGTTGATCCGCGATTGCCGGATCGACGCCCGCGTGGCGGCCGATGTCATCGCCGACATGCTCTAGTGCCGAAGGGCAGCGGGGCGCCCCATCGCGACCCGGCAGAGCATGTGCTAAGGGAGGCGCCGTGAGCCAGGTGTGCTCCGCGTTGGGCCCGAGCTGCGCCAAGGCAAATGGTCGGCTTGCGTGCTATGGCGTTCGGGGCGCAAAGGCGGACAGCGTGCCGCTGTAGGCCTTGGGCACGGGCGGCGCGTAGAGGCCCGCCTTGCTGGTCGCGATGCCCAGGCCGGCGACGGCCTCCGCCAGCTTCACGGCGGCGGCGACGCCGTCGATCACCGGGATGGCGAACTCCTCGGACAGCGCGGCAGCAAGGTCGGCCATGCCGGCGCAGCCAAGCAGCACGGCCTCGGCGCTGTCCTCCGCTACCGCGGCCCGTACTTCGGCGCGGACTTGCTGCGCCGCCGCGCTGCCGGGTTCTTCCAGCGCCAGCACCGGCACCTCGGCGGCGCGCACCCGCCGGCAGCGCTGCGCCATGCCGTAGCGCACGGCGAGGCCCTCGAGCACCGGCACCGAGCGGCCGAGCGTGGTGACGATGGAGAAGCTGTCGGCGAGCTGGACCGCGACCTGCATGGCGGCATGGCAGATGCCGATCACCGGCACCGGCACCAGGGCCCGGCAGGCATCGATGCCCGGGTCGTCGAAACAGGCAACCACCACGGCATCGGCGCCGTCGGCGACGCCGCGCTTCACCTCGGTCAGCAGGCCGGGCAGGCACAGCGCCTCGTCGTAGGGACCCTCGATGCTGACGGGGCCGTCGGCGGGATTGACGGCCACGACCTCGGTGCCGCCGGCCGCGACGCTGCGCGCGGCATCGCCGATCTTGCGCGTCATCGAGGCGGTGGTGTTGGGATTGACGATCAGGATCTTCATCGCGCCAGTGGGTCCTACACCATGCCCTCGCCGGCGTCCGAGCCATGCCGGCGCTGACGCCAGCGGAATACGGCGACGAGGGCGAGGCAGATGCCGATCACCAGCAGCGACAGCGCCGTGGTGTACGCGCCCAGCGCATAGATCACCGGCGTGGTGATGTTGGTCTGCATCGCCTGCAGCTCCAGCGGCAGGGTGTTCAGCGCGCCGACCGATTGCGAGGTGCGGGCGATCTCGTCGTAGGACAGCGTGAAGCCGAACAGGGCCACGCCGATCAGGCTCGGGGCGACGATCGGCAGCACCACGAAGCGGATGCCCTGCCAGCCGCTGGCGCCGAGATCGCGTGCCGCCTCCTCGTAGGACGGATTGAAGCGGTTGAAGACGGCGAACATGATCAGCAGGCCGAACGGCAGGGTCCAGGTCAGGTGCGCGCCCAGGGCGGACGACCACCACGACCGCTCGATGCCCATGAGCTCGAACATGGCGCCGATGCCGAGGCTGACGACCACCGACGGCATGATGATGCTGGCAATGGCGAGGTAGAACAGCGTCGAGGAACCGCGGAAGCGGCGGCGGAAGGCGAGACCGGCCAGGAAGGCGATGACCACCGTCAGCACCATGACCATCAGCCCGAGGCGGGCGGAGCGGGCGAACGAGCCCCAGATGTCGCCGATCGGCTGCGGCCGGAACAGGTCGGCGAACCAGTGCAGGGAGACGCCGTTCATGGGGAAGGTGAGGCCGCCGTCCGGCCCCTGGAAGGCCAGGATGACCACGGTCGACATCGGCCCGTAGAGGAACAGCACGAACAGCGCGAACACCGTCGCCAGGACGTAGAAGCTGCGGGGCCGTGCTTCGCCGTGCATGCGCTAGAGCTCCTTGCGCACGTCGGCGAACCGCATCAGCAGCATGATCAGCAGCACCACGACACCCAGCAGCACCATGGCGTTGGCTGCTGCCGACGGAAACTGCAGGTATGACAGCTCGGTGGCGATGGCCTTGCCGACCGAGGCGATCTGGCCGCCGCCGAGCACGTTCACGGTGACGAAGTCGCCCATCACCATGGCGATGACGAAGATCGAGCCGATCGCGATGCCCGGCTTGCACAGCGGCACGATGACGAACCACAGGGTCTGCCAGCCGCGCGCGCCGCTGTCGGCGGCGGCCTCGAGCAGATTGCGGTCGATGCGCATCATCGAGTTGAAGATCGGCACGATCATGAACAGCGTGTAGAGGTGCACGTAGCCGACGACCACGGCGAACTCGGAATAGAGCAACCACTCCTGCGCCTCGTCGACCACGCCGGTCGCCAGCAGCGCCTGGTTGACCAGCCCGTTGCGGCCGAGCAGGGGGATCCACGAGATCATGCGGATGACGATGGAGGTCCAGAACGGAATCGTGCAGAGCAGGAACAGCACGATCTGCCAGGTCACCGTGCGCACGTGGAAGGCCAGGAAGTAGGCGATGGTGAAGCCCAGCAGCAGGGTCGCCAGCCAGACGATCAGGCAGAACTTCAGGGTGATGAAATAGGTCCGGTAGGTCACCGAGGCGGTGAACACGTCCTGGTAGTTCTGCCAGGTGAAGTCCGGGATCAGGATGTCGTAAGTTTGGTAATCGAAGAAGCTGACCACCACGACCAGGGCGATCGGCAGCACGAAGAACAGGGCGAAGACCGCGATCATCGGTCCCGCCTGCAGGTAGCTCAGTGCCGGGCGACGCTGCGTCATGGTGCCTCAGCGAGGCCGCGCCAACGCCCTGGCCCTCCCCCGGGGTGGGGGAGGGCCGCGGTGGGAGGCACCGCTAGCTTGGACAGGCCGAGGGCTCACGCGGCGATGAACTCGTTCCACTTGCGGACCATGTAGCGGTCCTCGTCCATCACCGTGTTCCAGACAGTGACGTTGCCCATGCGGTCCCAGAAGGAGCCGCCGTCGCGCACGCTGCCCTTGGACTCGATCTTGTCGCCGGTCGGCGACATGACGTCGGCCACGGCCGGCTTGCCTTCCATCCAGAAGTCCCACTCGTCCGGGCTCATGTAGTCCTTGGCGGTATCGAGCACGGCGGTGTAGTAGCCCTGGCGGTTGAGGAAGGCGCCGACCCAGCCGGACAGGTACCAGTTGATGAACTCGTAGGACGCATCCAGCGTCCTGCCCTCCAGGTGCGCCGGCAGGCCGAGCCCGCCGGCCCAGGCGCGATAGCCCTCCTTCAGCGGCTGGTAGACGCAGGGCACGCCCATCGAGCGCACCTTGGTCACGGCCGGCGACCACATCGACTGGATCACCACCTCGCCGGAGGCCATCAGGTTCACGCTCTCGTTGAACTCCTTCCAGAAGGCGCGGAACTGGCCGGCCTTCTTGGCCTCGGTCAGCACCGCCATGGTCTTGTCGATCTCCTCGCGGCTCATGTTGCCCTTGTCGCCGTAGGAGACCTCGCCCATGGCCTCGCAGACCATGGCGGCGTCCATGATGCCGATCGACGGAATGTTCAGGATCGACGCCTTGCCCTTGAACGCCGGGTCCAGCAGGTCGGCCCAGGAGTTGATCGGACGATCGATCAGGTCGGGACGGATGCCCAGCGTGTCGGCGTTGTAGACCGTCGGAATCAGCGTCATCCACTGCGTCGGATCGCCGGCGAACGCCGTGCCCTTTTCCTCGGTCAGGTAGCTCACCTTGATCGGGGCGATGCCCTGGCGCGACATCTTGGTGCCGTCGGGCAGCGCACCCTTGGTGAAGATCGGCACGATGGCGTCGTAGTACTTGATCTTGGTGACGTCCATGCCGCGCAGCTTGCCCGAGGGGATGATCTTCTTGAGCATCCAGTACTCGGAATCGAGCATGTCGAAGGAGGTGGGCTGGGTGACCGCCCGCTTGACCACGTCGTCGGAGGTCAGCGAGGTGTACTGGATGGTGAAACCCAGATCTTCCTTGGCCTTGTCGGCGAGCTGCTTGAACTGATTGACGCCGGTCCCGGCGATCCGCAGCGTGACCGGGCCGGCCGCATGGACGAAGGGGAAGCCGTCGATCACGCCCGCGCCGGCCGCGAGGCCCGCCGCGGCGGCCGTGCCTTTCAGCATGCTGCGGCGCGAGAGCTTCGCCTTGGCTTTGGTTTTCTTCATGTCGTTTTCCTTCTGTTTCACGATGGGCCTCCCTTGATGAACGCGCGTCATGCTTCGAGGAGATGCAGGTCCTGCCCCTCCCAGCCGGCAAGCACCGCGTCGCCGACCTGCAGCGGATGGTCGAAGAACTGTCTGTCGGAAAGCGAGACGGTGAACTCGTCGACGCCGGCGATCGCCAGCCGCAGCTTCACCCACATGCCGAGATACTCGATCGCCGCCACCGTCGCTGGCACGCTCGCCGCCGGCCCGGCCGGAGCGTCGCCCTCCGCGCCGACGGCCTTCAGCCGCTGACGACCGGCGGTGATGAGGACCTTGTCGGAGCGCACGGCGAGCTGCGCCGCATCGCCGACCTTCAGGCCCGCCGGCGCCGCGATCTCGAATCCGGCTGCACCCAGGGAGACCTGTGCCCGGGCGCCGTCGATGTGCTCGATGCGGCCGCTGAGCACGTTGTGATCGCCGATGAAGCGGGCAACGAAGGTGCTGCGGGGCGCCTCGAAGATCTCGCGCGGCGGGCCGGACTGCTCGATACGGCCGTCGTTCATCACCACGACCAGATCCGACAGCGCCATGGCCTCCTCCTGGCTGTGCGTCACGTGCACGAAACTGATGCCGAGCTCGGTCTGCAGGCGGCGCAGCTCCTCGCGCATGCGGATGCGCAGGAAGGGGTCGAGGGCCGACAGTGGTTCGTCGAGCAGCAGCACGTTCGGCCTGGTCACCAGGGCGCGGGCCAGGGCCACGCGCTGCTGCTGGCCGCCGGAAAGCTGTGCCGGGATGCGCTCGGCGTAGTCCTCCATGTGCACCAGGCGCAGGTAGGTCATGGCTTCGGCGCTGCGTTCGGCCTTGCCGACACCGCGCATGCGCAGGCTGAAGGCGACGTTGTCGATGCTGTTGAGGTGCGGGAACAGGGCGTAGTTCTGGAACATCAGCGCCGTGCCGCGCTGGGCCGGCGGCCGGCGCGTGACGTTCTGGTCGCCGATCAGGATGTCGCCGCCGCTGGCCTGTTCATGGCCGGCGATCAGGCGCAGGGTGGTGGTCTTGCCGCAGCCCGATGGCCCCAGCAGGCAGCAGTAGCGACCGCCGGGAATGCGCAGGTTGACATGGTCGACGGCAAGCGTCGGGCCGTAGAACTTCGACGCATTGATCAACTCGATATCCGACGTTTTCGCGGCCACGCTGCCCCGATCCAAGACACTGACAATGAGGGCGCGGACCCGCGCGGCGTCGTTCGCCGACCGGGCGCACCCAACCTCGTGGAAGAAGCAGAATTCATGCCAGTCCCCGGCGGTTGGATTTCCGCGCCTGCGCGACGCGCATGTGCGCCTTCTTTGTTCAGGGCGATGCCCGTCTGCCTAACGTTCGAACACTCCAGCCCCTCCCGCTGGACTGACGGACGCGTTAGACTCGCCGCGACTCGACAATCTCGGATGGGACGACGACCGGCATGAGCGGAAACCTGAAAGGCGTGTGGGCGGCAGCCCTGACGCCGCTGCACGACGACCTCGGCGTCGACCTGGACGCCATGGTCGCCCACCACCGCTGGCTCATGGACCAGGGTTGCGACGGCGTCGCTGTGCTGGGCACCACCGGCGAGGCCAATTCCTTCTCGGTGACCGAGCGCCGGGCGGTGATCGACGCCGTTGCCGGGTCCGGGCTGCCGCTCGAGAAGGTGATGATCGGCACCGGCTGCTGCGCCCTGCCCGACACCGTCGAGCTGACCCGCGCCGCGCTGGCGATCGGCTGCGCCAACGTGCTGATGCTGCCGCCGTTCTACTACAAGGTCGGCGACGACGGCCTGTTCGCCGCCTACGACCACGTGATCCAGGCGGTCGGCGACGACCGGTTGAAGATCGTCGTCTACGACTTCCCGAAGATGACCGGCATGGAAATCGGCACCGCCCTGGTCGAGCGCCTGCACAACGCCCACCCGGACACCGTCGTCGGCATCAAGGATTCCTCCGGCAACTGGGAGGACATGCGCGCGGTGTGCGAGGCCATCCCCGGCTTCGGCACCTTCGCCGGCACCGAGCAGTACCTGCTGCCGACCCTGCGCGCCGGCGGTGCCGGCTGCATTTCCGCTACCGCCAACGTCACCGCGGCGCTGTGCCAGGCGGTCTACGCCGCGCATGTCGCCGGCGACGCGGCCGCGGCCGACGCCGCCCAGGAACGGGCGACGGCGGTGCGGCTGATGCTGCAGGCCTATGCCGCCGTGCCGTCGTTGAAGGAGATCATGGCCGGGCACATGGGCCGCGCCGGCTGGCGCAACCTGCGGCCGCCGCTGCTGGCGCTCGACGCCGGCCAGGTGGCGGCGCTGCGCGACGACATGGTCGGCCTCGGCTTCTCCCTCGCCGCCGCCGCCTGAGGTGACGCCGCCCGCCACTCACCAGCTCGACCTGGGGGAGACCTCTGTGCCGCTGGAGGTGCGGGTACATCCGCGCGCCCGGCGCATCGGCTTGCGCGTCGACCCCGCCAGCGGTCACCTCGTCCTGACACTGCCGCATGCCCGGCTGCTGGACGAGGGCCTCGCCTTCGCCCGCCGGCAGCGCGCCTGGATCGCCCGCCAACGCAAGGCGGTGCCGGAGCGGGTGGCGTTCGCCGACGGCGCCGAGCTGCCCTACCGCGGCGAGCCGCACCGGCTGCGCCACCGCGGCGATATGCGCGGCACGGTCTGGCGCCAGGACGGCGAGATCCACGTCGCCGGCGATGCCGCCTTCCTCGCCCGCCGGGTCACCGACTGGCTGCGCGGCGAGGCGCGCCGGTTGCTGGCCGAGCAGGCCCAGGACTTCGCGACCCGGATCGACCGCCGCATCACCCGGCTGTCGGTGCGCGATACCCGCAGCCGCTGGGGCAGCTGTTCCGAGCATGGCGCGCTGTCGTTCTCCTGGCGCCTGGTGCTGGCGCCGCCGCCGGCGCTGGCCTACGTCGCCGCGCACGAGGTCGCCCACCTGAAGCACCTGCACCACGGGCCGGCGTTCTGGGCGCTGGTCGGCGAGCTCTGCCCCGACTATGTCGCCCAGCGCCGCTGGCTGCGCCGGCACGGCCAGACGCTGCACTGCTACGGCTGAGGCGGCGGCAGAATGTCGGCTGACTGTGGACCCCGGCTTCCGCCGGGGTTTCATAGCACTGAGGACTGAAACCCCGGCGGAAGTGTTGTGTCCCGGGGGATTGCTGAGGAGCTCGATTGGCGCCTTGTAGTCGAGGCATCTGAGCCTGGTTCGATTGTAGGCGTCGACGAAGCTTGTGATGAACTGAT
>Ga0056121_1000201_pt1 | contig 22061 bp, 15 predicted proteins | sample WorMetHEROISLAND_FD_83872 | JGI IMG/M metagenome (GOLD analysis project Ga0056121, IMG submission 83872) | Marine gutless worms symbiont microbial communities from Max Planck institute for Marine Microbiology, Germany - Olavius sp. 1 HERON ISLAND ...
AAGAACGCAGCGAGATTGACTGGGATACAGCGAACAGGTTGACTAAAGAAAACACGGACTTTCTGGAATATATTAAACTGATCCGTCAGTTTTACCAAACAGGTGAAATACGCCAGTCCGATTGGGACATGAGCGCTGATCAGGATTAATTCTTCTCCAGTGTCCCTATGCAGCCAGCAAAAAGCCCGCAAATGCTGGATTCTGCAGGTTATGCCATCTAGGGCATATGAAAGTTCGTTTGTAGTCAATGGCGGAGGGAGTGGGATTCGAACCCACGGCAGGTTGCCCTGCACTGGTTTTCAAGACCAGCCCCATAAACCACTCGGTCATCCCTCCAGTATTGGACTTGAAAAGCTATCTGACATCGGGGGCCTTGTCAATTTCAAAGGCAGTTTCGGCGCACTATTCCGCTGCCCTATTCCCCTCAAGTAAGCACCCTTTTGAAATTCGGCATCCTCCTTCTTTGGAGGAGATAATCAATCAATGTCTCTTCCAACAATCAATGCATAGATTCTTTCCAGGTCCCCACGGTCAAACCAGGAAATTTCAATCTTGCCCCGGTATACGGATCCTTTTAGGAGAACCTTTGTCCCAAGCGCCTCTACGAACCTCTGTTCGATATCTTTGAGCTCCGAATTCTTTTCGGGGCTCTGTGGGGGCAGCTTCGCTTCAGCTTGCTTCGTTCCCCTATATCCGCGATTCATATCACCCGCCATCACTTCGGCGTTTCTTACCGACAACGAGTGTTCAATTATTCTGTCAAACAAAAGCTCTTGATCCGCAGGATTCACCACCGCCAATAGGGCTCTGGCATGGCCTGCACTGACATTCCCCATATCAATAGCTTCTTTCATCTTGTCCGGCAGTTTCAACAATCGAAGACTGTTGGCAACCGTGGGCCTTTTCTTGCCCACCCTATCCGCCACATCCTGCTGAGATAAGCCAAGAACATCCATGATTTGGCGATAGGCCCTTGCCTCCTCCAGGGGGGTTAGGTTGTCTCTCTGTATGTTTTCCACCAGGGCAATTTCCAGTTTCTGCTCAGGCGTAAAATTCCTAACAATGGCGGGTATCGTCTCTAAGTGAGCGATTTTACCGGCTTTCAATCGCCTCTCTCCGGCAATCAGCGTGTATGTCCCGTCATCTCCTTCTTCTGCCAGTATCGGTTGGAGGACACCCTGCTGTTTAATCGACTCGGCGAGCTCTGCAAGAGTATCCATATCGAAATGCTCACGGGACTGCCCGGGATTCGGCTTAATCTTATCGATATGAATAAAACTCACTCCTTCCCCATTCCCTCTACTGGATATCGCCAGTTTAAACCCTTCCCCCATAAGTGCATCAATGCCGGAGCCTAGGGCCTTTTTCTTAGACACGCCTCATCACCTCTTCGGTAAGGGCGGCATAGCTGCGAGCTCCAATGCACGAGGGGGCGTACTTGTTGATTGGCATGCCATGGCTGGGCGCCTCCGCAAGACGTATGTTCCTTGGGATAACTGTCTTGAATAGGAAGTTTGGATACTTTTTGAAGGCGGTCTTCATCTGTTGAATAACCTCATGGGCAATCCGCGTGCGAGAATCATACATAGTGAAAATGACCCCACCCACCAATAGCTCAGTGTTTAGGCTGGTTTGAATCCTCCTGATTGTCTGAGAGAGCATGTTCATAAAGCCCTCAAGTGCAAAAAACTCACATTGCAGCGGCACTATAACCGCCTTAGCAGCCACGAAACCATTTAAAGTGAGGATTCCCAGGGAGGGTGGACAATCAATCAGAACATAGTCAAATTCGGGTGCCTGCGGATCAATTGCCCTTTTAAGAAAGTAGTTGCGGTCCTCAAGATCCGCCAGCTCCACCGCCGCGCCGGATAGGCGAAGGTTAGAAGGAAGGATGCTCATGTTTTCCTGAGGCGTGGCTACAATCGCCTCGGCTGCCGGCGCCTTGCCGATCATTACGTCATATATCCCCAACTCCCTTCCATAGACTCCAAGACTGCTGCTTAGATTGCCCTGTGGATCAAGGTCCACAAGCAATACGCGCCTCCCCTTCGCGGCCATATAGGCTCCAATATTAACCGTTGAGGTTGTTTTACCTACACCTCCCTTCTGATTCGCAAAAACCACCGTTCGGCCCATCAGGTAATCATAGCATCAGATACCTGCCTGAACCAACCCTTGCCTTAAAAGATACCAGTGCGGAGGAGATAAAAGGGAGCTCAATGATGAGAATTGGCGCTGGATTAGGGGCATTTCTTTCTAATCTCTTCCCTCACCCAAACATATCCCTGCTTCGTTCCCCGAAACATGAGGAACTCGACTGATTATTCTCCCTGCATCTAAGGTAATCCCACAAAGATCGGGTCTCATGTTCATCTCAATTGGTAACGATTCCCAGATGATCATCCGATAATGGGGAAACGCAGATATACGCCGGCGGCTTGAGTTTGGCATTCTTGATTATTAATCTGATGACGGACCCCCTTCATCCGCGTTATGGTGTAGAATAGGAATTGTACATGAGGCTCACAAAACATACTGAAGCTGACGGAGAACATCTCGATAGGAATGTCCTTGCGAAATTACCGAAAATAGAGGTGCACCGCCATCTTGAAGGAACCTACCCGATAGATTCTCTCTTCAAATTGGCAGTAAAGAATGAACTTGATGTGCCCCAGAAAATTGATGATTTTAAGGAGGTTTTTCAGTTTCCGAAGGATCACGCCCCGGATTTCCTCCTATTCCTAAGTAAGTTCAAGAAATTTTGGTATAAGTCTCTAACCGATATCGAAAATATAACTTACGATTCTGTGAAATCATTTCTCAAAGAGGGTTTGCATTACATAGAGCTGCGGTTCAACCCACTGCACTTCACCGAGCAAACTAAACTTGATCCCAAGGAAGTCACCAAAACCATCATAGTCTCCTCCGATACCGCAGCCGCCGAAATAGATCTGGAAATTAGGTATATTCTCACCTTCAATCGCAGCGTGCAAACCGCAAGCGAAATGATAGAAGTCTACAAATATCTTCATAAAACCGATCTTACAAAGGTTGTAGGAGTTGATTTAGCCGGCGATGAATTAGGATATCCCCCATCTATGTTCACCTCCTTCTTCGATGTGGTAAAAGAAGATGGGAGATATGGCATAGACATACATGCGGGTGAGGTTTCCGATTCTCAAAACATGTGGGTGTCGATTGACCAGCTGCATGCTGATCGTATTGGGCACGGGGTTGCCGCGCACAAAGATATCGAAATCCAGAAGGTGCTGCGGGATAAAAACATCTTTCTTGCCCAATGCATCACCAGCAATCACCAAACTGGCGCATGGGAAGATGAAACCACTCACCCGATGAAAGCTCTCACCGAGGCAGGCGTGCCTGTAACGATTGCATCGGACGATCCTACGATACAGGATTCTGATCTAGTGGACGATTATGAAAAAACCGTAACTAACTTTAACTGGACAATAGACGATCTTATTGCGTCAAATCTCAAATCCGTCGATGCCTGCTTTCTTTCAAAGCAAGAGAAAGAGAAGCTAACCAGAAACTATAATAAAGCCGTGGAAAAATTCCGCCGTGAGGCCGATTTGAATTAGGGATCGGTTTTGTAAAAACCGCAATCTCCCTGAAATACGTCCCCTGCAAAGACCGAAAGACCGCAGATATGAAAAACAATCTCGGTGAGCGAAGAAGAGAATCGTATGGGGCTGGCAGATTCGCCTTAGAAATGGGATTCCCAGTATCCATCAATCAGAGGAGGGGCGGCAGGCCAATTGGAGAAAACTCAATTTGCTTATCTTGGGCGAAATCCGCCGGATCATTTACAGGGCCAGCGCATTAGAATCCCCTCAGTGATCCGGAAATCCATCAAGAATCGAAGGATCTTTTCCAGCGCAATTCGGTGTTTTAAGATGGTCTATCCGGCAACTAAGGCAGGCCTCCAGAGGGCAATACCCCTCAAGAGATGGAGGCTCGCTATGAATCGGATTGAATCGAGGGGCGATTAGCCTGTAGCCCTGGGCCTCACAAAGAACAATTTACAGGGCCTTGCGCCCATTAGTGTATCGAAAAGTATCCCTCTTTCGATGTTTCACGTGAAACGAGCCGCCAACCTCATTCTCCCTTGCCGCTTATTATCCCCTAATCTCCACATGAACCGCACCGGGGGCCACCGTCAAATGCTGCCACTATGACGATCACGATCAGCTTCGCAGGGGCCACCTTGATGACTTTATCAGCGCGTACAACACGCCGTCTAAAGACAGGGTCACCCTACGAATTCATATACAGAAAATGGACAGAAGAGCCGGAAAAGTTTATCCTAAATCCAAACCATCAAATACCGGAACCTAACAATTACCTGATCGTTTCCATCGGTTGAACCATCATCGACAACGATGATTTTCTTTGGCTGCACAGTCTGTGCTAGAGCTTAAGCGCACAGCGGCCTTGATGAATGCTTCACCACTGTAGATCGGAATAATGACGTCAGTAACGCTGCCGATCATGCACCCCCCTCTTACTTAGTGCCGCCGCTCCCACGACTCCCAAACGAAGGGGAAGCGCCATTGGAGCTTGTGAGTTTGCTGCAGCCGTTTTGCCAATTTTTTATATCTCTTTCTCGCTTTAGGTACATTCAAATGGAATTGCACCTGCAAATACTGAATATTTTTGATATGGCCAGTATCAATAAGCTGGCGCAATAGTGAATATTCACCACCTTCGATATTTACTTTGGTTAAATGCCATTCTTTGGTTTCACTCTGTTTAAGAAATTTATGTGCATCCCATAGCCTAACCTGAACCTTGTTGCCACCATCCGAAAGAAATTCGCTCGACGCATCAGCATTGAGATCAAAGTCGACGCTCTTGTCCTTATCGGACAAGCCAGCTCTATAGACACGAACTCTTTTGTCACCTTCAAACCGTTGTTCAATCTGCGCCGCAAATGTGGAGATAGGCTCAAAAACAGTAACATTGGCGTCGTATTTTTTAACAAATCGCGCTGCAAAATCACCCATATACCCACCGATATCCAGTATGTTTGCACCTGACGGTAAATTATAGTCGTAACGCAATTCGTCCTTTGGGTTGTTCGCAATCCATTTTTGGTGTGATCGATAGAATTCATTCGTCCAAAGTTTCCAATAGTGTTTTGCTTTTCTCTTTATAGGCGCGAGTTGATGTCTCAATGCGCGAATAATCTCCCGAAGTAAGGGCAACTGCCCAATCCGGTGCTGCAATCCCAATCTGAGCCTAATCATAAATGGCACAAAATAATTTTCTTGGTGAATCGCCTTTCCGTGTCGATTGACAGGGTTGTTTTTGGCTGCAGTTATTTCCTTGGCAACTTTAGCAAGCAGTTCGAAAACATTGTGCTCGTTCATGACTCTCCTACGCGCTTCCCGTAGTTGATCAATATTCCTTTGTGCTAGATCAGAGCCAATTACATCTTTGATTATTTCTACTGCCTTGTCTGGCTCATAAATGTTTATTTTTTGGAGAGATTTTTCAGGGAAGTAGTCCTCAATGTTGGGGCACCCATGGTATATCGGGAATGTCAGCGTAAGGTAAGGATCAGCAATCTTCTCGGTCCAGTAGTCTTTAATGGCGCAATTTTCGAGAGCGATGTGATACCTGTAAGCATCCAAGACGTTTCTTTTGTCTGAAAAGTCATTAATCCCACGTCCGTAGATATCAACTTGGCTGCCCAATTCAGCTTTAAGCTTTGCCATGAAAGCTAACCTCGCTCTATGTTCCTTTGTGAAAGCCTTGTCAGATGACACAACAGAGACTAGTTTGGTCTTGCGCGGTTCATGTTTTTCTAAATCTTCAAATGTCAGGGGTGAATCAAGAAATTTACCGCTGGCGTACATGCTTCCCACATGCCATGGAAGGCCTGCTTGAACAAAGATGCGATTGGGGTGTGGAGTCTCTCGGTCCGCGGTTATGACCGCATCAAACTGTGACAGAAATGCTGGTTTATAACGCTTCACATTCTCAGGCTCTGAGGCGATAAAAACTCTTAGGGCCTGCTTTTTGGGAGTGATTTTGTTTTCTGGTAGAGCATCATAGACAAAGATGACTTCTGTCTCGTCGATCGGCGCAAAAAACTCAACACCCTTAAACGAGGATTGCCCCCCAGGCAGTTGACGCCGCCAAGGAAAATTCTCATGCTGTGTGATAAAGGCTGCTTTGATCAATATGCCCCCTGATAATCATATATGTGCATGTCCTGAACTGCGATCCATTCCGTACTGGAGCTATCGCACCGGAACGGCGGGACGCCAGTATGGTGATTCTTTCAACCCACGGAAATCTGCAGTATAGCGCTTGTTAGGTTCGGAGAACCACCCCTGTCCATGAAGAGAAGCAAAAAAATCAACGCGATATCGGCCTTCGTTTTAGAAGGTGTGCTGATATTCGGGCCGTCAATATGTTCCTCCCTGACCTTAAGACCTGGTCAATCTTCGAAAGCTCCATCTGTAGTGACAGACCAGAGAACATGATAACCATGCTCGTCTATCACAACACAGCCGAATTGCAATAATGGGCTTAAGTCGATGAATGTCGAGGTCGATTTTGACGCTAAAATCACCACTACCAGGAATCGGGTGCTTAAGCGTCTTGCCTTCCGAATCAATAATACTAAATGAGCGCAGGGAGAAGAAGTCACACTCCAGAGCGCCATGCGTTTCGACGATGTAGACCCCCTGAAGCTTGCCATTGTCGCCTAGCGGATATTGAATGCAGATTTCGTGCATATCTACACTGTCAGATTTAATCTTTCCGCAGACAGGGCCACCCTACGAATTCATATGCAAAAAATGGACAGAAGAGGCGGAAAGGGTTATCCAAAACCCAACCCATCAAATGCCAAGACTAAACACATTATTACCCTTCTATATCGGGTTTGGTTTTCTCTTTTTCCGCCGCATCCACGTTATTCCCATTTGGCTGACGCACTACCCCAATAAGCGAATCCTCATCAGACATACTCAGAATTTTAACTCCCGAGGCATTCCTGCCCATTATTGACACCTGACCCACCGCAAATCGAAGTGCCTTGCCCTGCGCGCTGATACCTATGCAGCTATCGTCTCTATGAATCGATAATGCAGAGACAAGCAGGCCTGTTTTTGCATTCGTCGCATAGGCCCTTTGTCCTCCAGTGCCCCGATTGTGGGGAGAAAATTTATCATAGCTCGTCCGTTTTCCATAGCCCTTTTCGGAAACGAGTAACATCATTTCATCCGGCCTTATGGGACATATTGCTATCAACTCATCTCCCCCCGCCATTCGAATCCCTCGCGAGCCCCTGGAATTTCTACCCATTACCCTAACAGAGTCTCCGGAGAACCTAAGGCCTTTCCCTCCACGAGTTACGATGAACACATCTTCTGTATCGTTAATCAAGGCTGCCACAACTAAACTGTCTCCTGCGTCCAGATTGATCGCAATAACCCCCCGTGTCTTCGCATTCCTGAAATCGTTGGTGGCAACCCTCTTGACATAGCCGTTCTTCGTGGCCATGAATATCTTCTCCCCGTTACCGAAACTCTCCAGAGGAACCATCGCCGTGATATCTTCGCCCTTCTCGAATTCGAATATGGTCCGCAGATGCTTCCCCCTGCTGATTCGCGAGCCCTCGGGTATTTCAAAAACCTTAATCCAATACGCCTTCCCGGCACTGGTAACAAAAAGTATGTGGCTATGTGTCGAGGCCAAAAAAACATGCTCGATAAAATCATTCTCTTTCAAATCGCTAGTTCTTACGCCCTTGCCGCCTCGCCCCTGCTCTCTGTAAAGACTTGCTGATATCCTCTTGATAAAACCGCGATTGGATATCACGACAACCATATCCTTTTCTTCAATGAGATCCTCAATGTTCACCTGAATCACTTCATCCGAGCTTATCTTTGTGCCTCTGCCGCTGCCATGTTTATTCGAAAGCTCCAATGTTTCATCTTTTATCACCCCGAGAATTTTTTCCTCGTGGCGCAGTAAATCGTCCAAAAAGGCTATTTTTTTTCGTATTTCATCCAATTCATAGAGAATTTTCTGTGCTTCCAGACTCGTCAGTTTCTGGAGCCTCATGTCCAGTATCGCCTGGGATTGCTCCGCGGATAACCCAAACCTATCCATCAGCCCTGCATTTGCAGCTTCAACGTTTTTCGACTCTTTGATGGTTTTGATTATCTCATCAATATTCGCAAGAGCAATTTTCAATCCCACCAGTATGTGCTCTCTTGCCCTGGCCTTCTTTAAGTCAAACTCACTGCTTCTGCGAACAACCTGCTGGCGATGCCTTATAAACTCAGCAATAAGTTCCTTCAAATTCAGCAGTTTTGGCTTACCGTCAACAAGCGCAAGGTTATTGATACTGAAATTTACTTGCAGGGGAGTGTTTGCGAAGAGACAGTTTAGCGCAACCTGAGGGCTAACTCCCCTTTTAAGCTCAATGACAATTCGCATGCCTTCCCGGTCCGATTCATCACGGAGATCGGCAATGCCGTCAATCTTCTTATCCCTAACCAAATCGGCAACTCTGACGATCAAATTTGCCTTATTCACCTGATATGGGATTTCAGTGATAATTAACGCCTGCTTATCGTTCCCCTGCTCTTCCACATCGTATTGAGCTCGAATCACCACCTTCCCCCTCCCAGTATGAGCAGCAAGGCGATACCCATTTGTGCCATGGATTACGCCCGCGGTTGGGAAATCCGGGCCATGGATATGCTCCAGGAGTTCATCTACGGTTATTTCCGGATTGTCGATTTGAGCACATATTGCCGATGCAACCTCTCGAAAATTGTGCGGCGCCATATTGGTTGCCATCCCTACCGCTATCCCGCTTGAACCATTCAAAAGGAGATTTGGTATGGCTGCCGGCATCACCGAGGGTTCCGTTATGGAATCATCGTAATTAGGCCCGAAATCCACAGTTTCCTTCTTTATATCCCTGAGCATTGCGTCGGCGATACCTGCCAAGCGGGCCTCGGTATATCTCATAGCGGCCGGGGGGTCTCCATCTACCGAACCGAAGTTGCCCTGACCCTGAACCAGGGGGAAAAGAAGTGAAAAATCTTGAGCCAATCGAACTAATGCATCGTATATGGATTTATCTCCATGTGGATGAAATTTCCCTAAAACATCACCAACTATGCGCCCACACTTTTTATATGCCCTATCATGATGGAGACCGAGTTCGCTCATGGAATAAAGAATTCGCCTATGCACCGGCTTAAGCCCGTCCCGCACATCAGGTAAGGCGCGGCTCACTATTACCGACATCGCGTAATTCAGATAGGATTCCTTTACCTCCTTCTCAATTTCAATTGGTATAATTTTTCCGAGACGTGCGTTCATCAATAGATCCTTATTAGATATGTGCTTATCTCAATCAAACGTCCAATTGGGCGACAGAGAGAGCGTTGTCTTCAATAAATTTTTTCCGGGGCGGCACTTCTTCACCCATCAGGGTTGTGAACATTTCATCCGCAACAACAAAATCTTCCAATTTAACCTGCTTTATACTCCTGGTACTAGGGTCCATAGTGGTTTCCCATAATTGATCCGGATTCATCTCTCCTAGCCCCTTGTATCTCTGAATGTTGATTTGCTTACTCCCGTCCCATTCCGATAACACTGCATCCTTTTCACCCTCGTCGTAGGCATACGCGATTTTTTTTCCTGATGAAAGCTTGAAAAGCGGAGGCATAGCGAGGAAAACATGGCCATTATCAAGGGCAGGCTGCATATACCTGAAGAAGAAAGTCAGAAGAAGTGTGCGAATATGGGAGCCATCAACATCCGCATCGGCCATAATGATTATTTTGTGGTATCGAAGCTTCGAAACATCAAATTCATTTCCTACAGAGGCGCCTAGCGCCTGGATAATCGGCTGCATCTTTTCATTCCCCAATACCTTGTCCAGGCGAGCCTTTTCTACGTTTATCGTCTTCCCAAACATCGGGAGAATGGCCTGGAATTTTCTATTTCTTCCCATTTTGGCACTGCCGCCAGCCGACTCGCCCTCAACAATGTAGATTTCACAATTGGAAGGATCCCTATCGGCGCAGTCTGCAAGTTTTCCCGGCAGCCCTCCACCCTCCAAAAAGCCCTTACGTCTAGTCAGATCCCTGGCCCTCCTAGCTGCGGCCCTCGCCTGTGCCGCCGTTACCGCCTTCTCAAGAATGCTGTCTACCACCTTCGGATGTTCTTCGAACCATGAAATAAAATTTTCACTAACTACTTTTTCAACCAACCCTTTAACTTCCGAATTACCAAGTTTGCTTTTTGTCTGCCCTTCAAACTGGGGTTTGGGCACTTTGACGGATAGGACGCAGGTAAGGCCTTCGCGCACATCATCTCCCGAGAGTGTATCGTCTATTTTTTTACTGTGTTTGGAGCTCTTTAAAAAATCATTGATTGTCCGTGTAAGAGCGGATCGAAATCCGGTTAAATGTGTTCCCCCTTCCCGGGTATTGATATTATTCACAAAACTGAAGAGTGTTTCGTTATAACTATCGTTATATTGTACGGCTGCTTCGACTGTAACACCCTCCCTAAAGGTCTCAAACCAAATTGGCTCCTCGTGGAGGGGTGTTTTGTTTTTATTTAGATGCCGGACAAAATATTTAATCCCGCCTTCAAACTTGAACGTTCGACTTTGGTTTCGCCCGATTCTCTTGTCTATGAGAGATATTTCTATACCCTTGTTAAGAAATGCCAGTTCTCTGAGTCTATTGGAAAGAACATCGTAGCTAAAATTTACCTCTTCTTTAAATATTTTCCTATCGGGAAGGAATCGGAAATGTGTCCCGGTAATGCTGGTTTCCCCGATTACTTTCACTTCTTCCGCGGGTATTCCCCTATTATAACGTTGGAAATGCTCCTTCCCTTCGCGATGGACGCTTACCTCACACCACTCAGACAGGGCGTTTACAACAGCAGCGCCAACTCCATGTAAACCTCCAGATACCTTATACGTCCCCTTATCGAATTTCCCACCGGCATGTAATCGGGTCATAACCACCTCTAAGGCGCTAACCTTCTCAATGGGGTGTTCTGATACGGGTATGCCTCGTCCATTATCTTCTACTCTGATAAAACCTTCCTCTTCGATACATACTTCAATTCTGCTGCAGTAACCGGCTAACGCCTCGTCTATGGAATTATCCACAATTTCATATACCAGGTGGTGAAGCCCCTCGACACTGGTGGATCCAATATACATGCTTGGCAGCTTTCGCACCGCTTCAAGCTCCTTCAATACCTGTATATGTTGAGCATCGTAATTGTTCATTATTTTCCCTTAACACCCCGGGGGAGTAACCTAGGGAGTATATCATTTCAAGCAGTTGCTGGTCTAGTTAATACCTCATTTTCGCTTTCTGCACTTGTTGCTGGGGCAGCTATAACGATATTATCAAGGTTTCTGTTACATGAAATTCATATTGCCCGGGCATTGCAGGGAAGGGCTCATACGGAGATGTTTTTTACATAGAGTTTTCATTTACAGAATTGGAGGACTGTGTGGACGAAAATGAATACGTCCTTTTTTGGAATGAGGCCATCCAGCAATTAAAGGAGGATGGGGATATATCAGAGCAGGAATATAATATGTGGTTCAGAAGAACGAATTTCATCAAAGGCAGCAGCAATACCCTCACCCTGGGTGTCCCCTCCAAATTTTTTCGCGATCAAATAAAACAAAGGTATTTGCTCTTGTTGGAATCCCGCTTGCGCGACATAACGGGAACTCAAATGAACATAGACTTCGAAAATCAGAAAAGCACAAACATCTCTCCTCCTGACAATCCAAAAAAAACATCGGAGAATAACGAAAATATCAAACTCCAACCCAGAAGAAAACCTCATCGCCAGCTTCGACAAGATTACAATTTCAGCAACTTTGTAATAGGGAACAATAATTTTTTCGCAGCCAGCGCCGCTCAGGCAATTGGAATCAACCCCGGTGGGGAATACAATCCCTTCCTAATCTACGGTGATGTTGGATTAGGAAAAACTCACTTAATGCAGTCCATCGGGAACTCCATTCACTACTCCATAGAGGATAAAAAGGTTGAATACATCACCGCGGAAACCTTTATCAACGAATTCATTCATTCGATAAAAAGCGAAACACAGAGTCAGTTCAAAAACAAGTACCGCAAGGTGGATGTTTTGCTTATCGACGATATTCATGACCTTCAAAATAAGAAAGAAACACAGGAGGAGCTTTTTCATACGTTTAATGCCTTGTACGAAGCGAAAAAACAACTCGTTTTCACCTGCGACAAACCTCCCTCGGAGCTCCGCAATTTTGCGGATAGACTGAAAAGCCGTTTTGAACGCGGGCTCAATGTGGATATCCAACCTCCTAATTTTGAGACCCGTCACGCCATCCTAAGGAAAAAAATGGAATCGGTTTCTACAAATATTCCAGATGAAATTCTAGAGCTCATCGCAAAAAATGTTACAAGCAATATAAGAGATTTAGAGGCCTCGCTCACTAAAATAGTTGCATATGCGGAACTTGTAGGGAAAAAAATCACAGTGGAAATCGCTCAGAGCCAGCTGAAAGGCATTTTCTCAAGCGCTATGCTTCCCAATATAACCATCGACAGAGTACAGCGATCAATCTCAGATTATTTCAATATCACTCTTGCTGATCTTAAAGGGAAAAAACGCACCAAAAGAATCACCTTCCCGCGTCAAATTGCAATGTACATCATCAGGGAAATAACGGATTATTCAACCACCGAAATTGGCCTCGAATTTGGCGGACGAGACCATACTACAGTCATGCACGCCTGCCAAAGAATAGAGGATAGGATGAAGGGAGACCTCACACTGGAACCAATTGTTAATGAGCTGACCAGGTCGATAAGAGAGGAAAATTAAGGACGAATTCTTAATCCAACGTCCCTATTCGTCTGAAATAACACCTAGGGCGGCCTTTCCCAAGATCGCCAGAGTTGAATCCCCGCGCCCAGCTTCTAACTGCCAAACACAGCGCTTAAGCAAATAACCGAACGGGGCCTGGCGGCTTTGAGGGAGAAGCCTTTCCGAACCAGAAGGCCACTCTAGTATTGGCCTACTTGGCAACTTTAGAACATCTCCAAGAGCTCAGAATCAGCCGATGCAAAATTGAAATGCAGTGCTTATCAACACCATGATGTTTGGCGATAAGACTTCCCCTTCGCCTTTAAGGCGTGATGCAGCCTAAGCGAACAGTTTCTTATCTCATGATGATGAGTACCCCATGGTTTTTCAGAAGAGGGCATGTAATAATATTTACTCCTGAGGCGGTGGAAGTTTTCCAATTTCTTTGAGCAAATTAGCTGACAACTTACGGATTCTATCAAGACGAAAATCATTAATAATCTGTTCTGCGACGCTATCATCCATAATCCCATAATCTTCCCCTAATTCTTCCATCAAGGAACGTACTTCTCGCAGTTCATTTACGCTTTCAATTGGCATTCCATAGTCTTTCCATTCATCGGGAAATGGTTCGCAAAGCGTGTCTTCGACTACATCCATATATGTTTCAGTCCAAGTCATTTTGAATGTTTCACCAAATGGGCCGATCCATTCAATCTTTTGTTGATCATAGTCTGCAAGGAGTTGCAGAGCACTTTTCACTTCTTCAAAATGTGCTTTGTACATACGATGCCTCACTTAGGATTAGGGTGGAATTCAAAATCTTCCAGTGGTATATGTGCCTCAGGACGCTTTTTTGTCAACACCGGAGTTAACCTGCAGATTTCCACCGGAATGGAATTGCAAAGTCTGAGCATTAAAGGAAGTCAACGGCTCCAAGTTTCATTCTGACCTTCATCCGGTATGAATCTCCTTGAAGACTAAAGAACATGGACATGGTGGAGGAGGCGGTCCAAGGCCGCCGCAGCCACCGCATCGTCAGCCATAATTTCCCCCATTTCCCGAAGGTCTTGTTGGTCGTCATGATGATGCTCCCTGTTTCGTAACTTGCATTGACCAAATGGAAAAAGAGCGTGACTTCCACTAGCGGTTGCTCGTGGTGTGCAGAATGTCCCAGGCAGCTTTCGAAAAATGCCACCATGGATGTGAGCCCCAGAGACTCCATGCGCTCAGATGATTAAAGAGACGGTAATCTGATTCATGCTGACACTCCCAGAAGCTTGTCATATTCACCTGGAGAACGGATGTACGCCTTTAAGGGTGGGTGCCGATGATGCTCGTCGTTGGGACCGGTGACCGGACTGCTCCAACCAGAATCGGCCAAGGGTCAGTCGGTCCTCCCTTGGCTTCTTTGCTGCCAAACCAGTAGCCTCAAGCCAATAGACAATGCTCAAAGCCATATTCCTTCCTACACCTAGATGGTCAAAGACAAGTTCTTCTTCAAACATCTCGGGTTTAGTCATAAGCAAATTAAGCCCCTTGTAGAGCCAACCTTCACGGAGATAAAAAGTTTGATGACCGCCGAACCTCATGCTATTGTCCTTTCCTTTTCCAGATGCTGTCGATAGACAGATGATGTGATTCCGATTGCCTTGGTAATTTCATCGGGAGTATTCAAGGTACTCACCGAGAATCGTATTGAGGCGTAGGCCTCATCTTCGGCAAGCCCCATTGCCAGTAATGCCGGAGAGGGTTCGGGTTTCCTGCTGCGGCATGCTGATGTCTGAGAGCATTGAACACCGGCCGCGTCTAGTGCTGCCATATATGCTATTCCGTCGATTCCAGGAAAGGTAATGCACGATGTATTTGGTATCCGCTTAGAGTCAGCTCCTTGGATGAGAGCCTTCGGAACAATGTCCAATATTGATGATTCGAAGTGGTCTCTTAGATCTTGCAGATACCCGATAACTGTTGGGAGTTCTCTGAAGCGATCTTCAACAGCAGCCTCAAAACCGGCGATCCCAATAACATTGTGGGTGCCGCCTCTTAGCTCCCATTCCTGTTGACCTCCGTAGATAAATGCCTGATGAGTCCTCGGGTTCCTCAGAAAAAGAGCTGCAACACCTTTCGGGCCATGATTCTTGTGGGCTGTGAACGACAAGGAATCGATTGGGAACTTTTCAATATCGATAGGAAATCGCCTTTCCTCCTCATCGAATTAATCTCCCATGGTGGAGTGTCCCAGGTAACATGAGGTAACCGTCTTTAGAAAACTTCGTGCTTCATCATCATAGGCTTCTGCATGACCAAACTCATGTGCAAGTCCTATGAAGGGAAATCGATACGCCGAAACTTTAGTATGAAGTCCTCTTGCGTTTTTATCGGGATTGCACCTTTTAATCGCCCCTCCTAGCATCACGGCTCCAGGGGTATATCCAATAGATCGGGACGTCTTCCATATCCGTATGGAAGCAGGATGCTAGAGTCAACGCTAAGAATAACAGCCCAAGCCATAGAATCGATTCATAAGAGCGCCTCCCATTTTCTACTTGCCTTTTTTAAACCATGCTGCATCACCTCTATGGAGTGCAGATAGATTGTCCCTACCGGGCCCATTAATGCAGCAATAACAAGATCACCGAACGTTGGCTTCATTCTTATCTGCTTGCCTATGGAGCTAGGCAGCCGAGTAGTGTTTTGCATCTTGGTAAGGTAATCTCCCATCATATGAAAGTTAGTAACCATATCAATATAAGGGCCCACATTATCCGGGTGCACACCCGCAGCATTGAAGGTTATGGTCTTTATGCCCATCTGTGAGCCAACATAGGCAGCCTGGCCCCCACCAAGAGAAGTGCCTATCAAAGTCAAATTAGATACATTAATGTCCTCCCGCTCCAATAACTTTCCAACAAGCTCAAAGGCATTCTTAAACTGCCCTTCTGTCTCCCCTTCTTGGGCCTGCCTGAAAGCCGCGCTCCAATCCTTTATTGAGAATGAGTTCATGGCTGGAAAGGCTACAAAATACTCCTCCCCTCTCCTAAATATACGAACATTGAGGCCAGATCTCTTATATTGGGAGATTAAATCGGAAAAGTCTTCAGTAATATTCTCGTATCCATCTGGGGTTTTTCTGCTGCGGAAATTCGCCATACTAGCCAATTCTGCAGTTTTCTCAAAAAGTCCGACTAGCCAGTAGGCCATCTCTCTCGGAATGCTCTCACCCATCACCTCAAGCATCCCCGTCGGATCCACATAGTTCACGGGGTTGCTGCTCACATAGGCATACCAATTGGCAGCCTCAATAACTGAATACTCACTCCGATTCGGGTTACTAAGAGCAAATCCAGCCGGGTCCGCGCTCATCCACCTAGACACCTTGGGCTCGTAGTACCTGGCCCCGTGGTAGTAGAGACCGGTCTCCCTGTCCAACTCCTTGGAGGTGAACCTAAAGGGTATGTACCTTGTAGCAGGGTCAACATCCTCTATCCATACCTCAACCCTGCCCAAGGGATCGGTTATAATCTTCAAAGAGCGCTCCCCATCTATCCGGTACGATGGGCGTGAATAGACATCTCCCCAATTTTCGGATGGGTAAATCGTCTTGATGGGTCTATCTAGATCATCATAGACTGCCTCTGTGATGAAATCCTCTTCCAGGAGCGGGGCGGAGGGGTAGCTATCCTCATCTTCTGTCTGGAAGCTTGGGCGCCCAGTCTTCACAATCCGCCCCTTCTTATCGTAGCTAACGGCGGCGGAGACATTCCAGCCCAGATCTCCCCCTTCCCGGTCGGTATGGGCAATGAAGCCACTCTTGGCAGTGTATATCGGCCGCCCAAGCCCATCAATCTTGATTAGGGTGTGCATGAGCTTATCATCATCCGGGTTGGTGGAGACCTTGTTGGCAGTCTTGGCGTTCAGGGAGCCTCGGGTATTTGCCATATACTCATGGCTGACTGCCGGTATATCGGTATCGTAGGGGGTGTACATCTTTAGGAGTCGGCCAAAGTCGTCATAGACATGCCTCTCCATAAGGCCATTCGGATCGGTCCGGCTTCTTAAGCGTCCCTCTGCCCTGTTCCAATTCATGTGGGAGCCTATCACCTCCCTATCCGAAGAGGCAGAATCAATGCGCCCCACAAACAGCCCGGAATCATCGCCCATTTTGTTGCGCTTTATCCTCGCATTCTTGCTAAAGGTGCGCTTTAGAACATGATCGGGCAGGCCGTCCCCATTTATATCGACAAAACCGGCTTCTTGAGTGGAGTTAAAATTGCTGAAACTGCCGCCCGAAACACTTGGCCCCTGTTCAAACGGCTCCCAGCGAAGCGCATCCTCATCATAGGGGAGGGATATCTCCGCAGGAACCGCAAAATCCGCCCCTGCCGGAAGAAATCGATAGTCCCTCACCCCCCCTGTTACATTCTGACGGCTCTCAAAAATCTCATATGTGCCAGAAAGGCTGTAAATGCCAATCTCCATCGGCTTGGATACCGCACCGGGAGGAACTTGCATCCTAACATCATCCCCCTCCAAAACACCCCCGTCCCCATCAATCGGGGCCAAAACCAAAGGATGAAGAGAATCTCCGCTAGCCGCTCTCCCTGAGGCCTCATTCTCAGCAGACCCGTCTCCAGCCTCCGCGGAACCATCTAGAATATTTGCCTGCCGGACATCGGATCCGCGAAGAGCGATCTCCCCAAGAGGCGCATCGCCCCAAGCTGCTTGAGCAAGCAAAAGAGTTCCCGCCATAACAAGGGCTATTGCCAACCGTAGAAAATCCCTCATCCAACAGCCTCCAGTCTCTTAAAGCGGAGGGCGCTGCCGCAGTTAAAAAGCTAGAAACGACACTCGTCTTAAGCAGGATGTCCAAACAGATTGCCAGCAGTTATACCCTCCCCCGCAGGGATATCATCACGCAAAACTCCAAAAAGGTTGCATGAAAAACATCTAAAGCAGAATTGAAATAATATACTTAAACATGGTCGATAAAGAAGAGTCTCTTTATCCTCAAAACCAAATTCATCAAGAAAATATCGCATTCTTTACTTTTCGGATCTTCGGACCATGTGAATAATCGGGGATTCATCTGTGAAAATCTGTGTCCTCTAAGTCCTCATATCTGGGATGTTAATAACTAATCTTACAGCGGTTAGTGACTAACAAAGAATTCGCAGACTTAAATATTTACCCAATAAGAAGGATAAGGAACATATCCACTTTCCCACAAAACCTACCGCTACTAGAACTTGAATAAGAAAGAATGGATTGGAAGATATTATCAAAAGAGAACTGCATTTATGCCTTCTGATGGCATGCCAGCAGCGTGCCGCTTCCAAAGACTTCAACTCCCAACTGCAAAGGGCCAACGCAACACGTTTAAAGGTTCGGTGCAGAGTCGAACATGTATTTACCCATCAAAAAAACATCATGGAATAATTCATCCGGACCATTGGCATAGAACTTAGGGCCAGGATCAAGATCGCTATGACTAACATCACCTAGAATATGCGCCGAATGGTCTGGATTGGGAAACAAGCTATCTTGGCATAGCCGACGAGAAAACAAAACCACGGGAAAGATTAAAAAAAACTGACGACACGAAAAGTGTCACACTGCTACGAGAATAAAAAATACTCAAAATCACATCGAATACAATCTGAAAATGCCGTTTTTAGAGGTGTTCCGATGCAAAATTGGAATACATTTCTCTCGAACCTTAAGTATAATGTTTAGTGAGATGCTTCCTCTCTCAATCCGTTTTTAGGAAGTGACACACCCAAAGCGAACAGTCTCAGAAGAAGCGTATACTCAAGCGAAGAACGGAAAACGCCCGGAAATCCTATCCGTCCCAATCGGCAGTGGTCCATGGACTTCTAAGGGTATTTTATTCGCTTTTCCATGACACAATCCTCTCAAAAATAGTTGTGTCTCCGGAAAAGAAGAGGTAGTTTATTTCTTGTTTTAGAATTTAAAATAAATAATTTGAAGTAGATGAAATGAAAACAGCTCGGCAGACCTTGTCTTTTCCTTTTGTTCCTAGTGTGCGCAAAATTTGTGATTGTGTGGAAAAAGCATTGGTCTTAGAGGCGAGTGCCCATCCAAAGCCGGGATTAGTTACTAAGTTCAGCAATGGTTCCCACTGTGATATGAACTTCTCAACATTTTTGGAAAGTGCGAAAGCCATTTCCAATGTGTTCAGAAAAGAACTCTCACCTGTGCTGGATCTAGTTTCATCGGATTGCGATGATTTGGCTATTGAAGCGTTGCGCGAAGTTGGTCGAAAAGCAGAGTTTGAGATGTACCGTTTCACTAATGGAGTAAATACTCATAAGGGCGCTATATTTCTAATGCTTACTGTGATTTACGGCTTTTTAAAAGGTGCTCAGAGCTACTATGAGGCAATCAATAACGCAAAGAAATACTGCTATGCACTTACACAGGTTGATGGAACAGAACAAACTACAGGTGTAAAAGCTTATGCTCGAGGTTTGCGAGGTATTAGGGGTGTGGTTCAGGATGGCTTTCCGAGTATTATGCAGTTTCAAGCTAGATTGATTACTGAGAGGAAAACGCTAGGTGAAGAGAATGCGATTATTAATAACCTTCTTTACAATATGTCAGTAACGGAGGATACGACGCTTCTTAATCGATATTTTAATCCTGTATTTATTAATCATGTACAAAAAAAAGCTAAAGATGTGATTTATGCTGGTGGCATCTCAAGCATGTTAGGTTCCGATTTGATCAGGTCTTTTAATGATTATCTTGTTGATAAGTCAATTTCACCAGATGGTTCAGCCGACCTAACAGCCGTTTCTTTATTCTTAGTGTACTACTATGAATAATCAAATCGCTTCCTCAGCAAGGCTAATAATACTCTTTGAGAAAGACCGCGAGTTTTCTATCATTAATCAGCTAGTAAAAAAAACCCAGAAGGTTGTGTTATAGGGATTGGTGTTAACCTTGTTTACTCAGCTCGGAAATATCTGCCTATCAGTGATATTAGAAAATATGTATTACAAAAATCGTGCACCGCTTTTTTAGAAGCCAGTATTGTTTTTACTCAATATGTCGATTCTGAATTTACATTTCTATTAACAAGTAGTTCAGATGCTCAATCAATAAAACGAATTTGTTGCGACATTGAGGAAGAAAATCGACTATTTGATATCGATGTTTATAATGTAAATGGATGTGTCTCTCGATTGGATATTGGGTTCTCTGAGCGCAAGTGCTTCCTTTGTGGCAATACTTCTTCCTGGTGCATTTACAATCAAGTGCATTCCGCAAAGGAGTTGCTTGAGTACACATTAACCGCATGCAGGCAAATGGTGGATGAGCATGAGAAATAAAATACTATTTTTTACGTTTTTCGAGGCGCTTGGATCATTCCTGATAACTCCAATTCTTGCCATTTACCTCGTAAACACACTTGGTATGAGTGAAGGGGCAATTGCTATTGCGATCACAAGTCTTTACTTTGGCCGATACATCATTGCTTTACCGCTTGGCAGGATGACTGATTTATTTAGTCCAACTCGAGTTATGTCGTTGGGGGCACTATTAAGAGGATCGGGCTACGGATTACTCGCATTGATCCCAGAAGGGGAAATCGTGCCTGTAACCACAAGTCTTGCGCTAATCGGTATCGGTGGCGCGTTAATCTCACCGGCTTCCTCAAGGATGATGGCACAAATAGATGGGGATAATAGACTTAAGTTTAGACTGCAAAGCATTATATTCTCTATAGGATCAGCATCTGCATTAATGATGGTTTCGTTCGTCGATAAAGAGTACTTTCTTGTAGTTTTTTATTGCTCTTCCATCGTTTTTTTTATGATATCAATTTATGCGTTAACGCTCAAGTCAGTTACGTCTGAACACAAGGAAGTGGATAATAAAAATCCACAAAAATTTACTCAAATTGTGGTGCGATTGGCTTATCAACATGCACTGTTACTAGGGATTTTGTTCATATATACGATAGTTTATGCCCAATTATTCTATCTGTTACCAATAATGATCGACAAGAATAGTCTCGGTCATTCCTACATAAGTTACATCTATGTTGTGAATAGTGCTTTTTTCATTTTCTTTCAACCTTTATGGAAGAAATTTTCGCCAGTGAAGGACATCTCCACCACAGCATTGTTGTCTGCTTTGTCTTTTTTCTTGGGTTATTTCCTTTTAGATATTAAGTTTAAACCTGTATGTATTGTTTTTTTTGGTGTGTCTTACGCGTTTGCTGGAAGTATTCTTGATGCTCTATTCTTGGCTGAGCTAGCGGACCGGACAAAAGAATATGAGATGGGTACTGCGTCTGGTATGGCGTTTATGTTTCGGGGGGCAGGGTTAATTGCTGGCAATGCTGTTGGTGCATTAATGCTTTACTTCGACGGCTGTCAAGCGCAGTACTTGCCTATATACCTAAGCCTAGGAGTGATGGTTGTTTTTGCTATCATAAAGCTGCACATTAATCGCAGTTCATCATCCGTTTTCTCAAGGAGAATTTCACGTGATCACTGATTTACTAAACCAATTATCTGAAGCAAGTTCAATTGATGACTTTCCTGCCTACACTAAGGACGGAAGTTGGGTTTGTTGTTCCCACTGGTCGAATGGTTACGCTGTTGGCACACTACTAATAAGCCACCATCTGCAGGGCAAAAAGTTGCCTTCGATTCGGAAATACCTTGACCTCTTGGCTACGCACTTCAAATCACCAAAATTTCAGGATATTGGCTATTTGTTTCAGTCTAGTGCAGTGTTGTACGATGAATTGAGTGCTAACAAATGACCTTTCCCCCAAAAATGGGGCCAACAAACTCTTAGTATTCTGACCTAAAATACAAGTGAGATCAGAATGAAAACAAAGTACTAAAGAAGAGAGAATAGTACAGATTTTGAACGAGGTCGTAGTTGGCGCCAAGGTGATGGATACCTGTCGAAAATACGGTATCAGCGACGCGACTTACTACAACCTAGCGTTCCAAATACAATGGAATGAGCGTCAATGACGTCAAAAAGCTAAAAGTGCTGGAAGCCGAGAATCAGAAGCTAAAACGCTTGGCCATCGACCAGGCTAGTTCTGGCACTCAAGGTGACCTAGTAAAAAACTAACTCCCGCCCGAAGTGAAAAAAGATGCCGTTGTGCATCT
>Ga0056121_1000202_pt1 | contig 22007 bp, 20 predicted proteins | sample WorMetHEROISLAND_FD_83872 | JGI IMG/M metagenome (GOLD analysis project Ga0056121, IMG submission 83872) | Marine gutless worms symbiont microbial communities from Max Planck institute for Marine Microbiology, Germany - Olavius sp. 1 HERON ISLAND ...
GCGCAGCTACGACACCCTCGTCGAGGCCATCGGCGATGTCTGCGACCTCTATCAGCCCCAAGAGTGCTGGAACTTCTTTCAGGCCGCAGGATATGCCTCAGATTAAACGCGAAGTGCTTTAGACACCGTCGCCGCCGTCCGTGCGCAGCCGGCGGTAGATCGTCGATGGGCTGATATCGAGCAGCGCCGCCGCCTTGGGGACGTTGTTGTCGCAGATCCGCAGCGCCTCGCGGATGTAATCGCGCTCGACCAGGCGCAGGGGCCGCAGGCGGATCTCGGACTCCGGCGCATCCGCCGGGGCGAACGCCGCCGCCGCCGGCGATGCGACCACGGCCGGCGGACGCTCGCCGTCACCCTGCCGGCGACGGCCGCGACCGACCAGAGCGCCCGACAGCATCTCCGCCGTCACCAGCGGGCCCTCGTGCAGCACGACCACGTTGCGGATCACGTTCTGAAGTTCGCGGACATTGCCGGTCCACGAATGGCGCCGGAGCAACGCGTCGGCATCCGGTGCGAAGCCCTCGAACGCGCGCCGTTCCTCTTGAGCGAACCGGTCGAGAAAGTGCTGCGCAATGGCGACGATATCGTCGCAGCGCTCGCGCAGCGGCGGCAGGTGGATCGGGATCACATGCAATCGATAGTACAGGTCCTCGCGGAACCGGCCCGCCTCGACTTCGACCCAGGGGTCGCGATTGGTGGCGCAGATCAGCCGCACGTCGGCGCGGCGGGTCTCGCTGCTGCCGACCATCTGGTACTCGCCGGTCTGTACGAACCGCAGCAGCTTGGCCTGCAGCGCCGGGTCCATTTCGCAGATCTCGTCGAGAAACAGCGACCCGCCCCGCGCCGTCGCCGCCGCGCCGTCGCGGTCGGCGACGGCGCCGGTGAATGCGCCCTTGATGTGGCCGAAGATCTCGCTCTCCATCAGGTCACGCGGGATGGCGGCGCAATTCAGGGCGACGAATGGCTCATCCCGGCGCGGGCTCATGATGTGCACCGCCTCGGCGCAGACTTCCTTGCCCGTGCCCGACTCGCCGGTAATGAACACCGTCGACATGCTCGGCCCGGCGCTTTCGATCATCCTGTAGACCGCCTGCATGGGCGGCGAGCCGCCGACGAAGCCGCAGAACGACTGGCGGCCGACATCCTCCTGATAGCTTCGCACCATCGCCTTGAGGGCATGGCGCTCGAGCACGTTGCGCAGGGTGTAGATCAGCCGCGCCGCGTTGAACGGTTTGACGATGAAATCGTCGGCACCCTGGCGCATCGCCTCGACGGCGACATCGATGGAGGCATTGGCGGTAATGACAATGACGCTCGAGTCGATGTCCTGCTGGCGGACATGCTTGAGGATCTCCAGGCCGTTCATGTCCGGCAGCTTCAGATCGAGGACGATCGCCGCCGGTCCGACCCGAACCAGGGCGTCCAGCCCCGCCTGACCGGTCGCCGCGTGGGTCACCCGGTAGGGCTCGTTGCGCAGGTATTCCTGGTAGATGCGCGCCAGCGGCTCCGCGTCTTCGACCAACAGGACGTCATGCTCAACGGCAGCCGTGTTCATCGGCCAGTCGTCTCTTCCTTCCCCGGTGCAACGGTTTTCCCAACATCTCTCCGCTATGACAAGCAAAGAGAGGCAAAAGATGTCGCTTTTTCGCTAGTTCAGGCGGCGCTCGCAGTCTTCGCCGATGACAGCATCGGCCCAAAACAACTGCTCGACATGCACTTGGCCGTCGTAGTCGGCGGCAAAGCCGTCCGTTGCCGGCGGCAAAGGGCGAACGCGCAGCACGGCGAAGATCGCGGCATAGGGACGTTCGGTAAGGGTCCGATGCCGCGCGCGCAACTCGCCAAGCGGGCGGACCTCGCCGCGCAACCAATAGACCTGCTGACTGCCGCAGGGTTGCCATGTCTCGACTTCGTGGCCGTGCACATAAAAACCGGCCTGTGTCGACGATTGCGCGGGCCTGGCAGCAACCGGACCCGGCAGCAGAAGCGTCGCGCACAAGACGGCCGGCGCAAGCCGCGCGCGGGCCGCTTGCCGCAACGCGGCGGCAAACCTAGCATGACCCGAAGGTTGCCATGCAGCGAAAGCAAGGAGACAGCGATGCGCCCGTTCTTCACCCGGTTCCGGCGGCCCGGACGGTTGCTCGTGCTGCCCGCCGTGTTCGTTGCCGGCCTGATGCTGGGCGCCGGCGTGACGGCCACGGCGCAGCAGTCGGAAGCGGTGCAAGGCAGCATGCTGGATGAGCGCGTCTTCGGCCGGGCCGAAGCTTACCTGCTGGCGCTGCACAACATCGTCGTTTCGCTGTCCGTCGATACGGAACGCTCCGCCATCGGCGTCGCCAGGCTGGAGAAACGCATAAACAAGCTCGAGCGTCGCCTGCAAGCCGTCGAGCAGAGAGCGCAATAGCCGCCTGCAGCGCTCAGTCGGTGGCGCGCACTTTTCTGAGCGCCGCCTGAACCATCGGATCCTGGCTGTTGAGCGCCTCGAGATTGGCCAACAGCCGCAAACGGATGATCTCGGCTTTGGGGAATCTCATGTCGCGTGCCCAGAAGCGCTTGGAGCGGCGAAAATAGCCGACCTCGTCGAGGAACGAGACGCCGAAATAGTAGGCATCGCCGATGTTGTCGTAGGCATCGGTGAAGAACCGGCTCTGCCCGTCCATGGTCAGACGCAGGCTGCGCGCCAGCATGATCGAGATTTCGGCCGAGACCGCGAGACGCTGGTAGTCGTTCAGATAGGGCCAGCTGAAGCGCAACAGCTTGGCGACGTCGTAGCTGTGATGATTGTTGGTCGTGCCGCGGTCGTGCCAACCGAAGGGATACTTGGTCTCGCGCAGGTTCAGGGTGGTGCGGGCGATCTGCTCCAGGCGCTTCACATCGCCTTTGCGGTAGCTGACAATGTGAAAGGTGATCGACAGATCATCGGTCTTGTTGATCCTGCCGCCCTGCTCGTACCAGGCCCCCCAATAGCCGGTTTCCTGGTTCTGCCACTTGTCGTCGACGATGCGGATCAGCGCCTGGGCCATCTTCTCGCGCGGGTAGTCTTCATCGAGCACCTCGGCAAGCTCGGGCAGCCAGAGCATCTGCCCCAGCGCCGTCGTCACCAGGTTCAGATCGCGCCGGTGGCTGGTGCCGTCGACGTCGAGCCGGGAGATGATCATTTCGTCGTAGAGCGCCTCCAGTTCCTCCACCGTATCGACCTGCTCGAGGAACTTGAGGCGATAACGCGGCTTCTCGCCCTTGACCTGGAGCTCCTTCAGGGGATCGACAGAGGCATGCAGCCGGAAGAACCAGGACTCGTAGCAGGCCCCCCAGGAGCCATCGCTTTCGTCCTGCTGTGCCGCCCACGACTGGTCGCGGTCGTCGGCCAGGCTCTTTTTCAGGTCGCCGATGCGGCGTTCGACCTCGGCCCCTCTGGTGGTGTAATTCACCAGCCAGTGCGCCTCGCGATAGATCTGCACGGAGCATGTGAGGTTCTCGCCGTTGGCCTGGCGCTGCCGGATCTCCTCGACCAGCGGATTCAGCCGCGGCCGGTACCAGCGGTTCATGTCCCGCTTGTAGGGCAGCTCCGGTTCTTCGAACCGGACGGAGAACCCGTAGCGGATCTGCGCCTCGACCGCGGTCGGGAGCAACAGCGCCAAGGCCATCAATCCGGCGCCAAGCCCAAGCCAGCGGCCGGCGGAGGTAATCGTCACTTTGCTCATCGCCTTCTAGCTCTCGTCCAGCCGCATACCGCGGATGATGTCGTCGAGCTCGCCGCTCGCACGCAGCTCCTCCAGCCGCTTGCGCGCCTGGGCGGCTTCCTCGGCATCGGCCACGCCGACCATGAACACCGGCGGCTCTTCCTTCAACTGGGCCCTATCGGCCACCTCCAGGCCGTTGACGCGGATCATCGACCGCAGCGTCTTGACGTACTTCTCGCCACGTTCGGAGTAGCTCAGCATGCCCCCCGCCAGGACCGTGCCGGACAGCGGTTCCCCCCGACGGCGCAGGTCAGCCCGTTGCTTCCGGAAATCCGCGTAGGCGCGGTGCGTATTCAGGTTGCGCATGTAGGCCCGCACCGAGTCGAACGGCCACTCGAACGCCGCCAGGCCATAGTCGCCCTTCTCGGCCCGGTGTTCCTTGGGCCGCATGCCCTTGCCGCCGAAGGTCCACTGACCGAAGAAGGCATTGCCTTCGAAGGCAAACCGCGAGGTACCATAACCGCTCTCGTAGGCGGCCTGACCGAGCGCCATCGACGCCGGGACGATGTCTACGCGCAGCAGCAACTCGTCCAGACCCCGGTCGCTCGCCGGGTCATCAACCCCGTACTTGCTGCCAAGCTGGGTCAGCCAGGCCTGTGCCTTGGCGCTGAACGCCTTCCCCGACCGGTGCTTGGCGGTGAGCCGCTCCAGGTCGGCACGGTCACGCAGGATCAGGTCGTTGGAATGCAGCACCAGCGGGACCATTGCCCGGTAGAACATCTCCTTCTTCACGTCGACCGGCAGCTTGTTCGCTTCCTTGCGCCAGCGTTCGCTCATCACCGAGAGCACGATCGGCGGTACCTGCAACTGTTCGCCGCGATTGCTTTCGCCCCAGAAGTCACGGGATTTGAACAGATCGACCGCCGCTTCCATCGAGTCGACGATCGCGACTTCGTACTCCCAATCCACGGCCTGGGCCGGGCGTGCCCCAAACGTGAAGGCCAACGCCAAGGTAAACGCCGCAGCGACCATTGATCTCGTCATCATGTCCGTCCCCATCGCACCAGCATGTCGAATTCAACCACCTTTGCCCCGTCCGCCCAACAGGTAGCGCAGGAACGGATAGATCAGCCACGACAACTCCCACAACCAGGGACCGGCAAATGCGAAGGGAATGGTGATCGCCGCCGTGAGCGGCTCCGACAGGCTGCGCCGGCTCAGGCGCTCGACCTCCGCCGGGTCCGTGCCCTCGCGCAGCAAACCGCCGCGGCCGATGGCGTAGCGCCAGGCGGCGAGGGACATTACACCGACCAGCAGGGCGCACCCGCTCTCGAACACCCGCGATATCGGATCGGCGCCGACGCGCAGGCCGATGCCGATCGAATAAAGGAACAGCAGCACCGCGAACAACTGCGCCACCGACAAGGCCGTGTGCCGGCCATCGGTGCGTTCCAAGTGGCCCAGCAGGTCGTTGTTCTGCCACCAGTAGACGACGACGATCAGGGTGCCGAGCGCAGCGATCACGAACACATCCCAGTGCGCCACCAGGACGCTGCCGACATTGGCGACGGCAAACTCGTCGCCTTCCGGCCGCGGCAACAACATGAACAGCCGCCAGATCGCCAGCGCGTAGACCATGTCCATCACCCGCTCGAGACGGATCAGCTTCAAGATCGGCGGTTTCCCCGGCACCGGCGCCCCCATTGTGTTGCTCGCGGCCGCCTACAGCGCCGCACCCGCTGGCTGTTGTCAACTTGCCACCGGTCACGGGCAAGATAGATATTGCGCTTGTCAGGCGGGGCGACAGCGCAGCCGCAGCGAAAGACAAGCATGTCCAGCAAGGCCCTGCAGATCATCCTTGGCGTTTTCCTGCTGTCGCTGGCTTATGCCGTGCTGCGCTACCACGTCTTCGAGGCCGTGCCGTACAAGGACTTCGCCCTCTTCGTCCTCAACAAGTCGTTGGGCCTCTCGGCGTTCGTCCTGCTGACGCTGAACTTCGTTCTCGGCCCGGCGCGGACCCTGGGGGCCGATGTCCCGGATACCTGGCTGCAGGCTCGCAAGGAGATCGGCGTCGTCGGTTTCATGCTGGTGCTGGCGCACGTCCTGTGCGCCATGTTGCTGTTCGGCTCGGGCGCGTACTACGGCAAGTTCTTCGTCGCCGACGGTACTCTCAGCACCGTCGGCAGCTGGAGCATGCTGTTCGGCGTTGCCGCTTTCGTCTGGCTGTGGCTCTACAACATCAGCTTCAAAACCATGCAGCCGGGCGACGACGCCCTGCGCACGCTGGTCGGCTCCAAAGCGTCGGTCATCGTCGCTGGCCTGCTGGCCGGCGGTCATGTCATTGTCATGGGCTACAAGAGCTGGCTGCAGCCGGACGGTTGGGCCGGCGGCATGCCGCCAATCACCCTCGTCGCCTTTGCCATTTTCGTCATCGGCCTGGCGATCAACGTTCGTGGTCGCCGCTAGGCCGGCGCCGGCAACGACACTTCGAGGAGGAACTGCGCAAGATGCTCAAGGCAACGAAGTTGAACGTCCTCACCCTCGCCCTGGCGTTCAGCGCTGCCGCCATGGCGCCCGCCCAGGCCGGAGACAGCGTCGGCCTGCCGGCACCGCACGAGGGTGTCGCCGGCGCTTTCAGGGCGCAGCAGCACTTCTCTCCCTATGCCGGTCGCAACTTCCCGACCCAGGTGTTCTGGGGCGACACCCACCTGCACACCGGCATGTCCATGGATGCCGGCGCGTTCGGCGCCCGGCTGACGCCGGGAGACGCCTATCGCTTCGCCCGCGGCGAGGAAGTAACGTCATCCACGGGTCTGCCGGCCAAGCTGTCGCGGCCGCTCGACTTCCTGGTCGTCGCCGATCATTCCGACAACATGGGCTTCTTCCCCCGCCTCTATGACGGCGACCCCGAGATGCTGGCCGATCCGACCGGCAAGCGCTGGTATCAGCTCATCCAGGCCGGCGGCCAGGACAGCGTGCGCGCCGCGGTGGAGATCATCCAGGCATTCTCCGAAGACAGGTTCCCGCCGGCGTTGGCCTCCCTGCCCGGCAGCAAGGCCTATCGCTCGGCCTGGGATGAGACCATCGCCGCGGCGGAGAAATATAACGACCCCGGCAGCTTCACCGCCTTCATCGGCTACGAATGGACCTCCAACACCGCCGGCGACAACCTGCACCGCGTGGTGATCTATCGCGACGGTGGCGACAAGGCCGGCGTCATGGAGCCCTACACCACGCTCAGGCCGCACGGCAGCGACAATCCGCGCGACCTGTGGACCTGGATGGAGGGCTACGCAGACAAGACCGGTGGCCAGATCCTGGCGATCCCACACAACGGCAATCTCAGCAACGGCATCATGTTCCCGGTCGTCGACAGCTTCACCGGCGAGCCGATCGACCGCGCCTATGCCGAAACCCGCGCGAAGTGGGAGCCGCTGGTCGAGGCTACGCAGATCAAGGGCGACGGCGAGGCCCACCCGCTGTTGTCCCCCAATGACGAGTTCGCCGACTACGAGACCTGGGACCAGGGCAACCTCGACCTCAGTGTCGCCAAGCAGGACGACATGCTGCCCTACGAGTATGCCCGCAGCGCCCTGCAGACCGGCCTGCGCCTCGGGCGCGAGCTGGGTGTGAACCCCTACAAGTTCGGCATGATCGGCTCGACCGACAGCCATACCGGGCTGGCCACCGCCGGCGAGGAGAACTTCTTCGGCAAGCATTCGGGCACCGAGCCGGGGCCGGAGCGCTACAAGCATCCGATGGCGAAGATCGGCGACCTCAGCTACGAGAGCTGGGACATGGCCGGTTCGGGTCTCGCCGCCGTGTGGGCACGCGAGAACACTCGCGCGGCGATCTTCGATGCCATGCAGCGGCGTGAGACCTATGCCACCACCGGGCCGCGCATGCTGGTGCGCTTCTTCGGCGGCTGGGAATTCGTCGAAGAGGATGCGCTGGGCCGCCTGCCCGGCGCCGTCGGCTATACCAAGGGCGTGCCCATGGGCGGTGACCTGCCCGTCGCACCCGAAGGCGCCACCGCGCCGAGCTTCCTGGTGGCGGCTTTGAAGGACCCGCTGTCGGGCAACCTCGACCGCGTGCAGATCGTCAAAGGCTGGGTCGATGCCGACGGCCAGCGGCAGGAGAGGATCTACGATGTGGCCTGGGGCGACGCCGAGCGCCGCAAGCCCGACAGCACCGGCAAGCTGCCACCGGTCGGCAATACCGTGGACGTGGCCCGGGCGACCTGGACCAATACCATCGGCGATCCCGAGCTGATCACGGTCTGGCAGGATCCCGAGTTCGACCGGGCGATGCCGGCGGTGTACTACGCCCGCGTGCTGGAGATCCCGACCCCGCGATGGACCGCCTACGAGGCCGTCCGGTTCGGCATCACCATGCCGGCCGAGGCGGAGATGATCACGCAGGAACGCGCCTACACCTCGCCGATCTGGTACACGCCGGCCGGCTGAACCAAGGCCGGAGCTTGGCATGACGCGTCTGCTGCGCGAGCCGCTGCTTCACTTCCTGCTGATCGGAGCAGGGCTCTTCGTGTTGTTCGCCGTGGTCGGCCGGGATGACGACGGGCCCGTCGACACAATCGTCATTGCGGCCAACGACATCGAACGCCTGCAGGTACTGTTCCAGCGTACCCGCCAACGCCCGCCGAGCCCGGTGGAGCTGGACGGTCTGATCGAGGCCCAGGTGCGCGAGACCGTGCTCTACCGCGAGGCGGTCGCCATGGGCCTGGACAAGGATGACACCATCGTCCGCCGGCGCATGGCACAGAAGCTGGAGTTCCTGACCCAGGACCTGGCCGCGTTGGCCGAACCCGACGACGCCGAGCTGGCGGCCTTCCTGGCCGACAATGCCGAGCGCTTCGCCGAGCCGGCCCGGCTCAGCTTCAGCCAGATCTACTTCAGCACCGACCGCCGCGGCGCGGCGGCGGAAGCCGACGCCGAACGGGTCAGGGCGGAACTGTTGGGCGATCCAGGCACAGCCGATACTGCCGGATATGGCGACCGCTTGGCCTTGCCGGCGCGGCATGACGACCTGAGCCCGCAACAGGTCGCCCGGCTGTTCGGCCGGCAGTTTGCCGAGGCTCTGTTCGCCCTGCCGGCAGGCAGCTGGCAGGGCCCGGTGACATCGGGCTATGGCGTTCATCTGGCGTTCGTGCACAACAGCGTGCCCGGCCGGCTTCCGCCGTTGGCGGCGGTGCGCGAGAGGGTCCGCCAGGAACTGCTGGCGGTGCGCCAGCGGGAAGCCAACGAAGCGCTCTATCAGCAGCTGCGACAGCGCTACGACATCGTCGTCGAACGCCCGACCGCACAGGACCGATGAGACGACTGCTCCCGCTGCTTGCCCTGGCGGCCCTTCTGCTGGCGGCGACAGCGCGCGCCCACGAAGTGCGTCCGGGCTTCCTGCAACTCTCGGAAGAGGGCGCCGGGCAGTATCAGGTGACCTGGAAGGTGCCCATGCGCGGCGGCATGGAGCTGCGCCTGGCGCCGCGATTCCCGAGCGGCTGCGCGGCGGCGGAGAACGTCCTCGCCTACCGTTCCGGCGGGGCCGTCGTCCGGCGCTGGACGCAGTCCTGCGCTGACGGGCTGGTCGGCAGGACACTCGGCATCGACGGCCTGCAGACGACGTTGACCGACGTGCTGGTGCGGATCGACCACGCCGACGGCCGCAGCCAGACCATGCGCCTGACACCATCCGCACCGGCGGGCCTGGTGGCGGTGGCACCGGGCTGGCGGCAAGTAGCGGTCAGCTACCTGGGCCTCGGCATCGAGCACATCCTGCTGGGCATCGACCACTTGCTGTTCGTGTTCGCGCTGCTCCTGCTGGTCCGCGGCGTCCGCCGGCTGATCGCCACCATCACGGCCTTCACCGTCGCCCACAGCATCACCCTGGCGTTGGCGACCCTGGGCATCCTGCAGGTGCCGGGCCCGCCGGTGGAAGCGGTGATCGCGCTCTCCATCGTCTTCGTCGCCGCCGAGCTGGCGCACCGTGTCCGGGGCGCCAGCGGTCTGACAGAACGCGCGCCCTGGCTGGTCGCTTTCGCTTTCGGCCTGCTGCACGGCCTCGGCTTTGCCGGGGCGTTGAGCGAAGTCGGCCTGCCGGAGGGCGCCATTCCCCTCGCCCTGCTGTTCTTCAACCTGGGCGTCGAGGCCGGCCAGCTGCTGTTCGTCGCTGCGGTGCTGACGCTGGGCTGGCTGCTGCGCCGCGTCGGCCGGCCGCTGCCGCAGGCGGCGCATCTGACCGCCGCCTACGCGATCGGCGGGATCGCCGCATACTGGATGTTCGACCGCATCGCCGGGTTCTGGACCTGAGGCGGTCGCTACGGACCGCCGCTGAATCCCGACGGGAACGACTGGCTCATGCGCCGGTTCCAGGCGGCACGACCTTCCTCGACGCAGCTCTCGAACCGCTGATCGCCCGGCTCTATCCCCTGACGTTGGCAGGCCTCCTCGAACTGCTGGTCCATGGAGCCGCAGGCAGCGGTCAGGCTCGCCAGCAGCAGGACGGTCAGTGTCGCCGATATCAACCACCGCATTCCGCTGCGCGCTGCGTCCATGCCTTGCTGGCCTCCCCGTTCTGCGACCGAATGTGACATGTCTACGCCTGCCAGGACGCCGTCAGCTTCCGCGTTCACGGCAATTTGAGATGCGCGCGCCAACGGCACCGTAGTTGGCGGCGGCGGTCGTTTGCACACGGCCGCCCGCCATGGTCCAATCCGCCCGATCAAAAAGAACGAATCGGCCCTGGAGGGCACCGTCATGGCGATCACTGTCAGCCCGATCACCCCGGGCTTCGCCGCCGAGGTCGGCGACGTCGATCTGTCCCATCCCCTGTCGGCGACCGACCTGGATGCCGTGAAGCAGGCGTTCTGGAACTACGCGGTCCTGGTCTTTCCCGACCAGGAACTGAGCCAGGACCAGCACCTCGAGTTCGCCCGCAATTTCGGCGCGCTGGAGACCACCATCGGCGTCTACCGGACCGACGCACCGTTGCGCGTGCGCCGGGAGTTCGCCGACGTCTCCAACCTCAACCACAAAGACAAGGTTTGGCGCGAAGACAGCCGGTTGCGCCAGTTCCAGCTCGGCAACCGCCTCTGGCATACCGACAGTTCGTTCAAGCGGCTGCCGGCACTGGCCTCGCTGCTCTATGCCCGCTCGATCCCGCCGGTCGGCGGCCATACCGAATTCGCCGACGCCAGGGCCGCCTACGATGCGCTGCCGGCGGAGACCAAGCAGCGACTGCAAGGCCTGGTCGCCGAGCATTCCGTGTTCAACTCCCGCGCCCGCCTCGGCTTCACCAATTTCAATGAGCTCGAGCGCGAGCAGATGCCTCCGGTGCCACAGGCGCTGGTGCGAACGATCCCGCAGAACGATCGCAAGACGCTCTATGTTGCCTCGCATGCCGGTCGGATTTTCGGCATGACGGACAACCAGGGGCGCGAGCTGATCGACGAACTGTTGGCACATGCAACCCAGCGTCAGTTCGTCTATACCCATCGCTGGCGGGCAAAGGACCTGGTGATGTGGGACGACCGCTGCACGCTGCACCGGGGCACGCCGTTCGACGACCTGCGCTGGCGGCGCGACATGCAGCGGGCCACCGTGTCCGACATCGCCAACAGCTGCGAGCAGGAGGGGCTGTCGGTCGAAGCCGCCTGACAGCACCTGTTCACGATAAGTGCGGCAACGCAACGAGCGACGACACATGGCACTTGCAGATCCCCGACCGGCGGACCTCGCCGGCGTGTCCGACATCCTCGAAACCATCGGCAACACCCCGCTGGTGCCGCTCGAGAAGATGTTTCCGGAGCCCGGAATCCGCGTCTTCGCCAAGCTGGAATTCTTCAATCCCAGCGGCAGCATCAAGGACCGCATCGTCCGGCATATCGTTGCCGAGGCCGAACGCAGCGGCGAACTGCAGCCCGGCGGCACGATCGTCGAGAACACCTCGGGCAACACCGGCGCGGCGATCGCGATGATCGCGGCGATCAAGGGCTATCGCGCGGTGCTGACCATGCCGGACAAGGTCAGCGCCGAGAAGCAGGCCGCGCTCAAGGCCTATGGCGCCGAGATCGTCGTCTGTCCGACCGAAGCGCCGCCGGACTCCGACGACCACTACGTGCGCAAGGCGCGGGCGATCGCCGCCGAGACGACCGGCGCCTTCATGATCAATCAGTACGACAACCCGAAGAACGCCGACGCCCACTACCTGACCACCGGCCCGGAGATCTGGCGGCAGCTCGACGGCAAGGTTGACTATTTCGTCGCGGCCGGCAGCACCGGCGGCACCATCACCGGCGTCGGCCGCTACCTGAAGGCGCAGGATCCGTCGGTCAAGGTGGTGATGCCCGACCCGGTCGGGTCGATCTACTACACCTATTTCAAGACCGGGCAGGTGGACGAAACGGAGATCGGTACCTACCAGGTCGAAGGCATCGGCGAGGACCACATCGCCAAGTGCATGGACTTCGCCGTCGTCGACGAGATGCACCGGTTCACCGACGACGACGCCTTCTCCATGGTGCGTGAGCTGGCACGTACCGAAGGGATCCTGGCCGGCGGCAGTTCGGGTGCCAACCTTTGGGGCTGCCGCACGCTGGCGCGATCGCTTGACGGCCCGGCCAACATCGTCACTGTGCTGCCGGACACCGGTCTGAAGTATCTGTCGAAGATCTTCTAGGCGCACCGGCGGCACGCGTTGGCGCCGGTCACGGCCATAGGCGACGCAGGCGCGATGCAACAACACGACCCACACGTGCCTTCCGGGGACCCCTGCGGCGACGCCGTGCGGCAAGCACGCGAGCGGCTGGCAGGTGGCGATCCCGGCGGCGCGCTGGCGCTCCTGACACCTTGGCTGGAAGATGCGTCACCGCGGCTCGACCTGCTGCTGACCGCCACCAACGCCTGCCAGGCGGCCGGCGATGCGGACGGCGCCCAGCGCCACATCGAGCGTGCGGTGGCGCACCACGCCGGCGCGCCGGAAGCCCACTACTTCGCCGGACTGCTGCTGCGCGACCGTGGCGACCTGGATGGGGCCGTAGCGGCCCTCGAACGTGCCCGCGACCTGGCCCCGGCAGCGCCGGAGATACTCATGCAACTGGGCGCCCTGCACGAATTGCGCTGGCGACCGGACGAAGCCGAGGGGTTTTATCGCCAGCTTGTCACCCTGGCGCCGGCGATGGTCGCCGTGCGCGATGCCCTGGCCCGGGTGCAGCTCGCCCAGGCGAAGCCGTTCGAGGCCGAGGCCACCTGCCGCCAGGCGTTGGCGGAGTTCCCGGACTACGCCCCGTTGCACGCCACATTGGGGTCCATGCTTCAGCGTGCCGGTCGGCTGGAGCAGGCGGAGGCGGCCTACCAACAGGCGCTGGCACTGCAGCCGGCGGCCGGGGTCTGGAACAACCTGGGTCTGCTGCAGCGCCAGCGCGGCAACCTGGGCGGCGCCTACGAGGCCCTGCGCCAGGGCAACCTGCTGGATCCGGCAATGCTCGAGTGCAGCCTCAACCTGGCCGACGTGCTCTCGCGGCTGGAGGAGCCGGCGGCGGCCGCGGCGGTCTGCGACGACGGCCTCGCGCATCATCCGCGCGACGGCACGCTGATCGCCCTCAAGGCCCTGGCCCTGCGCGATGCCGGCCGCGCGGACGAGGCCGGGCGACTGGTCGATTTCGAGCGTTTCGTCGAGTTTCGCACTCTTCCGGTGCCCGACGGCTACGCCGATGCCGCAGCTTTTCGCACCGCGCTGGCGGCGGAAGTCACGGCGACCCCGTCGCGCGCCTCCGAGCCCGGCACCGAGGATGGCCGGCAGACGCTTGACTTGTTCCCGCCCAAGACCCCGGCGCTGGCCGCGCTGCACGAGATCTTCGACCGCGCCGTGCACGACTATGCCAGCCACTGCCGGGCCGACCCGGGACATCCCTTCCTGGCCGCCATTCCGCGCCGCTGGCGGCTGTCGGCCTGGGCGACGCTGATGCGGCGGATCGAAGAACCCGAAACGACGCATCTGCATCCGCCGTCCTGGCTCAGCGGCGTCTGCTACATCGCCCTGCCCGACGCCATCGACGCCGACACCGACGAGAACGGCTGGCTCGAGTTCGGCCGGCCGGCGTTGAATCTGCACCACCGCGTCACCCCGGCGATCCGGACAGTCCGACCGGAACCCGGGCGGCTGGTGCTGTTCCCCGGCTACTTCTTCCACCGGGTACGGCCGTTCGCCTCGGCGCAGACGCGGATCTCCATCGCTTTCGATGCCGTGCCCGTCTAGCCGCCGACAAGCTGTTCACGAGGCAAGCCATGCCGACGACGATCGAGTTGTACTGGGATGCCGGCAGCACCAACAGCTACTTCGCCTGGCATCTGATCCGGCCACTGGCCGCACGCCGTAACGCCGAGCTCGTCACCCACCCGTTCAACCTGGGCTACGTGTTCAGGCACCACAACTACGTGCTGATGGACGAACCGGCGGCGAAGATCGCCAACCGCAAGCGCGATCTGGCCCGCTGGGCGGAGAAGTACCGGCTGCCGTTCCGGTTTCCCGACCTGTTCCCGATCAAGACCAGCCGCATACTGCGCGGCGCCATCGCCGCGCGAGGCTGGCAACGCGAAGCCGACTATATCGACGCCATCTTTCGCCGCTATTGGGAACGCAACGACGCCAGCATCGCCGAGCCGGCCGGTCTGCGCGCCGTCGCCGCGGAGCTCGAGATCGACGCGGATGCGTTCGATGCCGCCTGCGACAGCGAGGAGGTCCGCCAGGCCCTGATCGACAGCACCGACGCCGGCCTCTCGCGCGGTGTCTTCGGCACGCCCTCGTTCGTCATCAACGGCGAACTGTTCTGGGGCAAGGACCGGATGGACTTCATCGAGGACGAGCTCCTGCGCGCCGCGCCCTGAGGCCCGACGCGCGGTCAGGCCAGGCGGTGGCGCAGCGCGTTCAGCAGACTGATCACGGCGAATTGGCGCAGCCGGTGCCGGTCGCCGGGCAGACGCACCATCTCGCCGTCTACCGTGTTGTCCAGCGCCAGGCCAAGATGCACCGTGCCACGTCTGGCCCGGCCGTCGCCGCCGGCGCCGTCCACCGCTGCCAGACCGACATCCGCCCCGAACAGGCGGCGCACACCGTCGGCCATGGCCTGCGCCGCTTCCGGCGTCGACGCGCTATCCCCGCGCAGGCCCAGGACCTGCCACGCCGCCGGCTGACGCGGCACCAGGGCGCCGACAAAGACGTCGTCGGTGTCGGGCAGGGCCGACATTCGCGCCGCCAGCAAGCCGCCGCTCAATGGCTCGGCAACGGCCAGGGTCTGCCCGCGTTCGCGCAGTTTGTCGACGATCACCGATTCCATGGTGTCGTCGTCGACACCGAAGACGATCGGCCCCAGCAGACCCCGCAGCCGCGCCTCCTCGTCAGCCAGCATGGCTTCGGCCGCAGCAGCCTCGCCGGCCTTGGCGGTAACGCGGACCTTGATCCCCTCGATACCGCTGGCCTGGAAGGCCAGGGTCGGATTGCCGACGCCGTCCAGGGCCTCGATGCGCGCAGCCAGCTTCTCCGCCAGGCCGGACTCGGAGTCGCCCCAGGTCCGCAGCACCCGGCTGCGGATCACCGCCGTCGTCCCGCTGCGACGCTGCAGGTCGGGCAGGATGCTGCCCTCGACCATCTCGTGCATTTCGTGCGGCACCCCGGGCACGGCATAGATCACCTTGTCGCCGACCGGACAGATCAGTCCCGGCGCCGTCCCGGGCATCTGGGCGATGACGGAGGCGCCTGCCGGGACCTGGGCCTGTCGCAGGTTATTTTCCGGCATGGCCCGGCCGCGGGAGGCGAACATCGACCGGATACGCTCGGCGACGGCTTCGTCGGGTTGCAACGCCACCCCCATCACCTCGGCAATCGCCTCGCGGGTGATGTCGTCCTGGGTCGGACCGAGGCCGCCGCAGGTGATCACCGCATCGCTGCGCGTCAGCGCCAGGTTGATGCAATCGACCATGCGCCCCAGGTTGTCGCCGACCTTGGTCTGGAAGTGCGAGTCGATGCCGGCCACCGCCAGCTGCTCACCCATCCAGGACGAGTTGGTATCGACGATTTGACCCAGCAGCAGCTCGGTTCCGACGGCGATGATTTCGCAACGCATGGTGCGGGCTCCGGTTGGCTGGTCGCCGGCGACCACGTGGTGCAGGCGACGGATTACGGCATGAACTGGAAGTCGGCAAACCGCGGTCGACGCATGGTCTGCCAGTAGCGCCAGCAGCTGTGCGGCCACAGGGTTGGAATGCGGCCGTCGGGAGTCTTGTACCAGCTGGCGCAGTCCGCCGCCCAGAAGGTGTGCCGCAGATCCGCCTGGATCCGCCGGTTGTAGGCCTGCTGCGCCGCGCCGCGCACGTCGACGTAGCGGTAGCGCCCGCCGTTCAGCCGGCGCAGGCACTTCATGACGAATTCGACCTGCTGCTCGATCATGAAAATGATCGAGTTGTGGCCGAGACCGGTGTTCGGGCCCAGCAGCATAAAGAAATTGGGAAAGCCGGCGACGGCGACGCCGCGATAGGCCGCCATGCCGCCCCGCCAGGCATCGGCCAGGCGCAGGCCATCCCGACCTGCGAGGTCGAGCGCCTCGAGGAAATCGGTGGCGCGGAAGCCGGTCGCGAGGACCAGCACATCGGCCGGATGGTGGACGCCGTCCCTGGTGATGACGCCATCGCCGACGACCCGGTCGATGCCGGCCGTGACCACGTTGACGTTGTCGCGGTTCAGGCAGGGATAGAAGTCGTCCGAGATCAGGATCCGCTTGCAGCCCAGCGGGTAGTCCGGGACCAGCTTCTCCTGCAGCTCCGGATCGGCAACGACTGAGCGCATGTAGCCGAGCGCCTGTCGGGTCGCGGCGGCGTTGAGCCGGCTGCCGCGGCGGAAGGCCAGAAACCGCAGGTCCATCCGCCAGTAGATCATCCAGCGATAGAGCCGCATCAGCCAGCGGTTTCGGGCAAAGCGGGCCTTCTCGGCGGCGGTGTAGCTGCGGTCGTCGCGCGGCAGAACGTAGTTGGCGGTACGCTGGAAGATCTCCAGCCGGGCCGCTCTCGGCGCGATCTGCGGGGCGATCTGGATTGCGCTGGCGGCACTGCCGATGATCGCCACGCGACGCCCGTCAAGCGCACAGTCGTGGTCCCAGCGCGCGCTGTGGAATGTTTCGCCCTGGAAGGCGTCGAGGCCGGCGATGTCCGGGATCAGCGGCCGGTTCAGCGCCCCGATGCCGCTGATCAGGACGCGCGCGACGACCTCCTCGCCGGCGTCGGTGCGCAGGCGCCACAGGGCCTCCGTGTCGTCGAAACGGGCCGAGGCAATCGTCGTGCGGTGACGGAAGTGCGGGCGCAGACCATGGGCGTCGACGCAGGCATTGGCATAGCCGTGGATCTCGTCCTGTCGCGAGTACACGTGCGACCATTGCGGATTGAGCGCGAACGAGAAGCTGTAGAGATGCGAGGGCACGTCGCAGGCGGCACCGGGATAGGTGTTGTCCCACCAGGTGCCACCGATGCCGTCGGTCTTCTCGAAGATGCGGAAGTCGTCGATGCCGGCCTGCTTGAGGCGCACGCCCATGCAGATACCCGAAAAGCCGCCGCCGATGATGGCGACCTGCAGTGGCTGGGGATATGCACTGTCGACTGACTGGGACCCGGAAGACATCACGCCACACTCACTTCACGCCACGTCCGTGACTATCCGCGAGCAGCGACGGCCTTGTCCAGCCCCGACCGGCGGTAGAATCGACATGGGCAGGCATGCAACCGAATGCAGCGGCGCTTGCCCCAGACCACCTCGATTTGGCTATCATTGCAGCAACGAGAACACCCGGGAGGCCCGCCGTGAGCGTGACGATCAGGCCGGCCGCGCCGGACCGGCCCGATTTCGTGGGGACGGTCGAAGGCGTCGACATCGCCGCCGGCGTTTCCGCCGACCAAGCCGCCGAGATCGAGGCGGCGATGGACCGCTATGCCGTGCTGGTGCTGCCTGGCCAGCGCCTCGACGACGCCCAGCAGTTTGCCTTTTCCCAGCACTTCGGACCGATGGAGCAGGCGACCGGCGATATCGCCCAGGCCGCCGAGCGGCGCCTGCCGCTGGACATTAACGACATCTCCAACCTCGACCGTGACGGCAAGGTCCTGGCCCGCGACGACCGCCGGCGGCTGTTCGGGTTGGGCAACATGCTTTGGCACTCGGACAGCTCGTTCAAGCCGACGCCGGCGAAGTTCTCGCTGCTGTCGGCGCGGCAGATCCCGTCGGCGGGAGGCAACACGGAGTTCGCCGACATGCGGGCGGCCTGGGATGCCCTGGACGACGCGACCAAGGCGGAATGCCGCGATCTTGTCTGCGAGCACAGCCAGCTGTTCTCGCGCGGGCTGCTCGGCTTTACCGACTTCACCGACGATGAGCGCCGCAAGTGGGCGCCCGTGCCCCAGCGCCTGGTACGCCGTCACCCCAACACCGGCCGATTGTCGCTGTTTCTGTCCGCCCATGCCGGCGAGATCCGGGGTTGGCCGACGCCGGATGCGCGCATGTTCCTGCGCGACCTGACCGAACACGCCACGCAACGACCGTTTGTCCATGTCCACCGCTGGCGCCAATGGGACCTGGTGATATGGGACAACCGCGTGGTGATGCATCGCGCCCGCCGCTACGACATGCGTCAGCCCCGGGATCTGCACCGCACCACCGTGGCGGACAGTGCGCCGACGCTGGAACAGACGGCATAACGCGGCGTCGGCTTACGCCAGCAAACGGAAGACGGGGGAGGAGACCGTAATCATGACGGCAGAAAACCAGTACGATTACATCATCGTCGGCGCCGGCTCGGCGGGCGCGGCGCTGGCCGCACGCCTGACCGAAGACGCGGCATGCCGTGTGCTGCTGCTCGAAGCCGGCAAGGCCAGCCACCACTGGTCGCGGGTGCCGGTCAGCTTCGGCTTGCTGATCGACAACCCGGCGGCGAACTGGCGATTCTTTTCGGATCCGGAACCTGGCACCGCCAACCGCGAGATCCCGGTGCCGCGCGGCAAGCTGCTGGGCGGCTCCAGCGCAATCAACGGCCTGGTCTATGTGCGCGGCCAACCGCTCGACTACGACACCTGGGCCCAGGCCGGCAATCGCGGTTGGGGATGGCAGGACGTGGCGCCGATCTTTCAGCGCATGGAGAGCTATGAAAACGATGGCGACGCCGGCCGCGGGCGCAGCGGTCCGCTGCGTGTCTCCGAGGTGCCGGACCAGAACCCGCTCTACGACGCCCTGTTCGAGGCGGCGCAGGCCGTCGGCTACAAGCGCAATCCCGACTACAACAGCGAGGATCAGGAAGGCATCGTCAAGACCCAGACGACGATCAGTCGCGGGCGGCGGATGAGCACAGCCCATTGCTACCTGCGTCCGGCGATGCGCCGGTCCAACCTGCAGGTGGTCACCGAGGCCCTGACCCAGCGCCTGCTGTTCGAGGGCAAGCGCTGCGTCGGTGTCGCCTACGAGCAAGGCGGCGCGCAGCGGGAAGCGCGCTGCGGCCGCGAGGTCATCCTGTCGGCGGGGGCCATCGGCTCGCCGCAGATCCTGGAACTGTCGGGCGTCGGCGACCCGCAGCGGCTTCGCGATCACGGCATCGACGTCCGCCACGAGCTGCCGGCGGTGGGCGAGAACTTCCGCGATCACATCAACGCCCGCATCCAGTGGAAAGTTGCGGCCCGCGGCGTCTCGTATAACGAGCGGGTCCAGGGTCTCGGCCTGGTGCGCGAGGTGTTGAAGTACCTCGGCACCGGCGGCGGCTTCCTCAGCCTGCCTTCCGCCCCCCTGCTCACGTTCCTGAAGACACGGCCCGAACTGCAGACCCCGGACGTGCAGATGCATCTGGTGCCATACGCCGTGAAGGATCCCAAGCGTCGCAAACTGCACCCGTTTCCGGGCATGACCGTTGCCTGCTATCAGCTCCGCCCGGAAAGCCTGGGGTCGATCCATATCCGCGCCGCCGATCCCAAGGCGCAACCGGCGATCCGCTTCAACTTCCTGAGCGACCCCATCGACTGCCGCACCATGATCGATGGCTTCCGCATGATGCGAAAGATCGTCGAAGCACCGCCGCTCGATAGCTACCGCGGCGAGGAATACAGCCCGGGAAGTCAGATCGACAGCGACGACGAGATTCTGGGCTGGATCCGGGAGAACTCGGAGACCGCCTATCACCCGATCGGCACCTGCCGCATGGGCCAGGGCCCCAACGCCGTGGTCGACGACCGGCTCAAGGTGCATGGTCTCGACGGCCTGCGCGTGGCCGACGCGTCCATCTTCCCGACCATGCCGTCGGGCAATACCAACGCCCCGAGCATCATGGTCGGCGAAAAGGCGGCCGACCTGATACGCGGCCGGGTCTGAACGGCGGCCCGTACCGATCTGACGGCATCGGGCCGCTGCGCCGCGACGCCGGGCCATTCGATCGCGCTGACGCGCAGGAGCGGGCATCGGCGCCCCTTGCCACGCCGATCCCGTCGACCGCCCGTGCGGACCCCTTCCGCCCACAGCCAGCAAGCGTAGGGCAGCGGCGCGTTCCCGCGGAACGCGATGACAACGGGCCACTACACGCGATCACAACGAATTGTTAATATCCATTATCTTCTCTTAAGGAATTACGGCGATTGTCGGCACACCGTGCGCTGCTGAACGTGAGGGTCATGTCGGATCGTTGTACCGCCTTTTCCCGGGGCCAGGTCTGGCGCCGCGCAACGGGTTTGCCGAGCAGGCTGAGCCGCTTCCCTCAGTGGTCGGGCGCCATCGCCCTGACCCTGCTTGTCCTGGTGCTCGGCGCCTGCGACCAGGACGAGAAGCCTGCCGCTTCGGTCTACCGGGTGGCCATGGCGCCCGGCGAGAGCGCCGAGCAGTTGCGCCAGCGCTTCGAACCACTGCTCGAACACATCGGTGCGCGCACCGGCCTTGGCCTGGAACTGGTCATTCCCGACGACTATGCCCATCTGCTGGAGCTGTTTCGCACCAAGCAGATCGACATCGCCCGATTTGGCGGTCTCACGTTCGTGCACGCCCACCTGAGGCATGGCGCCGTTCCCATGGTGTTCCGGGACATCGATGTGCATTTCCGAAGTTACTTCCTCACTGCCGCGGATGATTCGGGACAATCGCTGGAGGATTTTGCCGGCACCCGGTTCGCCTTCGGTTCGGAGTTGTCCACGTCCGGCCACCTGATGCCGCGGTATTTCATGATGCGAGCCGACATCACCCCGGAGAGCCACTTCGACGCGATCACCTACACCGGCGCGGACGACCGGACGGCACAACTGGTTCGCGACGGAACGGTCGATCTCGGTGTCGCCAATGGCGCCATCATCGACTCCATGTTTGCTGACGGCAGGTTGAGCCGGAACGACGTACGCATCGCCTGGAAGTCGCCGCCCTATCCCGACTATGTCTGGGCCAGCCAGAGCGACCTCCCCCCGGCTGTCCGCGACCGGCTGATGATGGCTTTCCTGGAACTGGATCGCAGCGACGCGGCCCACGCAACAATCCTGGCGGCCATGAACGCCGGCGGCTATCTGCCGTCGAGAGCCAGGGACTTCCGGGAGCTGTTCGATGCCGCCCAGGCGCTGGACATGCTGTAGGCGGCACGGGGGGACCTGAAGCATCATGGCATACCGGCCCGGCACGTCGTTTCATGTCTTCGTGATGATTGCCGTGCTTGTCGTAATGGCAATCACGGCAACCGGCGCGCTGCAATGGCAGAAGCGCGCCGACTTCCGCCTGCTGTCGATCATGAACGAGTACCACCTGGCCTCAGCGGAGTGGGCCGCCAGGGCAGGACAACGGTCGACATCGATCGTCTGGCTGACCCGGGTGCAGCGTGCCGCCGCGTTGCAGGAGCTGCCGCCGGGCACCGAGGACGTGCTTGCCATCGACACCTCGATGACCTCGTTCAATGACATCGTTGGCGGGCATTACCACCAACTAACCAAGCATGTGCGGACCCTGCAGTCGCTGGAGGCCGAGTTCGGCACGGCCAAGTCGGCCACCGTGCTGGCCTGGTTCGTCGGCGCCGTCGACGATGCCAAAGCCATGCTGCCCGTCGCAACCACGGGCGAAGGCAAGGAGATTGCCCTGGCGAGTTTCGGCGAACGGATACAGGTGCTCAATTTCCGTGCCGAACAGCTCTTCCGCTACCACATGGCCCAGCACGATATGGTCGCGATGCACGCCGCCAAGCAGCAGCGGCGCAATCGTCTGATTGTCGGCAGCGTCCTGGCTGTGATCATCGGCTTCGGGGTTGTGGTGCTGGTCGTGATCCTGCGCCGGATCCGGCGC
>Ga0056121_1000203_pt1 | contig 21828 bp, 21 predicted proteins | sample WorMetHEROISLAND_FD_83872 | JGI IMG/M metagenome (GOLD analysis project Ga0056121, IMG submission 83872) | Marine gutless worms symbiont microbial communities from Max Planck institute for Marine Microbiology, Germany - Olavius sp. 1 HERON ISLAND ...
GCAGATCAGGCCACGCATCATCGGGCTCGCCGTCGGATCAGATGAAAACCAACACAACAACACAAAACGAAGCCGAGCCTTGACACAAAGCCTCATATAAGGGGCGGGTCTCAGACCCGCCCGGTGCCGCGACGCGTGGTGTCGGACGCTCAGTGGATCTCCGGCTCGGCCGGGGCCGGGCCGTCACGCAGCACGGCAAAATCGCAGCCCTGGTCGGCCTGGGTGACGAGGGCCGCGTAGAGCGCGCCGTAGCCCCGCTCGTAACGCGGCGCCGGCGCCGTCCAGGCGGCCTGACGGCGGGACATCTCGTCGGCCTCGAGCAGCAGGTCCAGGCTCCGCCCCGGCACGTCGAGCCGGATCAGGTCGCCGTCGCGGACCAGCGCCAGCGGTCCGCCGATGTGCGATTCCGGGGAGACGTGGAGCACGCAGGTGCCATAGCTGGTGCCGCTCATGCGGGCATCGGAGATGCGCACCATGTCGCGCACCCCCTGGCGCAGCAGCTTCTGCGGGATCGGCAGCATGCCCCACTCCGGCATGCCCGGTCCGCCCAGCGGTCCGGCGCTGCGCAGCACCAGGACCGAGTCGGCGGTCACCTCCAGGTCGTCGCTGTCGATCCGCGCCGCCAGATCGTTGTAGTCGTCGAACACCACCGCCGGGCCGGTATGCTGCAGCAGCGCCGGCGTCGCCGCGATCGGCTTGATCACCGCGCCGTCGGGGGCGAGGCTGCCGCGCAGCACGGCCAGGGTCTGCTCGCCCGAGACGGGCTTGTCGAGCGGCCGGATGACATCGTCGTCGTAGACCTCGGCGCCGTCGACGTTGTCGGCCAGGCTGCGGCCGCTGACGGTCGTCGCCTCGCCCTCCAGCAGGTGCATGAGGCGCGCCAGCAGGCCGCGGATGCCGCCGGCATAGTAGAAGTCCTCCATCAGGTAGGCGCCGGATGGCCGGACGTTGGCCAGCAGCGGCACCTCACGCGCCACCGCATCGAGATCGTCCAGGCCGAGTGCCACCCCGGCCCGACCGGCCATCGCCAGCAGGTGCACGGCGGCGTTGGTCGAGCCGCCGTAGGCCATGGCGACCCGCGCGGCATTGCGGAACGCGGCGTCGGTCAGCAGGTCCGACGGCTTGAGATCGCCCCAGACCATCTCGACGATGCGCCGGCCGCTGTCCGAGGCGAGCCGGGCATGGCCGGAGTCGGCGGCCGGAACCGAGCTGCCGCCCGGCAGCACCAGCCCCAGGGCCTCGGCCACCGCGGTCATGGTCGAGGCCGTGCCCATGGTCATGCAGGTGCCCGGCGAGCGCGATATGCCGTTCTCGATCGCCTCCCAGGTATCGGCATCGATGGTGCCGGCGCGCCGCTCGGCCCAATACTTCCAGGCATCGCTGCCGCTGCCGAGCGTCTGCCCGGCCCAGTTGCCACGCAGCGCCGGGCCGGCCGGCAGGAAGATCGCCGGCAGATCCATGCTGGTCGCCGCCATCAGCAGCGCCGGCGTGGTCTTGTCGCAGCCACCCATCAGCACGGTGCCGTCGATCGGGTGACTGCGCAGCAGCTCCTCCACCTCCATCGCCAGGAAGTTGCGGTAGAGCATGGTGGTCGGCTTGACGATCGGCTCGGCCAGCGACATCGCCGGCAGCTCGACCGGGAAGCCGCCGGCCTGCCAGACGCCGCGCTTGACCTCCTCGGCGCGCTGACGGAAGTGCATGTGGCAGGCGTTCAGGTCCGACCAGGTGTTGATGATGGCGATCACCGGCTTGCCGGCGAAGTCGGCCGTGGCATAGCCCATCTGCTTGGCGCGCGAGCGGTGGCCGAAGGCGCGCAGGTCGTCTACCCCGAACCAGCGATGGCTGCGCAACTGCGCCGGTTTCCTGCGTGGCATGGCGGCCCTCCCTGCCTGCGCCGACGGTTCCGTCGCCGGTCAATCTGGAAACAGTGTCATACTTTTTCAGTCAAGAAGTATGATTTTATCGGCACGCCAGATGTGCGCCGCAATGGAGCCCGCAAGCGATGGCAGATGATGGACGCGGCATCGGCACGCCGTCGAACCGCTATCCGCGCACCGGGATCCACGGCGAGATCGTGCACAGCGTCGGCGAAGACATCGTCTCCGGCCGCATTCCCCCCGGTACGCGACTGCCCAGCGACCGGGAGCTGACGCAGCGGTTCGCCGCCAGCCGTACGGCCCTGCGCGAAGCCATGAAGGTGCTTGCGTCCAAGGGCCTGATCGAAGCGCGCCAGCGCACCGGCACCCGGGTCCGGCCACGCGCCGAATGGGACCTGCTCGATGCCGACGTGCTGTCCTGGCATTCGCCGGACAGCATCCCGGAGAATTTCATCGCCGACCTGGTCGAGCTGCGCGAGCTGCTGGAGCCCGTCGCGGCCAAGCTCGCGGCACGCCGGGCGACGGCGGCAGACCTGGAGCGGATCGAGGCGGCCTACCGGGAGATGGAACGCACGGTCGACGACTACGAGGCGTTCTACGTCGCCGACCTCGAGTTCCACCTGTCCGTCCTGAACGCCAGCCACAACCAGCTGCTGCAGCGATTGTCGAGCATCGTCGGCACGGTGCTGGGGCTGGGCTTCTCCATGCAGAAGCAGGCCCGCATCCCGCTGCGCGAGAGCCTGCCGTCGCACTACCAGGTGTTCGAAGGCATTCGCGACGGCAAAGCGCGACAGACGGAACGCGCCATGCGGACCGTCATCGCCCGCGGCAAGGACACGCTGTCGCGGCGCCGCGGTTCAAGGACCCGCAGCGGCAGGCGCAAGCCTTGATGACCGACAGCAGTTGTCAGCCGCCGGTCAGCATGCCCGGCGTGATCGCCCGCAGGACCGCGGGCGCGACCGGCGCGACATAGGTCATGCCGGCCTCGTCGGCGAAGCCTTTCAGCTCGCCGCTCTCGAGCATTGCGGCCAAGGCGGCGTCGACCTGCGTGCGCAGGGCCTCGTGGCGGGCCAGGGTGACGAAGGCCATGTTGATGCCGACCGGGTGCAGCCAGCCGCTGAAAGTCAACGTCGTGTCGGCATGCTTGCGGCGATAGGCGTCGTAGCGGTGCAGTTCGACCAGGGTGGCATCATAGGCGCCGGCCTCGAGCTGCTTGAGCACCCCGCCCTTGCTGGGCCTGACATGGGTGATGTCGGGGACGAGCACGCCGTTGCCGTAGCGGTAGAGCATGGCGCCGGCGAGGGTCGAGACCTCGGCGCCGATGCGCACGCCCTTCAGGTCGCCCAGCGATCGGATCTGCCGGTCCTGCGCCGCCGGGCCGAGGATCACGGCAAAGCCGGCGCGGTGATACGGCCGGGTCGGCACCAGCGTGCCGAGGGCGACGATGCGGCCGCGCTCGCTGCGCTTCATCCCGTCGTATTCCGGCAATGCCCCGGTCGGCGGCGCGTTCAACGCGGCCGCAAACAGCGGGTAGCCGGCGACCAGGTCACACAAGCCGTCGGCGACCAGGGCGTTCGCCTCCCATTGCGGCACGTTCTCGTCGTCGTTCTCGCTTTCGAACCACTGCACCTCGAGCGGACGGCCCAACCTTGCCGCCAGCGCCTGCGCCACGGCCAGGTCGAAGCCGCCCTGGCGCTTGCGGAACTTGAAGGAATAGGGCGGACTGTCTTCTTCCAGGCAAACCCTGAGCGGGGCCGTGTCGGCCATCGCCGGCGCCGGCGCTGCAAGCACGACCGACACGGCCATTGCCGCGGCCGCAATCGCGCCGTTCGAAAGATAGTGCATCGCTACTTGCCCCGCGTCTTCACATAGGCCCAAAGGTGTTCGATCTGCTGGTCGTCCAGTACGTCGCCCCAGGCCGGCATCTTCTTCTTGCCCTCCCTCACCGAGATGACGAAGCGCTGATGCTGGTCGAGGGGGAACTTGCGCAGGTCGTAGGCCCTGGCGCCGGTGTTCATCATCTTCGGACCGTGGCAGATCAGGCAGTAGGTGTTGTAGATCCCCTTGCCTTCCTCGATCGAGCCGGCCGTCGCGGGCACAGCCGCCAGGCAAGCGGCAGCCAGCGCGGTCGCGGCAAGCAGTCGGGTCGGCGCCAGAGGCATCGCATTCCATCCAGGCATCGTTACGCTGACGAACGGACGGGGGCCACCGGCACCGCCGGTGGCCCCCGCCGCAGTCGTTTCCCTCAGTTCTGGTCCATCAGGGCGAAGGTCCAGATCGACCCGCCCGGCTCCACCGCGGACAGCGCCGCCACAGCGGCCTGGTTGGCACCGCCGAGCAGCGGCATGTAGTTGCGGTAGGCGCCGCCGATGCCGCTGAGCACGGTGACATACTGCCGGCCGTCCTGCTCCCAGGTCACCGGCTGGCCGATGATCCCGGAACCGGTCTGGAACTGCCACAGCTTGCTGCCGTTGCTGGCGTCAAAGGCCAGGAACTCGCCGGTCTGCGCGCCGGTGAACACCAGGTTGCCGCCGGTGGTCATGGTGCCGCCCCAGTTGGCGACGTCGAAGCCGACTTCCCACTTGGCCTCACCGGTCAGCGGGTCGATCGCCCGCAGGAAGGCATGCTTCTCGCCCTCCTTGAAGGCAAACAGGGCCTCGCCCAGGTCGATGCCGAGATAGAAGGTGGCCTTGGTGAACTTCGGCTCGACCGGCTTGTAGCCCATGCCCATCTCCAGGGTGTTGGCATAGACCAGGCCGGTCTCGGGATTGAACGACATCGGGAACCAGTTCTTGCCGCCGAACGCCGACGGCCAGACCACCACCTTCTCGCCGGTCTCGCGCATCCGCTTGGTCAGCGCAGACTCGATCGGCCGGCCGGTCTTCATGTCGATGCCTTCGGCCCAGTTCAGGTACTTGATGAACTGGCTGGCCCTGAGCAGGTCGCCGTTGGTGCGGTCGATGACATAGAGGTAGCCGTTGCGGTCGGCATGCATGATCACCTTGCGCATGCGGCCGTCGACCTCGATGTCGGCGATCACGTTCTCGTTCACGCCGTCGTAGTCCCACGGATCGTTGGGCGAGAACTGGTAATGCCAGACGACCTCGCCGGTCTTGGGCCGAAGCGCAATCACGGCACCGACGTAGAGGTTGTCGCCCTTGCGGAACTCGGCGTTCCACGGGCCGCCGTTGCCGGCGCCCCAGTAGACGAGATCGAGCTCGGGATCGTAGGTCCCGGTGATCCAGGTCGGCGCGCCGCCGTGCTGCCAGGTATCGCCCGGCCAGGTCTCGTTGCCCGGCTCGCCCGGCCCCGGCACGGTGTAGCGCCGCCACAAGTGCTTGCCGGTGTCCGGATCCCAGCCGTCGATGAAGCCGCGGATCCCGTACTCGCCGCCGGAGATGCCGGTGAGCACGACGCCGTTGGCGACCAGCGGCGCCACCGTCATGGAGTAGCCGTCGTTGAAATCGATGGCGTGGGAGCGCCAAAGCTCCTCGCCGGTCTTGACGTCGAGGGCGATGACGTGGGCATCGAGCGTGGTGCGGAACAGCTTGCCCTCGTAGATCGCGGCGCCGCGATTGACGATGCCGCAGCAGACGATCCGCGGGGTCTCGGGCGGATACTCGATGGTGTTCTTCCAGAGCTTGCGTCCGGTCCTGGCATCGACCGCATGCGTGGCATCGTGCGTGGTGACGTACATCACGCCGTTGTAGATGATCGGCTGCGATTCCTGGCCACGGTTGTCGCCCAGGCTGTAGTTCCAAACCGGCACCAGGCGCTTGACGGTGTCGCTGTTGATCTGGTCAAGCGGGCTGTAGCGCTGCTGGCCGTGGCCCATGCCAAGCGTCAGCACGTTGTCAGTGGTGTAGGCATCGTTGCGCAGGTCGTCCGCGCTTTGCGCCAGCGCCATGGCCGGCAGCATCGCCATGACAGCGACGCCCAACATACGCTTCATCATGCTGTATCCTCCCTGTACACGAACGCCACCTCCCGCACAGCACGCCGTGCCGGCATCCGCTAGCGAGATCATCGCCCAGTCGATAATGCGATTCAATATCCCACGACTTCGCCGCGCCGCGCGCACCGCCTGCCTGGCGCTGTTGCTGTGCGTCGGCGCCCAGGCCGCACCGCGCGCGCAGGAGCTGCCGCGCGTCGACCTGGAACTGCTGCTGGCGGTCGACGTCTCGCACAGCATCTCCCAGGAAGAGCATCGCCTGCAGGTGCAGGGCATCGCCGCCGCCTTCCGCAATCCGCGGATGATGGGCGTGATCGGCGGCCTCGACCAGGGGCGGATCGCCGTCGCGGTGATGTTCTGGGCCGGCGAGGAGCAGCAGTTCATGGCCGTGCCATGGCAGATCCTGGAAACCGCGGACGATGCCGCGCGGTTCGCCGACGCCGTCGGCCGGGCGGTGTTCACGCCGTGGACCGGCGTAACCTACACGGCGATCGGCGCCGCCCTGCTCGAAGGCGCCGATGCGATCCTCTCCAACGGCATCGACGGCACCCGCCGGGTGATCGACATCTCGGGCGACGACCCCGGCAACCAGGGCATCGACACGGCCAAGGCGCGTGACCAGGTGGTCGCGCGCGGCATCGTCATCAACGGCCTGCCGATCCTGAGTGGCCGGCACGAGCAGGAGGACAAGGAGCGACTGGTGGGGCACTACGAGGCCGATGTCGCCGGCGGCGAAGGCGGGTTCGTCTCCCCGGCCCTGGATTTCCAGGACTTTCCCCGGGCGATGCTGGCCAAGCTGCTCACCGAGATTGCCGGCCTGGCACCACTCGATCAAGATGCAAGTTAAGTAAAACTAAACTGAAGGCGAGAAAATCCGGCTTGCCCCAGGGCACTGAGCAACGCAAATAGCACGGCAGGAGAGTATCGTCTGGCATCGCGCGCACCGCTGCAGGATGGGCATCGTCGATGACAGGAGTTAGAAAACCTTGCCCGCGTGGAGGATCGAAGTCATGAGCCAAGCAACGACACAACGCCAGTACGAGGCCCCGGTGCAAGCCACTCCGGCCGTGTTCGCGCCGTTGACGTTCATCGTCCCGCAGGCCGAGAAGCCCTACTTCGAGAGTTCCGCGCTGACCGGCGACGTGCCAAAGGTGTTCTTCGAGACCGAAGAGCTGACGGTGCCGATCCAGGACATGCGGCCGCTGGCCCCCGGCCTCTCGCTCGACCGCGAAGGCTTCGAGCTGCGCACCTATCCCACCGCCGTCGACGACCTCTACGACGATGGCGCAATCGAGTCGGCCTACAATGCCGAGATCGCGGCATTGCTGAAGCACGCCACGGGCGCGGACCGTGTGGCGATCTTCGACCACACCCGTCGCTCCGATGCACCGGCCGGCGCGGCCAACCCGGACGGCCTGCGCGGGCCGGCGACGCGCGTGCACGTCGACTACACGCCGAAGTCGGGGCCGCAGCGGGCCAAGGATGCGCTGGGCGAAGCCGAGGTCGAACGCGTTCTGAACGGTGGCGGCCGGATCGTCCAGGTCAACGTCTGGCGACCGATCGCCGGACCCGTGCGGCGCACGCCGCTGGCGCTGGCCGACGCCGAGAGCGTCGCTCCGGCGGAGCTGGTGGCGACCGACCAGGTGTTCCCCGACCGCATCGGCGAGATCTACCAGCTCGCCCACGGTCCCGAGCAGCGCTGGTACTACGCCCCGGAGATGGAGCGCGACGAGGTCATCCTGATCAAGGGCTGGGACAGCCTGGATGACGGCCGCGCCCGCTTCACCCCGCACGGCGCCTTCCAGCTGCCGGACCAGGACCCCGACGCACCGCCGCGCGAGAGCATCGAGACCCGCACCTACCTGATCTTCGAGGGTTAGCGCGCGCCCGTTCGCTCGCCGCCGCCGCCACTGCGCCGGCATTGCCATCTGCATCCGCGACGGGCTGGGCTAAACTCGACGGCCCGGACCCGACCAACGAGATGCAGCGGTGGCAGCAATGGCAGAAGACGGACAGCCGAACATCGTCCTGATCCTCGCCGACAACCTCGGCTGGGGTGAGCTCGGCTGCTACGGCGGCGGCACCCTGCGTGGTGCGGCGACGCCACGTGCGGACCAGCTCGCAGCGGACGGCCTGCGCCTGACCAACTTCAATGTCGAAAGCGACTGCGTGCCGACGCGCGCGGCATTGCTGACGGGCCGACACGCCATCCGCACCGGCGCGTTCCAGTCACTGCCGCAGGGGGTGCCCCAGGGCCTGACCCGCTGGGAAGTGCTGTTGCCCGAACTGATGAAGGGCCAGGGCTACCGCACGGCGCTGTTCGGCAAGTGGCACCTCGGGGAGATCCCAAGCCGCCTGCCGAACGCGCGCGGCTTCGACGAATGGTACGGCCTGCCGCGCACGCTGAACGAGGCCTACTTCACGACCACCGTCGGCTACGACCCGGCGGTCGGGCCCCGCCCCTACCTGATGGAAGGCAAGGCCGGCGCGGACTCGGTCAACCTCGGCGAGTTCAATCTCGAAACGCGTCGCCTGATCGATGCGGAAATCGTCGAACGCAGCGTGCGTTTCATGCGCGACTGCGTGCAGGCCGATGCCCCGTTCTTCCTCTATGCGCCGGTTACCCAGATGCACTTTCCCAACCTGGCGCACCCCGACTTCATGGGCAAAACCGGATTCGGCGAAATGGCCGACTCGCTGGCCGAGCTCGATCATCGCGTCGGGCAGATCGTCGACGAGGTCGATGCGCTCGGCATCGCCGGCGACACCCTGGTGATCTTCGCCTCCGACAACGGGCCGGAGTTCCGCGATCCCTGGCGTGGCACCGCGGGCTACTGGCGAGGCACCTACCACACGGCGATGGAAGGCGGCCTGCGCGCGCCGGCAATCTTCCGCTGGCCCGGCCGGATCGCCCCCGGTCGCGTCAGCGACGAGATCGTCCACGTTTCGGACCTGTTCACCACCCTGGCCGCCATCGTCGACGCGGCGACACCGGACGACCGGCCGATCGACGGGGTCGACCAGTCCGCCTTCCTGTTCGGCGACGCGGCTTCCGCCCGCGAAGGTTTCGTCTACTACATCAAGGAAGACCTCAGGGCGGTGAAGTGGCGGGACTGGAAGGTCCACTACTTCTGGGAGCCCGAGGTCAACCACAGCAAAGGCAAGCTCGAGTCGCCGCTGCTGTTCCACCTGGTGCAGGACCCGAAGGAAGAGACCAACATCGCCCTGGCCAACACCTGGGCGTTCGGACCGATCATGCGGCTGGTCCACGACTTCAAGCAGAGCCTGCGGGAACACCCGCCGATCGAGCCGGGCACGCCGGATCCCTACGAGCCGCCGTCGACGCCATCCGACGACCGATAGCGCGAAGACTGTCGGTTCAGGCCGCGGCGTCGTCGCCGTCGCCGGCGGCCCAGGCCTCGTAGGCGGTGTTGATCTTTTCGATCGAGGTCAGCACCGTCGCCAGCTCCCGGTCGCTCAGGCTTGCCGTCAGGTCGCCGAGGCGCCGGCGCATGACCGGCAGCACCTCGCGGAAGGTCGTCTCCCCGGCCTCGGTCAGGCTGACGTTGAGCAGGCGCCTGTCGTGTTCGGCCCGCTCGGCCGTCACCAGGCCCTTTTCCTTCAGGTCCCACACGGTGCGGCTGATCAGCGCCTTGTCCATCACCGAGGTCGCGGTCAGCTCAGCCACGGACATGCGTCCGTTGCTGCCGAGCAGCGCAATGCAGCGCCACTCCGGCAGGCGCAGACCGGCGCTACGCTTCAGGATCGCCCCGGCCTGGCGGTTCAGGCGGTTGACGAGAACGACCAGACGGTAGGTCAGCACCTCCGGCAGAGGCAGCTGCTCCAGATCTTCTGTTGTTCGTTCCTGCACCGCCATGCCCTGGCCGCCACATCGTTGTTCGCTCAAGAGTAACTTGATTCATCAATCGTTGACAACTCAATTAAATCTACGCATGCTGATCATTGCGCGCGCCGCGACGGTAGCGCTGCACGCAGGGAGGAAAAGACATGAAACGGTACGTCACGGCCGCAGCCGCGGCCGCTCTGATGGTGTTCGCCGGCGCCACGTCCGCACTGGCCGATTGGCAGCCGACGGGCCCGATCAACCTGATGATCGCCTTCAAGGCCGGCGGCGGCGCCGACACGCAGTCGCGGCTGATCGCCGAGGAACTCGAGGCCCGCAAAGGCTGGAAGGTGATCCCCTCGAACGTAACCGGCGGCGGCGGCGCGGTGCTCGCGAAGAAGCTGAAGGGCGAGCCCGCGGACGGGCTCACCATCGGCATGGTCGTCACCACCACGGTCGGCTACGCCATGATGGCGGCGAAGAACCCCGGCTACACCGCCGACGATTTCACCTATCTGACCACCACCGCCGGCTTCCAGATGGGCATCGTCGCCATGGCCGACCGCGGCTGGAAGGACTTCGGCGACGTCGTCGACCTCGCCAAGGCCGGCACGCCGATCCGCTTCGGGGTGATGAGCCCGCTGCTGGAGGACGTCACCTACCTGTTCGGCAAGGAGCTCGGCGTCGACTTCCGCATCGTCATGCTGAAGGGCGGCAAGGGCGTGATGAATGCGCTCAACGCCGGGGACATCGACGTCGGCTGGGGCGCCGGCATCCAGACCAAGGCGGTCCAGGCCGGCAGCATGGTCAACCTCGCCTCGGGCAACGCCGAGCCGCTGAAGATCTCGCCGCAGGCGCCGCTGATCACCGACATGGGCAGCAAGTATGCCATTCCGGGCTACTTCATGCTGATGGCCCCGGCCGGCGTGCCGGACGACGCCCGCAACGCCATTGCCGCCGCCATCGGCGAGATCGTCAGCGATCCCTCGACCAAGGCCGGCGCTTTTCTCGCCAAGGGCTTCGGCGGCGCCGTGGTGCTGCAGGGCGCGGAGCTGGACAACTTCCTCGCCGATCAGGTCTCGGCGGCGGAGCAGATCCTGACAGAAGCCTCGCAATAGACCGCGACCGGCCGGCGGCGCGGACGCCGATCCGCGTCGCCGCCGACAGGGTGGGCGCAAGACCATGTCGGCACGCCATTGGGACATCGCGCTGGGGCTGTTCTTCGTCGCCCTGGCCCTGCTGCTGCTGTTCGCCTGGATCCCGCTCGACGTCGAGAGCGGCATCACCGAACGACACCGTCGCCGCATCAGCATCGGCGACGCCATGGCGCCGACCTTCGTGGCCATCGGCTTCCTGCTGTGCGGCGCCGCCCAGGCCTGGTCGGCCTGGCGACAACGCAGTGCAGAACGCAGCGGAGCCGGCCTCGATCTCGGCAACCTGACCTATCTGGCGGCGCTGATCGGGCTGTCGGTCGTCGCCCTGGCATTGATGCGCTGGCTCGGCCCGGCGGCCGTCGAGCTCGCCCGGTCGCTCGGCGCAGACGTATCGAGCTACCGTGAACTGCGCGACACCGCGCCCTGGAAGTACGTCGGCTACCTGGCCGGCGGCTTCGTCCTGGTGTTCGGCCTGATCGCCTTCATCGAACACCGCCTGAGCTGGCGCACGGCACTGATCGCGCTGCTCGCCACGGCGATCCTGGCGGCACTCTACGACCTGCCGTTCGACGACCTGCTGCTGCCGCCCAACGGTGACGTCTGATGGGCGTGCTCGACTACATCTGGCTGGGGATGCTGGAGGCGCTCACCGCCTCGCCCGCCTTCCACGTCTTCGGCCTGCCGGTCTCGATCACCGTGATCATGGTGATCTGCGGCTTCCTGGGCGGCATCGTCGTCGGCTCGACGCCGGGTCTGGCCGGGCCTTTCGCCATGGCGATCTCGCTGCCGATCCTGATCTCGATCTTCGGCTTTCACGCCGACGCCCTGCTGCCGGTCATGGGCTTCCTGGTGGGCATCATGAAGGGCGCCACTGTCGGCGGCGCGGTCCCGGCGATCCTGTTCAACACGCCAGGCACGCCGGATGCACTGCTGACCACGTTCGACGGCCACCCGATGACGCTGAAAGGCCAGTCGGGCAAGGCGCTGCGCGTGGCGCATTTCTCGTCGGCCGCTGGCGACACCTTCTCCGACATGGTGCTGTTCGTCTGCGCCCCGTTCCTGGCGATCTTCATCGAGGCCTATCTCGACTTCCCCGAGAAGGCGGCGCTGATCATCCTCTCGCTCGCCTTCATCGCCTCCGTGGTCGGCGGCTCGCCCATGAAGGGCCTGCTGTCGGCGCTGCTCGGCATGCTGTTTGCCTTCATTGCCAGCGGCGAGGACAGCTACCCGCGGCTCAGCCTGGGACTGGACGCGCTGGCCGGCGGCATTCCACTGATCACCGCCGTGCTGGGCGTGCTGATCCTGGGCGAGGTGTTCAAGGCCATGGAGGACATGTGGCACGAGCGCCGCACCGCCGGCGCCATCGCCGGCACCCCGGTGTCCGGCGACAACCGGCTGCACCTGTCCGACATCCGGCGCATCCTGCCCTTCGTCGGCACCTCGGCGGCAATCGGCACCATGATCGGCGCCCTGCCCGGCATCGGCTCGACGCTGGCGGCGACGCTGGGCTATGCCAGCGGCAAGCGGCTCTATGCCAAGCGCAGCGAGCCGGGCGCGCCGCAGTTCGGCGACGGCGTGCCGGAAGGCGTGGCCGCGACCGAAGCGGCCAACAGCGCGGTTTCCGGCGCCAACCTGATCCCGGTGCTGTCGCTGGGCATCCCGGGCAATGCCGCCGCCGTGTTCCTGATCCTGGCCGCCGACAGCATCGGCGGCTTCAACCCGGGACCGTCGGTGTTCCGCTTCACCCCGACCGACGTGAACCCGGAACTGGTCATCGCCTTCGGCCTGTTCACCACCATGGTGCTGGCCAACCTGATGAACTGGACCGTCGGCGGCGTCTTCATGCGCGCCATGGGGGTGATGATCCACATCCCCAAGCAGATCCTGCTGCCGGTGGTGCTGCTGCTGACCCTGACCGCGGTCTACGTGCAGGCCAGCGAGATGACGGCGATCTACTTCACGCTGTTCTTCGGCCTGGTCGGCTACCTGATGCGACGCCTGCAGATGTCGGTGCTGCCGTTCGTCATCGCCTTCATCCTGGCAGAACGCCTGGAGGCAACGCTGCGGCAGGCCTATTCGGCCACAGGCAGCGATCCCTGGTTCCTGCTGACGAGCCCGATCTCGGTGGTCTTCCTGCTGCTGTCGGTGGGCGTCGTCGTCTACTTCACCCGCGGCAGCAAGGCAGCGAGCAAGGCATGAGCCATCGCCCCAACGTCCTGTTCCTGTTCTCCGACGAGCACGATCCGCGACACATGGGGATCGCCGGCTCGGCCCTGGTGCAGACGCCGCATCTGGACCGCCTGGCCCGCCGCGGCACCCGCTTCGTCAACGCCTACACGCCCTCGCCGATCTGCGTGCCGGCACGGGCGGCGCTGGCCACCGGCCTGCCGGTGCACGAGATCGGCTACTGGGACAACGCGCTGGCCTACGACGGCCGGATCAAGGGCTGGGGCCATGCGCTGCAGGCGGCGGGTCACCGCGTCGAATCCATCGGCAAGCTGCACTATGTCGACGACGCGCTGCCCACCGGTTTCGACCGGCAGCACCTCGCCATGCACATCTGGCAGGGCACCGGCCAGGTCTGGGGCTCGATCCGCGACCCGCTGCCCGACCATCGGCCCGGCTTTCGCATGCTCAAGGAGATCGGCCCCGGCTGGTCGAACTACAACCAGTTCGACACCGACGTCGCCGCCGCCACGGTCGACTGGCTCAGGGCCCGCGCCGCTACGCCCGACGACAAGCCCTGGACGCTGTTCGTCGGCATGGTGGCGCCGCACTTCCCGCTGGTGGCGCCGCAGGCCTGGTTCGATCTCTACCCCCCGGAGGCCATCGCGCCCTCCAAGCTGCTGCCGGCGGACGGCTTTGCCCATCATCCCTGGATCGCCCGGATGAACGCCTTCGCCAACCACGACGCGACCTTCGACGGCGATCCCGAGCGCCGCAAGCTCGCCATCGCCGGCTACTACGCGCTGTGCAGCTTCATGGACGCGCAGATGGGCCAGGTCCTGGCGACGCTGGAGGAGACCGGGCTGGCGGACGAAACCATCGTGATCTACAGCTCCGACCACGGCGACAATACCGGCCAGCGCGGCCTGTGGGGCAAGTCGAACCTCTATCGAGAGTCGGCCGCGGTACCGCTCGTCGTCGCCGGGCCCGACGTCCCCGCCGGCGAGGTCAACGAGACGCCCGTCGATCTGACCGACCTGCACCCGACTTTCCTCGAGGCGGCGGGCATCGACGACCTCGACAACGCACACGAACGACCAGGCAGATCGCTGCTGTCCCAGCTCGGGCGCTCCGACGATACCCGCACGGTGCTGAGCCAGTATCACGCCATAGGGGCGCCGACCGGCGCCTTCATGCTGGCCGGCGCGCGCTGGAAGTATCACCACTACGTCGACTATCCGCCGGAGCTGTTCGACCTGCAGGCCGACCCGGAGGAGACGACGAACCTGGCTGATCAGCCTGCGCATCTTGAACGGATTGAGACCATGCACGCCGACCTGCTGCGCCACCTCGGCGGCCGCACACCGGAACAGGTCGACCGCATGGCCAAGGACGACCAGAACGCCCTGGTCGAGCGCCACGGCGGCCGCGAGGCGGCAATGGCCGTCGGCACGCCAGGGGCCACGCCCGTCCCCGGCAAGGGGCACGAATAGCAACGCCAAGGGAGGAACCGATGACCGAACGAACGGCCACGTCACTGGACCGCCGCACCGCGCTCAAACTCGCCGCCGCCGGTGCCGTCACCGCCGCCGGCGCCAGCGCTAACGTGCCCGCGTCTGCCGTTGCCCAGACCAAAGGCCGCCACTTCGTACTGGTGCACGGGGCCTGGCACGGGGCCTGGGCCTGGATGCGCACGGCCCCGCTGCTGATCGCCGCCGGTCACACCGTCTCCGCACCGGACCTCTCGGGTCTTGGCGCCAACGAGCACCGCCAAGCACCGGAAGTGGGCCTCCATGTGCACGGCCGCGACATCCTCAACCACCTCTATTTCAACGACATTCGGGACGCGATCGTCGTCGGCCATTCCTATGGCGGCTGCGTGCTGTCGCAGGTGCTGGCCGGCGATGCGGACGGCCGCGTGGCCCACGCCGTCTACCTCGACGCACTGGTGCCGGCAGAGGGCGAGGCGCTGGCAAGCCACATTCCGCCCAAGGTAAAGGCGAACTTCGAGAAGGCCGCTGCGGCTGGCGCCATGATCCCACCGCGGCCGCCCGAGCTGTGGGAGAAGATGTGGGGACTGACGGGGGAGACGGCCGAGTTCGCCGGCCCCCGCCTGCGGCCGATGTCGGCACGCTGCTTCACCGAAACCGTGCAGGGCGACCCCTATGCGCGCGACGTGCGCCGCACTTTCCTGCGCTGCGTGCAGAACCAGAACAGGCTGTTCGACAAGTTCTCGGCCCAGACCAAAGCCGACGCGCGCTTCGAGCACGGCGAGATCGACGGCCACCACGACGTCATGGTGATCGCGCCGCGGGTGATGGCCGACGCCCTGTTGGCGCTGGCCTGATCGGGGCCCCGCAATGGCACGCCCCAACATCCTGCTCATCACCTCCGACCAGCAGCGCGGCGACTGCTACGGCTTCGAGGGTCGCAAGGTGAAGACGCCGCACCTGGATCAGCTGGCCACGGACGGCACGCGCTTTGCCGCCTGCATCACCCCGAACGTCGTGTGCCAGCCGTCGCGGGCGTCCATCCTCACCGGGCTGCTGCCGCGCACGCACGGCGTGCACGACAACGGCATCGACCTGGAACCGGCGCTGGGCGCGCAGGGCTTCGCCGGCACCCTGGCCGGCGCCGGCTACGACACGGCGTTCATCGGCAAGGCGCACTTCGCCACCTACCACACCTTCGAGAAAACCGGCACGCCGGAGTGCGTGAAGAGTTCGGCCGACTACGCGGCTGGCTGGCGCGGGCCCTACATAGGCTTCGAGCAGGTCGAGTTGATGCTGATCGGTCACAACTGGTTCCTGCCGCCCGAACCGCCGGCGGGCCAGGCCTATGAGCAGTGGTACTATGCCGACGGCCGGGGCGCCGAGCGCAATGCCCTGTACCAGCAGGCGCTGCCGCCGCTGAGCGAAGCGCCGCAGACTTTTCATTCAGCCCTGCCGCCGGCCTGGCACAACTCGAGCTGGGTCGGCGACCGCACCATCGACTACCTCAAGGATGCCGCCAGGAGCGACCGCCCGTTCTGCCTGTGGGCCTCCTTCCCCGACCCGCATCACCCGTTCGATGCGCCGGATCCGTGGAGCCGCATGCACCATCCCGACGAGGTCGACCTGCCCGAACACCGCACGCGCGACCTGGACCGGCGGCCGTGGTGGCACCGGGCGGCGCTGGAGAACGAGCCCAAGGGGGCGGGCTACTTCACGGAGACGCGCAAAAACTACAGCCGCATCCCGCAGCTCGAGGACCGGGCGCTGCGCGAGCTGATCGCCAACTACTACGGCATGGTCTCGCTGATCGATCACAACGTCGGGCGCATTCTCATTGCCCTGGACGAAGCCGGACTGGCGGACAACACCATCGTCATCTTCACCACCGATCACGGTGACTGGCTGGGCGACCACGGCCTGATCCTGAAAGGACCGATGCACTACGAGGGTCTGCTGCGGGTTGGCCTGATCGTCCGCGGGCCGGGCGTCGGCGCCGGCGCGGTCGTCGAGGATCCGGTCTCGACCCTCGACCTCGGCGCGACGTTCTGCGACTACGCGAACACGCCACCGCTGGTCGACCAGCATGGCGTATCGCTGCGGCCGTTCCTGGAGCAGCGCGCCGCGAGCCGGGACTTCGCCTACAACGAATGGGAGCTGCTGCCTTCGCGCGCCGGCGTGCAGCTGTCGCTGCGCACGGTGCGGACGCGCCGGCACAAGCTCACCGTCGATCTGCGCTCCGGCGCCGGCGAGCTCTACGACCTGGCCGACGATCCGCACGAGATGGAGAACCGGTTCGACGATCCGGCCTACGCCGGCGTGCAGGCGGAGCTGGTCGGGATGATCAACGCCCGCCCCGACGATGCCCGGCCCGAACTGAGCACGCAGGTCGGGGCAGCATAAACGGCGGCCTACTATGCCGTCGCCGGCGTCGGCCCGGCCTGCAGCCAGTCGACGGTCTCGCGCAGGATCGTCGGGATGTCGCGCAGCGGCACGCCCAGGCCGTCGCGCCGGGCGAAGTCGAAGCCCGTGGGGGCAACCGGTGGCTCCGTCAGCGGCGCCGGCATCACCATGTCCGGCAGGAGCTTCGCCAGTTCGGCATAGATGTCCTGCCAGTGCCAGCTGTCGTAGACGCCGAAGTAGCGGCCCGACGCCGCCTCGTTCTCGTAGACGGCGAGGAAGATCGCCGCCAGGTCGTGCAGGTGGATCATCGACGTGGAGTCGTTGGGGACCTTCTCGTGCCGGCCCGGCCGGCCGGCGATCAATTCGCGCAGCCAGCTGTGCGGTGGGCGCTCGAGGTGCTCGGGCAGGATCACCGGACCGAACATGCCGGTCGGCAAGACGATCGACAGGCGCATACCGTGCTCGTCGGCAAACCGCATCGCCGCCTTCTCCATCACCGTCTTGGTGGCGGAGGTGTACTTCCTGGCCCGGCACTGTTCCGTCTCGTCAGACCAGTGATCGACCTCGTTCTTCAACGCCACCGGCGGCACCGGGTTGGTGCTGCTGGTGCTCGAGCAGATCACCACGTTGCCCACGCCCTGGTCGGCGGCCGCGCGCATGATGTTCAGGCAGCCGTTCACCGTCGGCATGATGATCTCGGCATAGCCCTGCTCATCGTCCATCTCGCGCGCCGGGGTGCCGAAGGGACCGAAGTAGGTCGGCACCAGGCAGGCAATGAAGACGCAGTCGGCGCCGGCCAGCGGCTCGGCAAAGGCGTCGGCCGACGCCATGTCGGCGCTGAACAGCGACAGCCGTTCGGCCGCGCCCGGCAACGCCATCAGATAGGGCGTCTTGTCGGGCGCGGCGGCGTCGCGCAGGGTGCCGCGCACGGCGTAGCCGCGCGCGAGCGCCGCCCTGACGATGTTGGAACCGGCAAGGCCGCTGGCCCCGACGATGCAGACCGGCTTGTCCGTCGCAGTCATCCGCTTCATTGCCCCTTTGCTGCAGACAGCGGTTCGTACTTCACCGAGCAGCCGCGAAAGCCGATCAGCGAGATCCGGTTGTCGTGCGCCTCGTCGGTCCAGACCGCGCGGCCGTCGTCGAAGGAGTGGACCGTACCGTAGCGGTCCGTGAGCCCGGCGCGCACGTCGATGCACCAGTAGTTGCCGGTCGGGACCAGGCGCACCGCCTTGAGGCCGCCCGAGTAGCGGTCGAAATAGAACCAGGCCTCGAAGGTCAACTCGCCATCCCGGTAGGGGGCCGCCAGTTTCGGATATTCCCCCCAGGCGCGGCGGTTGGCGACGAAATGACTCTTGGCCGTGCCGTCGGAGGCGGCAATCACCTCGTCGGGCGTCATCCGCCATTCCGCATAGCGCCAGCCGGCCGAAGCCTGGCCGAACCAGGCCAGCGGCAGCACGACCACCAGCAGGGCCGCGCAGTGGCGAATAGGGGGCCAGGCGCACATGGCACGATCAAGTATCGGCGGCGGGCCCGAGGTCAAGGGGGCGGCGGGCATCTCAGCCCTTGATCTGTTTCCGGCATCGGCCTAGGTTTTCGTTACTTATCGAAAGACTAAGCTCTGGGAGGACGCGATGCGCTGGACAACGCCGAAGATCGTCGAGATCGCCGTGGGCTGTGAAATCAACTGCTACGCCTGCGCTGACGCCTGACCATCCGCTGATCCCGCAGCGCAGCGCTGAACCCGGAGGCAGCTGCGTTGCATATCCTTGTTCTCGGCGCGGCCGCGGGCGGCGGGTTCCCGCAGTGGAACTGTAACTGCGACAACTGCCGGCGTAGCCGCGCCGACGGTTCGCACGCGCCCGCGATGACCCAATCGTCGCTCGCCGTCAGTGGCGACGGCGAACGTTGGTTCCTGCTCAACGCCTCCCCCGACCTGCGCCAGCAGATCAACGACAACGCGCAACTGCACCCGCGCCACGGCCTGCGCCACAGCCCGATCGCCGGCGTGGTACTGACCAATGGCGACGTCGACCACATCGCCGGGCTGCTGAACCTGCGCGAGAGCCAGCCGCTCAAGCTCTACGCCACGCAGCGGATCCTCGACGTGCTGGGCGCCAACGCGGTGTTCAACGTGCTCAATCCGGACTTCGTCGACCGGCGGGCCATCGCCCTGGGCGCGGCCGCCGCGCTCGACTACCCGGACGGCGCGCCGTCGGGGCTGGAGATCGAGGTGTTCCCGGTACCGGGCAAGGTCGCGCTGTGGCTGGAGGATGCCGATGCCGGCGCGAACTTCGGCACCCAGGACGAAGACACCGTCGGCCTGCACGTGCGCGATACCGGTTCCGGCGACGGTTTCTACTACATTCCCGGCTGCGCCCGCCTGTCGCCCGAACTCGCCGAACGCCTGGCCGGCAGCGCCGTGGTGTTCTTCGACGGCACCCTGTGGCACGACGCGGAGATGGTCGAGGCCGGCCTCGGCCGCAAGACCGGTCAGCGCATGGGCCACATGAGCATCTCCGGAGCAGACGGCTCAATGGCCGCCTTCGATGGCCTTGGCGTGGGCCGGCGGATCTACATCCATATCAACAACAGCAATCCCGTCCTGCTGACCGGTTCGGCCGAGCGGGCGGAGGTGCAGCAGGCCGGCTGGGAGATCGCCCACGACGGCATGGAGATCGTACTGTGAGCCAGCTGGACAGTGCCGAAGCCCTGGAAGCCGCCCTGCTGGCGATCGGCGAAGAACGTTACCACGACAAGCACCCGTTCCATCTGGCGATGAACGCAGGCCGGCTGAGCAAGGACCAGCTCCGCGCCTGGGCGCTGAACCGCTACTACTACCAGAGCCAGATTCCCATCAAGGACGCGACCATGATGGCGCGCCTGCAGGACCCGGCGCTGCGGCGGGAGTGGCGGCAACGCATCCTCGACCATGACGGCGACGAAGGCGACGAGGGCGGGCTCGAGCGCTGGTTGGTGCTGACCGACAATCTCGGCATCGATCGCAACTACGTCGTCTCGACCGACGGCATCCTTGCCGGCACCCGCTTTGCCGTGAACGCCTACGTCGACTACGTGCGCACCAAGCCGGTACTGCAGGCCATCGCCTCGTCGCTGACGGAAATGTTCTCGCCCGGCGCCATTGCCATCCGGGTGCCGGCGATGCTGCGCAACTACGACTTCATCACCGACAAGACCCTGAGCTATTTCGACAAGCGCCTGAGCCAGGCGCCGCGCGATGCCGACTTCGCCCTCGACTACGTCAAGACCGAGGCCCGGACGCCGGCGGAGCGCGAGGCGGTGTGCGACGCCCTGCGCTATAAGTGCGCGATCCTGTGGACGCAGCTCGATGCGCTCTACTATGCCTACGTCGAACCTGGCTTCGTCCCGCCGGGCGCGTTCGATCCCGCCGACATCGTGGACGCCTGAGCCATGGCCGACGCGGTCCGCATCACCGAGCAGTCGATCCCCCGGTTCGCCGACGAGGTGGTGTTCCGGTTCGACGAGGCGCGCGAGCGCTGGGTGATCCTGGCGCCCGAGCGGGTGCTGATGCCCGACGAGATCGCCGTGGAGATCCTCAAGCGTTGCGATGGCGCCAGCGTCGCCGCCATCGTCGACGACCTCGCCCGCACCTTCCAGGAAGACGCCGACGTGATCCGCGGCGACGTCGTCGCCATGCTGCAGGACCTGACCGACAAGGGCGTGCTCGCGGCATGAGCGCGCCGGAGCCCCCCCTGGCGATGCTGGCGGAGATCACCCACCGCTGTCCGCTGCAATGCCCCTACTGCTCCAACCCGGTGGCGTTGGAGCGGGCCGGGGTCGAGCTCGACACCGCCGCCTGGAGCGACCTGTTCCGCCAGGCGGCGAAGCTCGGCATCCTGCAGGTGCACCTGTCGGGCGGCGAACCGATGGCGCGGGCCGACCTGCCCGAGCTGGTCGCCGCCGCCACCGAGGCCGGGCTCTACGTCAACCTGATCACCTCGGCCGTGCTGTGCACCGAGGAGAAGCTGGCGACGCTGAAAGCGGCCGGGCTGCGGCATGTGCAGATCAGCCTGCAGGGCAGCGAGGCGGCCGGCGCCGATAGCGTCGCCGGTTACCGGAATGCGCACGCCAAGAAGCTGGCGGCGGCGGAGATGCTGCGCCGGGTCGGCCTGCCGCTGACGGTCAACGCGGTGATGCACCGGCAGAACCTGCACCAGCTCGAGGCGCTGATCGGGCTCTCGGTCGAGCTCGGCGCCCGGCGGCTCGAGGTCGCGCACGTGCAGTACTACGGCTGGGCGCTGAAGAACCGGGCGGCACTGATCCCGACGCGGGTCCAGCTCGACGCCGCGACCGCCACCGTCGAGGCGGCACAGGCACGCCTCAAGGGCGTCCTGGTGATCGACTATGTCATTCCCGACTACTACGCCCGCCGGCCCAAGGCCTGCATGAACGGTTGGGGCCGGCGCTTCCTCAACGTCACGCCGTCGGGCACGGTGCTGCCCTGCCACGCCGCCGAGAGCATCCCGGGCCTGGTGTTCGAGCGCGCCACCGAACGGCCGCTAAAGGAGATCTGGACCTCGTCGCCGGCATTCGAGCGGTTCCGCGGCACCGACTGGATGCCCGAGCCCTGCGCCAGCTGCGAGTACAAGGAGATCGACTGGGGCGGCTGCCGCTGCCAGGCCCTGGCGCTGACCGGCGATGCCGCCAACACCGACCCGGTGTGCGAGCTGTCGCCGCTGCACGAGCAGATCGCCGCCCTGGCGGCGGACGAGGCCGCCGCGGCCGAAGACGGCTTCGTCTACCGCAGCTTCCGCAACGCCGATGGTTAGGGTGCCAGCAGAGGCAGTGGACCCCGGCTTTCGTGTGTGGTCACGCGGGATTGTTTCGACGGCGCAGGCGTACTCAGAGGTATCTCCTTCATCAGGGAGCACCTCGCATCATGCAAGTGAAACTGCACGCCAAC
>Ga0056121_1000204_pt1 | contig 21607 bp, 18 predicted proteins | sample WorMetHEROISLAND_FD_83872 | JGI IMG/M metagenome (GOLD analysis project Ga0056121, IMG submission 83872) | Marine gutless worms symbiont microbial communities from Max Planck institute for Marine Microbiology, Germany - Olavius sp. 1 HERON ISLAND ...
CGAAGCGCATCATAGTTGAAACTATGGACGTTAAGTCCCTTCACGTTCAGTCCGTGGCTTGTCCACGGATGAGGACTTTAGTCCTCCAGACTATGGACTTTCAGTCCATAGTGGTTGATTTTTGGTTCTCAGCGCGGCGAGAGGCGGCCAGATGCCAGGCGCGCGAGCGCAGGAATAGCCAGTCCTCTTTCAAGCTCGCGCAACACTGCAGCTGGCCGCGGACTTGGTGTTCGGTATCCGCGGGCTCCGGCCAGCGGAGACGGCGTTCCCGCACCAACAGGTGGTCGAAGCAAGTCCCCCGCAGGTGGGGGTAATCCCGCGTAAAATAGTCCCTCCCTCCGGCAGCTCAGGCATGCCGAACGTATTTCGTTTTCCGTAAAATCCATAAGTGACGAGTATAGCGAAAATCCAGAGATCATCCTACAATCAGGCAGTTAAGCTCTCTGGTACAAGTCCAACTTTAGCAGATGATATTAGGATTATCGGTAGTGGTTAAATTTCGGACGGCATGATTGTACGACATAATGATTCAAACCCCCGCTTTTTTGCCATCCCTGGCACCTGGATTCCGGCACTCCCTGCCGGAATGACGAGGTAGGGGCTGAACGAACAGTGTGACTGCCGGTTTTACTTCCGGGTTGTAACGGTGAAGAAAAAGAACCGAGCAGACTTCACCACTTAAAATTTAGCCACCACCAGGATTTCCGATATGGAGTTCTAGCTCGTCCTTTCTATGTGCATCAAAGACGGCCCACCAGATGAGTCGTCGTCGTTCGATTTCCTTCCGAAGAGTCGCCGGGCGATATCGGTACGCCCATAGGAAAAACACTGCTGTGAGCATGAGTTTATAAGCGGAATTACATAGTTCGGAAGGTTTCCCATAGGTGTCTGGAGCGGATCGGCAATCCAAGAAGCAAACGACATAAGTATCGCCGTCAGTACCGCCATAGACAGATAGAGTATAAAAATGGGCTTGTAAAACGACAGATTGTCGTACTGTGCAATCTTAGCGTATTCCACTCGTACCTTCTTCAGCCGGTTTGGAGATTGCTTGAGCCATAAGCGATGAAGACGAAGAGAGCTTTCCCAACCAACCCATGGAATGCTACGATCTGCCTCGTGAAACAGTTGGATATAAGCCCAATACGGGAGTTACTCTTTACGCGATTCACGGTAAGCCACAGGCTGAATGCGAGGGCCCCGATGGTGGGGATACCAACGAGTTGCACGCCCTGGGCACCCTTGGAAAGAAGACTAGCTGCGAGTCCAACTGCGGCGATTACGAGCGCTCTCTCGAAAATGAGTCTCTTGTTGGTAGCCAATTCCTCTCTCAGGTACTTGTGCTCGAAATCATGCGACTCGGAACGAATCGTCTCGGTTATATCTGGCATGTGATTTTGCCCTCGGTCTAACAAACGATTCTTTGGTGACTCCAATAAGCGTAAGAGACAACAGCCCACCGGCACAAATCCATATCTATAATACCCCATACGGCGGGGATGTGGAAGTCGATGAGACCTACATCGGCGGCAAGCCTCGCTACAAAGGGGACAACAAGCGCGGTCGCGGTACCAAGAAACAGCCGGTACTGGCTATGGTGTCGGTTCGTTCGGCTTCCACCGCGTCATTCCGGCAGAGATTGCCGGAATCCAGGTGCCATGGATGGCAAAACAATGGGGGAGTGAACAATTATGATGGTTTAACTTAACGGTATTGATCTGATGACCACCTCGCATTACGAACAAGACTTCTTTGCTTGGTCCCAAGAGCAGGCGAAACTGCTGCGTGCCCGGCGTTACAGCGAGCTCGATAGCGACCATCTGCTGGAGGAACTGGAAAGCATGGGAGCGAGAGAGCGTCGTGAACTGGTCAATCGACTCAAGGTCCTGCTGGCGCATCTCCTCAGATGGCAGTTTCAATCCCATCGGCAATCTAGAAGCTGGGCAGCCACCATCAAGGAACAGCGCCTGTCCATCCAAAACTTACTCGATGACAACCCGAGTCTGCGCGGCATCCTGGGTCGGCAGATTCCCAAGGCCTACCGTCTGGCACGATTGGTGGCCGTCAAAGAGACCGACCTGGACGAAGCCACGTTTCCAGAGACCTGCCCATTTTCCTGGGACGAGATAAGCGACGAGAACTGCTTGCCCTAGGGTATGTTGATATTTAGAGGCTGTCTAAAAACTAACCCATTGATTTTAACTGTTAAGAAAGAGTCATAACGATCCCTCGCTGCGCTTCGGGATGACCCAACGCGCGTCCTTGTCATTTCGAACGCAGCGAGAAATCTTTAGGTTCGAGCGGTTGGCAGGTGCTCGGGTTTTTAGACAGCCTCTTAGCCTCGATAAGTCCGGTTTCCCAAACAGCGTCGGATAATTCAGGATTGCCGGTATTCGATCCGACTGATAACCTATCCTTATGGCCCAACTGTTTTTTACCACCTGTCACGGTGTTCTTTACGCAGATGACTGCTTGAAGATCCTTGGCTACATGAGGCATGGATCGATTGATACCATATTCGCCGATCCGCCGTTTAATATCGGAAAAGACTACAAAAACGGCTACATAGACAAGGTCTCCAAGGCTGAATATATTGATTGGTGCCGGGAGTGGATTCTGGAGTGTTGTCGAGTTCTGAAGCCGGGGGGGGGCATTTTTCCTCTATGCAATGCCTGAGTTGGCCGTGCAGTTCGCGCCGATCATAAGTGAACGTCTCGATTTCAGGCACTGGATAGCCCTGACTATGAAGGGAACCTATCCGCGCGGAAACAAGCTTTATCCCGCCCATTATGCCCTGTTGTATTACACGCGGGGCAAACCCCGCGTTTTTAATCGGATTAGATTGCCGATCCAAACCTGCCGCCATTGTGGCAAGGAATTAAGAGACTACGGCGGACACCGTAGTAAAATCAACCACATCCGTGGACAAGCCGCGGACTGAAAGTGAAGGGACTTAAAGTCCATAGTTTCAACTATGATGCGCTTCGCGCACTAAAGTTATTGAAGCAATGAACCCGGAAGGTGTAAATCTCACCGATTTTTGGGAAGATACTTCGCCAAACCGGCATAGGAAATTCAAGGTCCGTCCCGGAGTCAACGAATTGAAGCTGGTTATCCCGGAGCGTGCCATTCTGATTTCCACCAATCCTGGAGACATTATCCTGGATCCCTTTGGGGGTGGCGGATCGACCTACCAGGCAGCCGAGATACGCCACAGAAATTGGATCGGTATAGAGCTTTACGATTCTGAGCATATTCGCAAACGATTCGAAGCAGGCCATGTGTTTTCTGCCAATCGGGAACCCGGCTTTGATGCCGGTGCTTTGTTTACCCATGAAGATAAGCAAGATTCGGTTTTACGGCGGGGCGAGAGAGAAGGTTTGCAGGCTTGTGCTGGCACACATATTCCTTGAGCTGCAAGAGATCCTTCTTTCTACGGAGGTCCGTATTCTCAATAAGAAACAGGCGAATGGCGCGGGCCGAGTTCGTGAGCTTATTGATGAAAGGTTCCAGCCAATATCAGGATTGGGTTCAGTCCAAAGCTGGTGATATTGATTGGGTCAAAAGAATGAGATTCAATCAAACCATTGTATCCAGGCTCGGTGTTGAAGTTCAGGTATCCGGCCGGAGTGACCTACTTGCGAGAGACATTGTTCATACTCGCAACAACCTCCAAGATAGTCATATTGATGCCGGTGTAATCGTCATTCCAGCCGACGAGTTCGAGCATTTTTTGACAGGTCGCGTTGCTAATTACTCCTACGCAGTTTGTTACGTTGAAAAAGAGCTGAGGGAAGCACAATCCTACCCCATTATTTTAATCGCCGTAGAGCACGACGGTTTTTCTGACGAGGCAATCCCCAAGAAGATCACGAACAAAGGCAAAGGCTGACAATATGACCGCCCCGGCGTAATGTCAGACGCCTTCGCGGGCAACACCAAATAATGCAGGATTGTTATTTGGAGTGTAGAATCGGCATGGCGCAAGGGGAGATCCATACATGCTTGATCAATTAAAATTACTCGAGCAGTTGGGTGTGTTCATCGTACGAGACTTTATCGATATCCAATTTTGCCGGCAAATGCTGGCGGAGGTTCGGCAAGTAAAGGAATTCCGTCCCGGCCTGGTTTCCGAAGAAAGAAAACTAGATGAAAGCATGCGTAAGGTTTTGGTAACCAGGTTGTCTAAACCCGTTGTTCAAACCGTGACAGATAAACTAAGCGCGATTAAGCCGCAATTGGAAGCAAAATTCAAGGTGGAATTGGTCGATCATGAGGGTCCTGATTTCTTGTTTTATCGGAAAGGTGGCTTTTATGGGCCACATAGAGACCGGGAGGGCGGTGATTCACAAAGGCGACGTGTTACTGTCGTCATCTTCGTCAATGGCGAACAACAGACCGGAAAATCGGAAATCGATACCTACGAAGGCGGAAAGCTGGTGTTTTACAATCTATTGAAAGGCGAGAAGGCAGCCCGGATTGGTCTGTCCCTAAATGGTCAACCAGGTCTACTGGTCGCCTTTGACAGTGCGGTGCCGCACGAGGTCAAGCCCGTGGCGAGGGGGGAGCGGTTGACGATCGCCACTTGGTTTTTGGGGGAATAGAAGAGCCCTGTGTTGTGTTCGATTTGAGGGCACTTTGAAAAATACGGTTTTTGTCTACGGCATATCTCAACAATCAATGACTTAGAGTCGTCTGATTGGTGAAAATATCTATTTTTCAAGGTGCCCTTGAGGCTCAACCGCAAAACAGTTTGAACTACTGAATAGCTTGACATGCCGCCCAAAGTCCGTGAACTGATTGCCAAGTTGGAGAAAGCAGGTTTTACTCATCGTGGTGGGAAGGGTAACCATCGAAACTATGTGCACCCGAAAGTGACAAAGCCAATTTCCGTTGCGGGAAAGCCGGGAGACGATGCCAAGCATTATCTTGTTAAGGCGGTTCAAAAAGCGATCGCAGAGTCGAAAAATGAAAGATAGCACTAAATACGTAAAATTCGTCGAATGGTCCGAGGAAGATAACTGCTACGTCGGTAGCTGCCCAAGTTTAATCTTTGGCGGTTGCCACGGAGATGATGAATGTAAGGTATTTGAAGAACTCTGCCGGATCGTCGAAGAGGCAATCGATTTGTACAAGAAAGATCAAAAGCCATTACCTCCACCTACCTCTGGCAAGGATTACGCAAATCTCCTCCAAGATGTCGCATAACAAAGCGATGCTCATTCTATGCAGCACCCCCGTCCACTCCGAATTCCGTTTGCGTAAGCTCGCTCAACGCCTGTTGGATGCCACCGGACAGGTCCTGCGGGTCGCTGCTGAATACAGGTATTTCGTGGACCTCGAACAGGATCTGCTCCCGGAAGAATGGACGCTGTTGGAGCGATTGCTGAGTCATGGCCCGGCGCTGCCCGGACCGGATCGGGAAGGGGCACTGGTGCTGGTAGTGCCGCGTCCGGGGACCATCTCTCCCTGGTCGTCCAAGGCCACGGACATCGCCCATAATTGCGGCCTGGGCAAGCTCCGACGCCTGGAGCGAGGCATCGCTTATTTCCTTCAAGCCCGGTCCGCCAAGGTCGATGACGGTTTGCTGGTTGCCGCCGCGGCCCCTCTCTACGACCCGATGACCCAGGTCCCTCTATTCGCCATAGAGGACGCCTGCCGGCTGTTCGACCGGGCCGAGCCGAGTCCGCACCGGGCCATTGATATGCTGGGCAACATGCCGAGCGGGGGACGGGAGGCCCTGGTGGCCGCGAATACCGAGCTTGGCCTCGCCCTGTCCGAGGACGAGATCGACTATCTGGTGGAGCGCTTCGGGGGCCTGGGGCGCAATCCTACGGACGTGGAGCTGGTGATGTTCGCCCAAGCGAACTCCGAGCACTGTCGGCACAAGATCTTCAATGCCGACTGGACCATCGATGGCGAGCCCCAGGATCGGTCCCTGTTCGCGATGATCCGTAACACTACGGCCTGCTCGCCGCAGGGGGTCCTCTCGGCCTACCGAGACAATGCCGCCGTGGTAACGGGCTGGCCGGGGAAGCGCTTCCTGGTGTCCCCCGAGGACGGCGTTTACCGCGAACATGACGAGGCCATCCACCTGTTGATGAAGGTGGAGACCCACAACCACCCCACGGCGATCGCCCCCGATCCGGGCGCGGCGACCGGCGCCGGTGGGGAGATCCGGGACGAGGGCGCCACCGGTCGGGGTGCCAAACCCAAGGCGGGTCTGTGCGGTTTCTCGGTGTCGAACCTACGCCTCCCGGACCAGCTATTGCCCTGGGAGCAGGACTACGGCAAGCCGAGTCATATGCCCTCGGCCCTGGACATCATGCTCGAGGGTCCCATCGGTGCGGCCGCCTTCAACAACGAGTATGGGCGTCCCAATCTGTGCGGCTACTTTCGTACCTACGAGCAGGAGGCACCGGGGCCCGCGGGCACCGAGCTGCGCGGCTACCACAAGCCCATCATGGTCGCCGGCGGCCTTGGCAATATCCGCGCCGAGCACATCGCCAAGCGGGAGTTTCCGCCGGGCACGCCCCTGATCGTGCTGGGGGGGCCTGCTATGCTCATCGGCCTGGGAGGCGGGGCCGCCTCCAGTATGGCGTCCGGGGCCTCGGCCCAGGACCTGGATTTCGCCTCCGTCCAGCGCGCCAATCCGGAGATGGAGCGGCGCTGCCAGGAGGTCATCGACAGCTGTTGGGCCCGCGGCGAGGAGAACCCCATCTTGTTTATTCATGACGTAGGGGCAGGCGGGCTTTCCAATGCGCTGCCGGAATTGATACAGGATGCCCGTCGCGGCGGATGCCTCGAGCTGCGGGAGGTTCCGAACGACGATCCGGGCATGTCGCCCATGGAGATCTGGTGCAACGAGTCCCAGGAGCGCTATGTACTGGCGATAGCCGCCGAGCGGCTCGCGGCGTTCGTGGCTATCTGCGAACGCGAGCGTTGTCCCTATGCGGTCGTCGGGGAGGCGACCGGAGAGGAACGCTTGCTGCTTACTGATACCCACTTTAGGGACACCCCCATCGATCTACCCATGTCCCTGCTCTTCAGCAAGCCCCCGCGCATGTCACGGACCGCTGCACGGCTGGCGTTCCGGCGCCCGGAGCTGAATTTAGCGCAGGTATCCCTATCGGAAGCGGTACAACGGATACTGCGTCTACCCACGGTAGCCAACAAAGGCTTTCTGATTACCATCGGCGACCGCAGCGTCACCGGCCAGGTAGCGCGCGATCAAATGGTCGGTCCCTGGCAGGTACCGGTCGCCGATGTGGCGGTAACCCTCAGTGACTACACGGGGGTGACGGGCGAGGCCATGGCCATGGGCGAGCGGCCCCCGGTGGCGCTGATCGATCCGGCGGCCTCGGGACGCCTGGCCGTGGGCGAGGCGATCACCAACCTGGCCGCGGCCGCCGTCGACCGGATTTCCGACATCCGGCTCTCCGCCAACTGGATGGCGGCGGCCGGGCATCCGGGGGAAGATGCCGGGCTCTTCGAGACCGTCCGCGCCCTGGGCCTGGAGTTGTGCCCGGCCCTGGGGGTGGCTATCCCTGTGGGCAAGGACTCGATGAGCATGAAGACCCTGTGGACGGACCGCGCCGGTCGCCCGCGGGAGATGATCGCCCCACTGTCGTTGATCGTGTCGGCCTTCGCGCCGGTGCGGGACGCCGGTCGCACCCTCACCCCCCAGCTGCGCCTGGACGCGGGCGCTACGGATCTGATCCTCATCGACCTGGGGCAAGGACGCAACCGCCTCGGGGCCTCCTGCCTGGCCCAGGTCTACGGGCAAATCGGCGACGCGCCCCCCGACCTGGACGACCCGCGGCTGCTCACAAGTTTTTTCGCCGCTGTGCAGGCGCTCAATCGGGCGGGCCTGATCCTGGCTTATCATGACCGCTCCGATGGGGGACTGTTCGTTACCCTGTGTGAGATGGCCTTCGCCGGGCGCTGTGGTCTGGATGTAGACCTGGAGCTATTGGGGCCGGAAGATCTGGCCGTGCTCTTCAGCGAAGAGTTGGGGGCCGTGCTCCAGATCCGGCGCACGGACACGGACGCCGTGCTCAGGCTGCTCGCTGAATGGGGCCTGGGCGGTTGCAGCCTGGTGATCGGCACGCCCCAGGCATCGGAAGAGATTCGGTTCCGGCGCGGGGGGGCTGAAGTTCTGGCGGCATCCCGCGCGGAGCTGCAACAGCGCTGGTCGGAGACCAGTCTGCATCTGCAATCCCTGCGCGACAACCCGGACTGTGCGCGGGAGGAGTTCGATCGTATTGCGGATACCACCGATCCGGGCCTGACCGTGGCACTCGGTTTCGATCCCGCCGACGATATCGCGGCCCCTTATGTCCTGAGCGGGGTGCGCCCGCGGCTGGCGGTGCTCCGGGAGCAGGGCGTGAACGGACAGCTGGAGATGGCGGCGGCCTTCCACCAGGCCGGATTCGAGTGCGTGGATGTGCACATGTCCGACATCATTGCCGGGCGGGTGAGTCTGGCGGATTTTCGTGCGCTGGCGGCCTGCGGCGGCTTCTCCTATGGCGATGTCCTGGGCGCGGGGGCGGGCTGGGCCAAGTCGATCCTGTTCAATCCACGGGCCCGGGATCAATTCCAGGCCTTCTTCGAACGACGGGAGACCTTCACCCTGGGGGTGTGCAACGGCTGTCAGATGCTCTCCCATCTCCGGGAGTTGATTCCGGGCGCGGACCATTGGCCCCGCTTCGTGCGTAACCGCTCGGAGCAGTTCGAGGCGCGGTTGGTGATGGCCGAGGTAGCTGATTCGCCCTCGGTGTTATTGGCCGGCATGGCCGGCTCCCGGCTACCCATTGTTGTGGCCCACGGCGAAGGGCGGGCGGAGTTTCCCAATGCCGGGGATCTAGCGAGCGTCACCCCGCAGGTGGCGTTGCGTTACGTCGAAAGCGGAGGCGACATTGCCGTGCGGTATCCGGCGAATCCGAACGGCTCCCCGGCAGGTATCACGGGACTCACCACCAGCGATGGGCGCGTCACCATCATGATGCCCCATCCCGAGCGGCTGTTCCGGGCCCTCCAGGTAGGCGCCGGCTTGCCAGCGCTGAGCGCGGGCAAGCCCGCGCCTACCGGACATGGCCCCTGGATGCGGCTGTTCAGAAACGCTCGGCTGCGGGTGGATTGAGCGCGGGCAAGCCCCGCACCTACCGCCGTATCAGGGACATGGATGAGCCGCGCGGGCGGTTCGAGCCACAAAGACGCAGGCAATCAGGGATAGCGCAGAAACGGCTGCCGGTCCCGGATCCATGCGGTCTCGTCAGGAACCAGCCGGGCCTCCAGGTCGGCCGATCCGGCGGTGGGGTCGTCCACCCACTGGCGTAGGAAGGTCCCGCCGGTGAGCAGGTCGATGGCGAGGCGCTCGGTCTCGTACTCATAGGGGAAATCCCGCCACAGCGGGTAATCGGGATACTCCAGCCGCACGGATTTGAGCACCAGGGCGGCAATCCGGTAGGGCTTGAATCGCTCGTGCCGATAGGCGTGACTGTCGGTGTGGATCTGGAGCCCCGAGCACGGCTTGCCGACGTGCTTGTGGAAGGTGGGCTCGAACCAGCAGCTGCGGAGCAGACAGCCCTCCAGCCAGTCGGTTCGCAACCTGGACATGCGTTCGAGCACCCGCGTGAAATCCAGGTCGGGGGCGCCGATTACCTCCAGGGGGGTGCTGGTCCCGCGTCCTTCGGACAGGGTAGTTCCCTCGAACAGCACGGTACCGGGAAAGCAGCGGGCCATGTTGAGGCTGGAGGCATTGGGGCTGGGATTGACCCAGGAGATCTGATGCAGAGGCCAACCATAGCCGGGCCCCGCCTGCGGCTGGTAGCCGGCCATGGTGACCACTTCCAGCTCGAGTTCTAGGCCCTTGGCGGCGGCGAGCCAGAGCGCCAGCTCGCCGAAGGTAAGGCCATGGCGCATGATGAGCGGCGCGGCGCCGACGAAGCTCTCCCAACCCGCCTCCAGGAGGCTGCCTTCTACGGGACGACCGGCGGGATTCGGGCGGTCCAGCACCCACAGGGCCTTACCCTTGGCGGCGCAGGCCTCCAGCAGATAGGCGAGCGTGGTCACAAAGGTATAGATGCGGGTCCCGATGTCCTGCAGATCCACCAGCAGGACATCGAAGGTATCCAGCATGGCGTCGGTCGGATAGCGGACCTCCCCGTACAGGCTGAACACCGGGATGCCGTGGTGCGGGTCCAGGTAATCGGCGCTCTCGATCATATTGTCCTGCTTGTCCCCGCGCATGCCGTGCTGGGCCCCGAACGCGGCCGTCAACCGGGTTTCGGGGCAATCCATAAGGGCATCCAGTGTATGACGACCGTCCGTCGTCAGAGACGCGGGGTGGCCGAGTAAGGCCCGGCGTTTGCCCGCCAGCGGCTTGCGCCGCCGGGGGTCCCGCAGGAGCTCGTCAATTCCCGGTCGAATGCTTGGGTCCTCTAAGACAAGGGGAGATTTGATCAAACCATTTTACGCCCCAAATCCTTTATTTGGATGCAGTCTGTCAGGTTAAATGTCAATAATACCTAGCACCCCATTTCACCTTATTTTTGGTTCTCAGCGCGGCGAGAGGCAGCCAGCTGCGAGGCGCGCGAGCGCAGGAATAGCCAGTCCTCTTTCAAGCTCGCGCGCCTCGCAGCTGGCTGCCTCTCGTCGCGCTCGAAGGGAGCCCCCTAAATGCGCCAAGGCGGCGTTACAGCGCTTGGCAGGAGCGTGAGCTATTCCCTGCGCGCGGTGCCTTGCCGTGACGCGTTTGGGAGGCTCTGAGAACGAAAAATAAGGTGAAATGGGATGCTAGTGAGGTTTCGCCTCAGAGCGACAAGTGCCCAACTCGAGCCCCGTCGTGAAACCTCAATTAGGACAGGATTTACAGGATTCTTGTGTTTCCTGAATTTCATACGCCTTATCACGCGCTTACCAAATCAGCAAGCGCTATTCACAACAAAAAAATCCTGTTAATCCTGTACTATTAGCTGGTGAGACTTTCCCTTAAGCCCACGAGGCGTAAGTTTTTTGTGCAGTGCACACAAAACTTGACCCATTTGTTAGAAGCTGTCTGGTTAAAATGGATCGTAGCGAAAATGATCCAAAATGAGGGCATTTTTTCGCTTTTTCGAGGCGAATAGCAGGCCTATTTAACGAGAAAGCGCGGAAAAAGGGACCATTTTGGGACAGTTGCAGCCGATACACTTTTAGCCAGACAGCTTCTTAAAGCAGAACCATGGACCCAAGTAGAGATAGAACAAGCCGTCGAGTCGATCTGGGCCCTGTTCCGGGAAACCGACCGACGTCTCGACCGGCGTTTCGAGGCCACGGAGCGGGAAATCGCGGCCCTTTCCGCCCAGACACGGGCGGCCGAGGACCTGTTTACCAGCCAGTGGGGCCGGTTGCTCGAAGCCCTCGTGGAACTAGGAGCGGTCGAGCTGTTTCAGACACGGGGGATCGCGGTCAATCGCAGCCTGGAGCGGCCGCGGATGCGTCGGGGCGGAGAGGAGCTGGAGATCGACCTGCTGCTGGTGAACGGTGATGCCCTGGTGGTGGTCAAGAGCACCCTGCGGGTAGACGACGTGCGCAAGTTTCTTGAAGACCTGAAGCGGTTTCCGGAGTTCTTCCCCGAATACCGGGGCTACCGCCGGTTCGGGACTGTCGCCGCTTTAGGCATCAATGAGTCCGCGGATCGGTATGCCTATCGCCAAGGGCTGTTCGTGCTGACCCTGGGGCGCGAGGGGCTCGTTACCCTACGCAATGATGACGCCTTCCGGCCACTGGATTTTGCGGCTAGGGGTGTTCTCAATCAATAAATTATCCAAGGATAACAACCCGTTATGAGCGACTCGCTGACAATCATATGGCCCCGATGTCTCGCCGGCACTGACTACGCGGTAAGTGCGGGGCTTGCCCGCGCTTTTCCAGCTTGATTTTTACGATGATTTGGCTCAATTGAGAACACCCCAGTCCCGGAGGTGAATATTGAAGACCAAAAATCCTCTTCCATGAACGATGACCAGCTGCTGCGCTACAGCCGCCAGATCATGCTGCCGACGGTGGGCGTCGAGGGGCAGGAACGGTTGCTCAGGGCGCGCGTGCTAGTGGTCGGGCTCGGCGGACTGGGCTCGCCGGTAGCCATCTATCTGGCCGCGGCGGGGATCGGGACCCTGGTGGTCGCGGATTTCGACACCGTCGACCTGTCCAACCTCCAACGCCAGATCCTGCACACCAGCGCGCGCATCGGGATGCCGAAGGTGGACTCTGCCCAGCAGACCCTGCAGGCCATCAATCCGCAGGTCAGGGTCGAAGGATTCAAGGGCAGTATCGACGCAGACACCTTGCCCGCCTTGCTCGCCGGGGTGGACGCGGTCGTGGATGGCTGCGATAACTTCACCACCCGCTTCGCCGTCAATGATGCCTGCTTTCGGGTCGGTGTACCCCTGATCTCCGGGGCCGCCATCCGCACCGAAGGCCAAGTGGCCGTATTCTCGGGAACGCCCGGCGGTCCCTGTTATCAGTGCCTCTATCCGCGCGACGGCAACCTGGACGAGACCTGTGCCATTACTGGGGTGCTCGCCCCGGTGGTAGGCATCGTCGGCAGCATCCAGACCACCGAGACCCTCAAGATTCTCACTGGCGCAGGCGATCCCCGGTTCGGGCGACTGCTGCTGCTGGACGCCATGACCATGGAGTTCCGCACCGTCCGAGTCACTGCCGACCCGGATTGCCCCGTATGTGGTGTCCGGCCAGCTGCGGCACAATCGGGCAGTAGTTAAATTTCAAGTGGCATGGTTGTACGACGTAATGATTCAAACCCCCGCTGTTTTTGCCATCCATGGCATCTGGATTCCGGCAATCCCTGCCGGAATGACGAGGTAGAGGTTGAACACCGAATCGGTCCACACAGCGGACCCTACCCGTTACCGGCCCTCGATCAGGACATAGGGCGCCCAGTATTTCGGATCGCTGCGTTTGGAATCCTTGTCTTCAATCCATGCTAGTTGGATATCCCGCAGGACTTCCGCCGGATGACGCGTGGGGTCCTCGAACCATTTTGCATAGAAATCCTTCATGAAAACGGCAGCCCGAGGGTCATTCAGTTTCCAGAGGCTCATGAGCGCATGACGGGCGCCGGCGATGCGAAAGGCGCGCACCAAGCCATAGACACCTTCCGAGTAGTCCACTTCACCGCGACCGGTATCACAGGCGGAGAGGGTAACCAGCTCGGTGCCCTTCAGGTTCAGATCTTGAACCTCCAGGGCGTAGAGAATACCGTCCTCGTCGGTAGGGCTTGTTTTACCGTACAGGCCGTCATTGGCACCGGCCAAGGCCAACCCGGCCAGGGTCAAGGGCCGCTCGCAGAGCTTGTCCTTACCTAGAAAGAAGCCGTGGGTAGCCAAATGCAATATCCGCGGCGGGGAGGCAGAGGGTTTGAGCAGGGATTTGAGCCGCGCCTCCGAGGCATCTCGGTTTTGCCAAATCTCGGGCTTACCATTGTTGGAATCCCAATAGAACTGACTAACAGCCTTTGCCTCGTGACCGGTAAGCTTGAGCGGACAGAAACAGCGCCTCTCGTTGCGCAGGCATTGGCTCACGGCCAATATCTGGCCTTCGTCCACCACTCCGCTTCTACGGGTGAGCCTCCCGGCTGCTTAGCCGCGGATAAAGGCTTCGGCTCGGGACAAGCGGCGTAGTCCACACCACCGTAGACAACCATGCCTCCGGCAGCGGAGACCGAATCTGAACCAGCTTTGACAAGGTCGCGCCCAGTCTGAATTTGATGTAGTTCCTGGCGCTCGATCCAATAACGCCCGTCGGGGAGTATCAGACGTACGAAGGGGACCAGATCCAGCGCGCCGTCCGCAGCAATATAGAGTCGGTCGTATTTGGCTAGCTCGGCATCCAGCTTACCGAAGAGCATTTGGTAGAACTGGCGGGCCAACTTCTTGCCGCTAGTTTCCTCCTTGTCGCCAGTTTCCCGCGGAGGATTACTGCTTGGAACCGCAGGTAAGCAGCCAGATTTGGAGGCCGACTTTTTGCTGACAGTCTTCCGCAGGTCGCGTCGAGTGCGGACTGTGGGTTCGGTTGGGCCAAGATCCTCGAGCAAGATCTCGGGTTCATCCCCAGGGTCCTCAGGAATCAAGAGAGCGAGCCAGTGCGGTTCCCCGGAATCACCGGTTGCGAAATCTACTGGCTGAAATGCGCGTAGGGAGAGTAGAGCCGAGCCCTTGGGCAATCTGGACCTTACCTGCTCCCAATCGACATCGCGGCTTGCCCGATGCTCGCGATACTCCCGGCTCAGCCCGGCTAGCTCCACTTCGAGACGTTCGACATCCTCAAGTGCTAGGGTGATGGCATTGGCGTGCGCGGCGGCTTTCTCGCCGCCATCCGGTGGCTGGAGGTTGATCAATTGGCTCAGATCCGATCGGCGTCTGGCTAGCTTAGTGGCAGTTTCCTTTATCTTCAGGTCCTTAGTCGAGCGAACAAAGCCGGCAATCAGAGTCTCGGGCTCTTCAGCCAAGCGCTTCCAGCGCAGCAGCACATCAGCAGCCAATCGCAAGGTATCCGGTTGCGGATACTGTACTGTTCATTAAGCGTAGTATTGAGTTGGATGCCGACGAAGCCGCGCGGGCCCTTGTCCACATGGCGCAGTTCCTCCAGTGCTTGGTCCGGCTGCCCACGACCGATCAGTACACGGGCCAAATTCAGCCGGATGGTGAGGGTACTGGGGTGGCCTTCGCCCAGTATCCGCTCGTGGGCCTCGAGGGCATGTACAAGGAGCGGCTCGGCCTCGACAGAATGGCCCTGCGCTTGATACAACGCGGCGAGGTTGTTGAGGCTGATGAGGGTTTTTAGGTGGTCTTGACCCCGTATTCGCTCGCTGGCTTCCAATGCATGCAGATATCTCGGCTTAGCCTCGCCATAGCGGGCTTGGGAGTAATACAGTCCGGCGAGGTTGGTAATGCTGGCTAAGGTGTTGGGGTGGTCCCTGCCTAGTACTCGTTCATTGGTCTTGAGGGCACGCAGATACAACGGCTTGGCCTCGCTATAGCGGCCTTGCTCCTTAAGTAAAAGCGCGAGGTCGTTGACACTGGTGAGGGTATCAGGATGGTTCTTGCCCAGTATCCGTTCGCGAGTATTCAGGGCACGTAGATACAACAGCTCAGCCTTGCTATAGCGGCCCTGCGCCCGATACAGCCCAGCCAGGTTGTTGACGCCTTGCAAAGTTTGGAGGTGATCCTCGCCCAGTACCTGCTCGCTGGTCTTAAGAGTACGCTCATAGAGCGATCCGGCTTTATCATAGTGGCTTTGTCCTTCATACACCAGCCAGGTTGTTAACGATGATGAGGGTTTTGGGGTGGTTCTTACCTAATACTCGATCAGCGGCTTCGAGGGCACGCACCAAAAGCGACTCGGCTTCGCCATAGCGACCTTATCTCAAATACAAACCGGCGAGGTTGTTGAGGCTTTGCAGGGTTTGGCGGTGGTCCTTACCTAGTATCCGCTCACGGTTCTCAAGGGCATGTAGATACAACGACTCAGCTTCATCATAGCGGCCTTGGTTTTCATTGCTTTAATAACTTTAGTGCGCGAAGCGCATCATCGTTGAAACTATGGACGTTAAGTCCCTTCGCGTTCAGTCCGTGGCTTGTCCACGGATGAGGACTTTAGTCCTCCAGACTATGGACTTTCAGTCCATAGTGGTTGATCCTCATTTCTCCAACATTTTTCATGAGTTAAAAGGCGCTCAGCATCCTATTGGTCCTGAAGATCCTGTTTTTCCAGTACTATTGTTACGAATACCAGCCCGGTTACCAACCCAGGCCGAGCGGGTCTTGGAGGTCCACGCCATCCATGAAGGGGATACGGCGGTCGTTGTCGGTGAGTTGGTAGATCTTGCCGACCCAGTTGCCTACCACACCTTCGGCGGTGTCATGCCAGGTGTTGTCCAGGCCGGCGACGATGTGCGCCTCGGGAAACGCCGGTGGTTCACTGCCGCTCTTGCGGGCGGCTAGGACCCGTTCCCGATGCTCATTGAGGATGGCGCGGTCTCTGATCCCGATGTAATGCTCCGGAACGGGGGGATAGTCGTTCCGGTGCGCGGCGGCGAAACGATTGACCTCGCGCTTGTATTCCTTGAGCAGGGAGACGGTGTCGTACTCCGGGTGGCCCTGGAAGAAGACGATTCGGAACCCGTCTTCACTCACCGCGAGATGGACGCCGGCCTCATCGCTCTCCACCAGTACGCGCAGTCCCGCGGCATCGAACTGGTCACGGTCGATCTCGTTGAAGCGTGAGTGGGGGACGTCGAACAGGGTGTTGACGTCATTGACCAATGGATGCTGCCGCTCGACCACGCGGTGCGGATAGATCCCCCAACGCTTGTCGGGCAAGGGGTGGCGACGCTGGCCGTAACGAAATTGCAGCACGGCATGGGTGGCGAGGCAGGAGCAGAGGGTTGAGGTGACATGCCCGAAGGCCCAGTCGATGACCTCGATCAAGGGCTTCCAGAAGGGCTCGTCCGCCAGATTGGGATGGCTCACGTTGGCGCCGGTGATGATGAGCGCGTCCAGCCCCTCCGCCCGGATGCGATCGAAATCCTGGTAATAACGGTCGATGTGCGCCTGGGTCGCGGGGGACCGCTTCAACTCCCGGAGGGTGAAGGGGTAGACATAGAACTGGGCAATCTGGTTGCTCTCGTTGATGAGGCGCAGGAACTGCCGCTCCGTGGCGGCCAGGACCGCATCCGGCATCATGTTCAGGAGCCCGATGTGCAGCTCGCGGATATCCTGCTGCAACGCCCGCTCCGGCTCCAGGATGGACTGGCCCTCGCGGCGCAGACGCTCGAACGTAGGGAGCTCGGTATTGGCGACGATCGGCATATCAGGCCCCCTTGCGGGCGATGGCCTGCTCGAGCAGACCCAGGAAGTCCTGTTCGTCACGCACCTGCATCGCCTCCGTGGCGCCCACCGTGTACCCGTGGGGTCCGGCGATAGCCTCGTATCTGGGGACCCGGGCATGGAAGAGCCGAGGAAAGACCCAGCGCGTGAAGTCGTCCGGATCGATCTGGGCCACGAACTCCAGGCAGCGCAGCGCCAGATAGTCCTCGACCGCGGTCTTCAGGAACTCCGGCCGATAGTAGAGCGGCTTGGGATCGGCCTGGGCGCGCTTGATGAGCATGGTCTCGTCCTGAGCCGGGACTCGGATGTAGAGGATCAGGCTGTGGCGGGCGAGCAGCTCGATCACCGCCGGCTCGTCGAGCTCGCACAGGCTGCCGCCGACGTCGTTGACCAGGTGGCGGTAACCGTAAATCTCCTGTGCCTTGCGCACGAACTCGGGTAGGTCCTGCATGGCCCGTATCTCCGCGTCCCGGTACAGGGCCTGGCGGCGGTTGAACTCACCCAGCGGGAGTCCACCGTGCTCCGGATTCCCGAGCTTGCCGATGAAGCTCAGCACCGGACCTAAGTCGTCTACCTTGATGTTGTTACGCACGAAGATCCAATCGCGCCGCAACAGGTCCCTGAGAAAGGGGACCTGCATGACCTGGCTCTTGATCAGATCGAGGATGGGCTCGTCCAGGTATCGGGTCCCGATCCGGTAGTCGCCCGAGTAGTGAAACCAGTCCTGGCGCCGCAGCAGGGTCGAGAGGTAGGTCTTCCCCACGCCGGACATGCCGAGCAGGGTGACGCACTTATTCTCCCAGGCGCGGAACTCATCGATGGTGACCTTCAAGCCAGGTCCTCCTTGGCAACCAGGGGCCAGTCGAATTTAATGATAACACTCGAGGACCCGTAGGATGTGGTGAGCCGAGCAGACGCTGGCGTGAAAACTACGAATCACGCGAATCTGCGCGAAATTGTCATCCGTGGCACAATATGCTACTTCAAATTTAACCACTAGCCTTACCCACGAGTGCCCGGTTTCCGAACATTCTGCTGGTAGCTGCATGGTTTGAACCGCAGAGACGCAGAGAACGCAGAGTCAGTAAATTTGCAGTATCGGTCGAAACCAGGTATTAGGGGCTGTTGACGTAATCATCGTGCCGACAGCTAATAGGACAAGATTCACAGGATGACCGGGATTTTTTTTGAATAATCAATTATAATATCCTGTAAATCCTGTACGATTAGCGGACGCAGCAGAGTGAAAATACCAAGACCATTTCTAAATTGGGTCTGTACACGCAGGCTGTTGATTGCCTGATCCCGGGGTAATAGTTTCCGTATTTTCACTATGCGGCGCTAGGGGAATCTGATCTATCAACACCGATGCTGCCCACAGCAGGAGGACATCATGGCTTATCAAGAACCGGAATTCAAAAATCGGTACGAAAACTATATTGGAGGAGAATGGGTAGCCCCGGTCGACGGCGAATATTTTGACGATGTCTCGCCGGTTGACGGCAGTCTTGTTACCAGAATCCCGAAATCCAACCGTAAAGACATCGACCTTGCCGTTAAAGCGGCCTGGAAAGCGGCCGGGACCTGGGGCAAGACCTCGGTAACCGAGCGCAGTAATCTCCTGTTCAAGATCGCCGATCGCATAGAGGAGAACCTGGAACAGCTGGCCCTGGTAGAGACCTGGGATAATGGTAAAGCGATCAGAGAAACGCTGGCGGCGGATATCCCATTGACAGTCGATCACTTTCGTTATTTCGGTAGTGTCATTCGCGCCGAGGCAGGGGATGTGAGTGACCTCGATGCCGACACTGTTACCATGGAGATCCACGAGCCATTGGGTGTGGTGGGGGTCAGATTATCCCCTGGAATTTCCCAATCCTGATGGCGGCCTGGAAGCTGGCCCCGGCATTGGCGGCCGGCAACTGCGTGGTTCTGAAACCGGCGGAACAGACGCCAGTCTCTATCCTATTCGTGATCGAAGCGATTGCCGATTTACTTCCTGCCGGTGTGGTGAATGTGGTTAACGGCTTCGGTCCGGAAGCGGGTAAGCCCTTGGCAACTTACCCGGATATCAAAAAGGTCGCATTTACGGGTGAGACCACGACCGGTCGGTTCATCATGCAATACGCGTCGGAAAATGTCATTCCTGTGACCTTGGAGCTGGGCGGCAAATCACCGAACATTTTCCTCGAGAGCGTCATGGCGGAGGACGACAACTTCCTCGACAAAGCCGTCGAGGGGCTGGTCTTGTTTGCGTTTAATCAGGGTGAAGTCTGCACTTGCCCCTCTCGCGCCCTGATCCAAGAGAATATCTATGATGAATTCATGGGTCGGTGTTTAAGGCGCATCGAGGCCATCACCATGGATGACCCGCTCGATACGAACACCATGATGGGCGCGCAGGCCTCGAACGATCAATATGAAAAGATCTTGAATTACATCGATATCGGTAAACAAGAAGGGGCGGAAGTCCTGATCGGTGGGGGGGCTTATCCTAATCAGACTTACCCGAACGGCTACTATGTCATGCCTACCCTATTCAAGGGCAATAACAAGATGCGCGTTTTCCAGGAAGAAATCTTCGGCCCCGTCCTGTGTGTGACGACATTCAAGGGTGAGACCGAAGCATTGGAAATCGCCAACGATACCCCCTATGGACTGGGTGCCGGCGTCTGGACACGCGATGTGCATCAAATGCAGACACTCACCCGTGGCATCGCGGCAGGTCGCATCTGGTGTAATTGCTTCCATCTCTATCCTGCTAGTGCTTCATTGCTTCAATAACTTTAGTGCGCGAAGTGCATCATCGTTGAAACTATGGACGTTAAGTCCCTTCACGTTCAGTCCGTGGCTTGTCCACGGATGAGGACGTTAGTCCTCCAGACTATGGACTTTCAGTCCATAGTGGTTGATTGGTGGGTATAAGAAATCCGGCATCGGCCGAGAGACCCACAAAATGATGCTCAATCATTACCGTCACACCAAGAATGTGCTGGTGTCTTACGATAAGAATCCGTTAGGGCTCTTCTGAGCACATAGCTGAGTTAGGGAGTAACCGTTCAGTCCCTGCCTCGTCGTTCCGGCAGGGATTGCCGGAATCCAGGGCCATGGATGGCAAAGAAGAGAAAAGGCTACAAATCACGCGAATCCGCGCGAAATTGTCATCCCGACTCCGAAGGGAGGGATCTTTTTCGCACCGATTCGTTGCTCGCTCCCACGCTCCAGCGTGGGAACGCCACCTTGGCCGCTCCAGCGGCCAGGCTCGGTGACGCTGGAGCGTCAAGATTTTGCTCCCACGCCGGAGCATGGGAGCCAGAGGAAACCCCTCTCCCACCGGGAGAGGGGCTTTGAGGCTTTAACTTAACGGCATTGCCATTGGAAATAGGTCCATCTGTATGTAGAGCGGGTATCGGTTACGGATCGGGCGGCACATGAACATGATGCGTTCCCCCTGACCAAAGACGACATCGACCGGATCGTGCACCGTATTCGAGAAGAAGTCGCATGCGGGCAATCGAGCCGGGCTGAGGCAACCGGTGGAACAGCAGCGGAATCGGCTCCCGCACCGATACCGGAGGCCAGCGTTGGACCTTCTGCCGAGAGACGGGCCGGATTGTCGGGGAAGGGGGTGGAAGGTTTCCTCTTCGCCGATGATGAGGCGTTTCTTGAAAACGCCTATCGACGCATCCTGAACCGGAATCTCGACCAGGGGGGGGGCGGGAGCGATTCCTTACCAGGCTGAAGGCAAAGAAGATCTCTAAGCTGGAAGTGCTGGCGTGCTTGAGGTACTCCCCGGAAGGGAGGGCGAACGGGGTCCCGATTCGAGGTGGGCTCGCCGTTCGGGGTTTGATGAAGGCCGCCTTTCGAGTACCAGTTCTGGGCTACTTACCGGCGCTGTTGATTCATCTGATCAGGCTGCCGGTGGCTGTCGCCAATCAGGAGCGGACGACGGAGGATCTGTGGAAGGCGATCAATGAGAACAGGGACGTCGTCAATAAGAAAGTCGACAATCAACCACTATGGACTGAAAGTCCATAGTCTGGAGGACTAAAGTCCTCATCCGTGGACAAGCCACGGACTGAAAGTGAAAGGACTTAAAGTCCATAGTTTCAACTATGATGCGCTTCGCGCACTAAAGTTATTGAAGCAATAAAATTGCCATTATGAGTCCCCCGACCGGTCGCGAGGACGGCCACCTTATCGCCTTCCGCGATAATCTCATCGATGGAAAAACTCACGTCCGGCAAACCTCCGCGCAGCATGCGATGGGCCTGCTCGACTCCTTCGAGACCAGGTGGCATTTCTCCCAGACTCGAGGTATCTACAAAGTCGGGGGAAAGCAATTCACCGAGTTTGGCAAAGTCGTCGACGTTTATTGCCTCGATGTGTTGGCGGGCCAAAGCGTTTGCATCTTCTGAAGACATCATGTGTTCTCCTTACATACCCATGTAACTACTACCGCAACTTATAGTTCTCCTCATGAAGAACTCGTACTACCCTCCAGTGAAGGGACTACCCCGAGTTGCTGCATGAACATGAACATATCGATGCCCCCCCCCCAGTGTTCCATTGTTTTGTCGTTCTCGATGCGATTCATTGCTTCAATAACTTTAGTGCGCGAAGCGCATCATAGTTGAAACTATGGACTTTAAGTCCCTTCACGTTCAGTCCGTGGCTTGTCCACGGATGAGGACGTTAGTCCTCCAGACTATGGA
>Ga0056121_1000205_pt1 | contig 21472 bp, 18 predicted proteins | sample WorMetHEROISLAND_FD_83872 | JGI IMG/M metagenome (GOLD analysis project Ga0056121, IMG submission 83872) | Marine gutless worms symbiont microbial communities from Max Planck institute for Marine Microbiology, Germany - Olavius sp. 1 HERON ISLAND ...
GATGAATTCGTGGAAGCTGGCGATGGGGTGGTCCTGGAACTCCGCCTCCAGGCGCGCTTCCAGCGCCGCGTCCTCGCTCTTCAGGGCGGCATAGAAGTCCCACAGCGCGCGGGCGGCCGCCCGGGTCGCGCCCGAGGGATTGATGACGATATCTACCCCCAGTTCCTGCAGGCGCGGCGACGGCACGCTGGGGGAGATGCCGGTGCGGTTGTACAGCACCGGGCCCGGCACGGCCTCGCAGACGCGGGCGATCTCCTCTTCCGTGGTCAGCCCCTCGCCGAAGGCCACATCGGCGCCGGCCTCGCGGTAGGCCCTGAGCCGGTCGATGGCGTCCTCCAGGCTGCCGCCGGCGACGCCGCGGGCATCGCAGCGCGCGATCAGCACGAAGTCGGGGTCCAGCTCGTCGCGCACCCGGGCGGCGGCGCGGATCTTGCCGGCGGCCTCCTCGCGCGAGACCACCTGCTTGCCGGCCACGTGGCCGCAGCGCTTCGGCGCCACCTGGTCCTCCAGGTGGATGGCGGCGACGCCCGACTTGATGAACTCCTCGACCGTGCGCATCACGTTGATCGCATTGCCATAGCCGGTGTCGGCATCGCAGACGACCGGCACGGAGACGGCGCTGGCGATCTTGCCGCCGACGTCGACCGCCTCGGTCATCGTCGTCAGGCCCACGTCCGGCCGGCCCAGATGGTGGGCGGCGACGCCATAGCCGGAGATGTAGACGGCGGGAAAGCCGTTCTTCTCGATCATGCGGGCGCCCAGGGCGCTGAAGCAGCCCGGGGCGATGATGATCTCGTCGCCCTGCAGCAGGGCGCGCAGCCGTGCGGCGGCGTTGCGAAGTCCGGGCATGGGTCGGGTCCTCCTTGGATCAAGTGAGCACTGGGCAAGCGCCCCGGCGCCGCCTATGTTGCCTCGAATGATACAGATCATATTCACCCTGCTCGGCATCGTCGCCGTGCTCTGCATTCCGGCCCTCTGGGTCTCCTGGAACGAGGCCATCTACTACGGCGTGCTGCTGACCTTCTTCGGCGTGGTCGGCGTGATCGTCGTGATCGCCTGGCTGTTCCCCGAAAAGGTGCTGGTGCAGATCCCGGCCAACGGCCTGGCCGGCGACGACGACGCACCCGACCCGGCGCCGGGCGGCGACGGGTCGCCGTCGCGGCATTGGTATGCCGCCGGCAACAAGGACGCCAACGACCGGAAGGGCTGATGGCAATGAGCGAGACCGCATTTCTGCCGGCAACGGCACTGGCCGCGAAGATCCGGGGCGGCGACACCAGCGCGGCAGAGCTGCTGGAGCTCTACGTCGAGCGTCTGGAGCGCTACAACCCGGCGCTGAACGCGGTGATCCTGACGCGGCTCGACCAGGCCCGGGCGCGGGCGCAGGAGGCGGACGCCGCGCTGGCCCGCGGCGAGAGCTGGGGCCCGCTGCACGGTGTGCCGATGACCGTGAAGGAGAGCTTCGACTGGGCCGGCACGCCGTCGACCTGGGGCATTCCGGCCTATCGCGACAATGTCGCCGAACAGGATTCCGTGGCCGTGCAGCGGCTGCAGGGGGCCGGCGCCATCGTCTTCGGCAAGACCAACGTGCCGCTGATGCTGGCCGACTGGCAGAGCTTCAACGAGATCTACGGCACCACCAACAACCCCTGGGACCTGAGCCGCACGCCCGGCGGTTCCTCCGGCGGTTCCGCCGCCGCCCTGGCGGCTGGTCTGACCGGGCTGGAGATCGGCAGCGACATCGGCGCCTCGATCCGCAATCCGGCGCACTACTGCGGTCTGTTCGGCCACAAGCCGACCTACGGCATCGTTCCGCTGCGCGGCCACCTGCTGCCCGGCGCCTACGGTTTCGCCGACATATCCGTGGCCGGGCCGCTGGCGCGCGGTGCCGACGATCTCGCCGTTTCGCTCGATGTGCTCGCCGGTGCCGACGGGGTCGATGCCGACGGTTGGCGCCTCGAGCTGCCGGCCGCCGGCAAGACAGCACCGCAGGATTTCAAGGTCGCGGTGATGCTGACCAGCCCCTGCTGCGTCCAGGACGACGCCCTGACGGCGCAGCTCCAGAACACCGTCGACGCGCTGGCCCGCGCCGGGGTCCAGGTCGACGACAAGGCCTACCCCGAGATCGACGTCGAACGCGCCCACCACGTCTACATCATGCTGTTGCGGGCGGCGACGGCGACGCGGATCAGCGACGAGGAGTTCGCCCAGAATCTCGACGGCGCCGCCCGGCGGGCCGACGACGACTGGAGCTACCACGCCTACGTCGACCGGGCCGTGACGCTCTACCACCGCGAATGGTGGGGGCTGCACAACGAGCGCGAGAAGATGCGCCTGCAGTGGGCCGAGTTTTTCCGCGAGTACGACCTGCTGCTCTGCCCGACCGCCGCATCGGCGGCGTTCCCGCACGACCAGGAAGGGCTGCGCGCCGACCGCACCATCGCCATCAATGGCGGCCAGGAACCGACCACCGATCAGCTGTTCTGGGCCGGCCTGCCGGGCGTCGTGTACCTGCCCGGCACGGTGGCGCCGGCGGGCTTGACCCGCGACGGCCTGCCCTGCGGGCTGCAGGCGATCGCCGGCCACCTGCACGACCGCACCGGTATCGCCTTTGCCCAGATGATGGAGCGAGAGCTTGGCGGCTTCACGCCGCCGCCGGGCTACGACTGACCGGCGCTGACGGGCGGCGGAGCGCCAGGCCATGAGCGACGCACCGGCAGACGTCACGGCGCTGTTGCGGACGGCGGTGACGCGCCATCAGGCGGGCGCGCTCGGCGAGGCCGAAGCGGACTACCGGCATGTCCTGACCCTGGTACCCGAGCATCCCGACGCCTTGCATCTGCTCGGTCTGTGCATGCATCAGACCGGGCGCAACGAGGAGGCGGCGACGCTGATCCGTCGCGCCGTGCAGCAGCGCCCCGGGAACGCCACCTATCTGTTCAACTGCGGCGTCGTGCTGTCGGCCCTGGGCCGTTACGACGAGGCCGCGGACGACTATCGCCAGGCGGCGACGCTGCGGCCCGACCAGCCGAGCTACCAGAACAACCTGGGCCTGGCGCTCGGCGCCGCCGGGCGCCTCGACGAGGCGGAGGCCGCTTTCGCCGCCGCCCTGCGCCTGCAGCCGGGCTTCCCCGAGGCCGCGGTCAACCTGGCCGACCTGCTGAGCCGTCGCGGTCTGCGTGACCGCCTGGCGGAGGCGGAGGCGCTGGTGCGCGGCGTGATCGCCGGCCAGCCGGAACTGGCCAAGGCGCATGCCGTGCTGGCGCGGGCGATCCCGCCCGGCGAGCGGCGCGCGGAGGCGATCGCGGCGGCGCGGCGGGCGACCGTGCTGGCCCCGGAGGAGCCGCTGCACTGGCTGCTGCTGGCCGACCTGTGCCGCGCCGCGGGACAGCCGGACGAGGCCGAAACGGCGGCCCGGGAAGCCAGCGAACGCGGCCCCGGCAACGCCGACGCCTGGTCGCTGCTGGGGGTTTCGCTGCTGGCCCAGGACCGGGCCGACGAGGCCCTGGCGGCGCTCGACCGGGCGCTCGCGCTCGATCCCCACGGGCGGTCGGAGCACGATGCGCTGACCGCGGCCTCGCGCTACGTCGCCCTGCTGAAGCTGGCGCGGCACGACGAGGCGGCGGCACTGGTCGATCTGGATCGCCTGGTGGTGCCGGCGCCGATCGAGGCGCCGGCCGGGTTCGCCGACGTGGCCGCGTTCAATGATGCCGTGGAGGCGGAGGTCCTGGCGCATCCTTCGCTGCGTTGGGAGCCGACGGGCTACGTCGTGCGTTCGGGGTCGCTGACCGACAATCTGCTGCCGCCGACCGCGCCGGTCTTCGCCGACATGGAGCAGGCGATCCGCAACGGCATCGCCCGCTACGTCTCGGCCCAGCAGCCGGACCCGCAACATCCCTTCCGCCGCGCCCTGGACCGGCGCTACCGCATGGTGATGTGGGCGGTGGTGCTGGACGAGGGCGGCGAGGTGCGCACCCACATTCACGAGGGCTCGTGGATCTCTGGCGCCTATTACGTGCGCATCCCCGCCTTCGCCCGCGGCGGCGGGCACGAGCATGACGGCGCCATCGAGTTCGGCCGCCCCGATGACGCCGTCGCCGATCCGCCGCTCAGGGTGGTGGAGCCGGCCGAGGGCCTGCTGGTACTGTTCCCCGGCTCGATGTACCACCGCACGGTGCCGTTCAAGGCCGACGGCCAGCGCATCACCATCTCCTTCAACTGTTATCCCTACAGCGCAGGCTGAGGCCGGCATGGCGATGCCCGCGGTGATCCCGTCGCCGTCGCCGAACGCGGACGAACGGCCGGCCGGGCAGGCCGTCGACCTGCTGCTGCTGCACTACACCGGCATGCCGAGCGGCGCCGAGGCGCTGGCGCGGCTGTGCGATCCCGCCGCCAGGGTCAGTGCCCACTACCTGGTCGAGGAGGATGGCCGGGTCTTCGCCCTGGTGCCCGAGGACCGGCGCGCCTGGCACGCCGGAGTCAGTAGCTGGCGCGGCGCGCGCGACATCAATGCCCGCTCGATCGGCGTCGAGCTGGTCAACCCGGGGCACGAGTTCGGCTACCGCCCGTTTCCGCAGGCGCAGATGGCATCGCTCGTTGCCCTGGCGCAGGACATCCTCGCCCGTTGGCCGATCCCGCCGGCGAGGGTGCTCGGCCATGCCGACGTCGCCCCGGCCCGCAAGCAGGATCCGGGCGAGCTGTTCGACTGGCGCGGCCTGGCCGCCGACGGGATCGGTCTGTGGCCGCCCGCCGCGCCGTCGCTCCGGCCGGTGGCCGATCCCGGCGATGCCCTGGCGCGGCTCGGTTACGACGTCGACGGCGCCGGCCTGCAGGCCTGCGCCACCGCTTTCCAGCGCCACTGGCGGCCGCAGCGCACCGACGGCGTGCTGGACGCGGCGGATTGCGCCGTGCTCGCCTGGCTGCTTGACCACAGCGGGGCCAGGGGCGATCTATAGAGGGCCAGGCGGCTGGACGGTCGCCTTCGCCCCGTTGGGGCGGGGGAGGAAAGTCCGGGCTCCACGGAAACTCGGTGCCGGGTAACGCCCGGCGGGGGCGACCCCAGGGAAAGTGCCACAGAAAGCAAACCGCCCGTCGCGGCCCAGGCTTCGGCGGGTAAGGGTGAAAGGGTGCGGTAAGAGCGCACCGCGTGCCCGGTAACGGGCGCGGCACGGTAAACCCCACCGGGAGCAAGACCAAGTAGGGACGGCGCGCCGGCGCCTCGGTGCCGGCAGGCAGGTTTTCGGGCTGCCGTCCGGGTAGGTCGCGCGAGGCGTCCGGCAACGGGCGTCCCAGATGAATGGCCGTCCACCGCCGCGAACGTGGCCGCGGCGGGGACAGAACCCGGCTTACAGGCCGCCTGGCGCCCAGCTTTGCCGCCCGACCGTCACCGGCGGCCGCAATGCTTCCTCACATCCGCCGCAATGCGATGGGTTAACTCGGGCTTTAACCGGGTTTGGCAAGCTGGCGACAGAGCTTGCCGGCACTCAGAGGAACGAGGAAGCGTTATGTCCATTGCCAGGATTACCGTGCTCGCCGCCGCCATCGCCGTCGCCGCGTCGTCGCCGACCAACGCGTCGACCGACCGCGGCTCGGCCGCGGACGCCACCGCCATGCTGAACCGGGCCCACGCCCACTACCTGGCGGTCGGCCGGGAGCAGGCGATGCGCGACTTCTCCACCCGGGGCAACGGCTGGCAGGATCGCGACCTCTTCATCTTCTGTCTCGACGTCTCCGGCCGGGCGCTCGCGCACGGCGCCAACGCCACTCTGGTCGGTCGCGACCTCAGCGGTCTGAGAGACGCCGATGGCAAGCTGTACGTCGCCGAGCTCCTCGCCACCGGCAAGAGCGGCGGCGGCTGGGTCGACTACCGTTGGGCCAACCCGCCGCACAGGCACGTGCGGCAGGAATCCTCGCACGTCCTCGAGTTCGGCGACGACGTCTGCGGCGTCGGCGTCTACCGCTGACCTGCTACGGTCTGCGGGCCGTGATCATGGCGCCGCCGATGTCGCCGGCACTGACCCGGTCGACGAAGAACCGGTAGGCGGCGATATAGCGGCGATGGGTTTCCTCGCCCAGGTCCCGGACCGTGTCCGGGCGCATCTGCTCGTACATCTTCAGACGCTCGCGCAGGATCTGCCGCCATTCGAGCGACAGGTCCGTCAATGAGACGGCGTCGAAGCCTGCCTCGGTGACCAGCGCGCGATAAGTCTCTGTCGTCTGCAGGCTGCGGGCGGCGATGCCCTCGCGCAACTGCCGCCCGTCGTCGTCGCCCAGGCCGGGAAACACCAGCCAGTCGGTGAAGGCGAGGCGCCCGCCCGGCCGCAGCACGCGCAGCAGTTCGGCGAACAGCGCCGGCTTGTCGGCGATGTGCAGAAACGCCTCCTGGCTGATCACCGCGTCGACGCAGCTGGACGCGAAGGGCAGGGCAGTGACGTCGGCATTGACGACGTGAACCCGCCCGCCAAGGCCGACACGCTGGTTCAGCCGCCCCGCGCCGATCGCCCGACTGGTGGTCAGGTCGGCCGCGAACACCTCGGCGCCGACCTTGTGGGCGATATAGCGGGCCGGTCCGGCCAGGCCGGCGCAGGCGTCGAGCACGCGGCTCGTGGCGGTGATGCCGGCGGCGGCGATCAGGCGGTCGACGGCCGCCAGTCCGCCATAGTGGTCCTGGTCGTGCGGGTAGAGATCTTCCGGGCGCAACGCCTCTGGCCGGCGGCCGGCGCGGGCCAGCGCGGCGAGGATCTGCCCCTCGTTGATGGGATGGCGGTCGTAGAACGCGCTGACATCCGACATGGTCCTAATTCGTCTCTCGACCGGTGGCGAACAGCGGCCATTGTCGCCAATGGAGGCCCGGGCACAAGCGTCCTGCCAGGGAATACGGTCGATCGCGTCCAGGCCGCAACCCAATGAGAACAGAAAAAGAACATAATTCCGCCCAATTGTTTCGTCATCAATGCTCGTGGCGGACTTTGGCGGGTCGGTGGCGGTTTCGGGAAGGCCTGTGCCCGCCATCTGGTAACAACTTGCCGAAGTCTTTCCAGTGGTGGATTTATTCTTTCCTTAACCATTGACGCCCATATTGCCCCATGATATCCCATATGATCCCATATAGGGCCGACGAAGAGCGCGGATGCCGTCGTCGGGGGGAGCGAGGGAACGGGCGTGGCACTGTTTCTGTCGAGGTTCGACAACAAGGTGGACCGCAAGGGCCGGGTTTCGGTGCCTGCGGCGTACCGCACCGCCTTGGCTTCCCAGACCTTCGCCGGGATCGTCGCCTACCCGTCGCCGGTCAGCGGGGCGATCGAGGCCTGCGGCATGGACCGCATGGAACGGCTGTCCAGCGGTATCGACACCTTCAATCCCTTCAGTGACGAATTCGGCGCCTTCGCCACCGCCATTCTCACCCGGGCCCATCAACTGCAGTTCGACGGTGAGGGCCGCGTCATGCTGCCGCCGCCGCTGATCGACCACGCGGGGATCGGCGCCGTGGCGACGTTTGCCGGGCGTGGCGCGACGTTCCAGATCTGGTCCCCCGAGGCCTACGAGGCCTACGAGCAGGAAGCCACGCAGAAGGCGCGCGAGCAGGCGGCGCAGCTCGAACTGGCGCAGCGCGGTAGCGGCGAGGTCCAGCCATGACGGCGGCCCGCCACGTGCCGGTGATGCTGCACGAGGTGCTTGCGGCGCTGGCGCCGCGGGCCGGCGAGGTGCACCTCGATGCCACCTTCGGAGCCGGCGGCTATACCCGGGCGATCCTCGAGGCGGCCGACTGCCGGGTCATCGCGCTCGACCGCGATCCTGCCGCCGTGGCCCGCGGCGATGCCCTGCGGCGCCAGTTCCCGGGGCGCCTGACGGTGCTGCAGGGGCAGTTCTCCGACATGATCGCGCTGGCCCGCGCGGCGGGCGTCGACGGGGTCGATGGCGTGACCCTGGACCTGGGCATTTCCAGCGACCAGCTCGACAGTGCCGAGCGGGGCTTTTCCTTTGCCGCCGACGGACCGCTGGACATGCGTATGTCCGCCAGCGGCGAAAGTGCGGCCGAGTTGATCGCCCGGCTCAGCGAACAGGAACTCGCCGACGCCATCTGGCGCTTCGGCGAGGAACGCCGCGCCCGCGCCGTGGCCCGCGCCATTGTCCGGGCGCGCGAGAAGGCGCCGATCCAACGGACCGGCGAGCTCGCGGCCCTGGTCGCCGGCGTGGTCGGCGGGCGCGAGCGCATCCATCCGGCAACGCGGACCTTTCAGGCCCTGCGCATTGTCGTCAATGGCGAGATCGACGAGCTGCAGCGCGGACTGCAGGCGGCTGAGCGGCTGCTGCTGCCCGAAGGCCGGCTGGTCGTGGTCTCGTTCCACTCGCTCGAGGATCGCGAAGTGAAGCAGTTCCTCGCCGCCTGCAGCGGTTACCAGCCGCGTGGCTCGCGGCACCTGCCGCCGACCGCCGACAACGACATCGCCCCGAGCTTCCGCCTGCCGCGCCGGAGCGCGCAGCGGCCGGGCGACGACGAGATCGCCGGCAATCCGCGGGCCCGCTCGGCCCGCCTGCGCGCGGCCATCCGCACCGATGCGCCGGTGCAGGAGGCGGCATGACCCGGCGGCTCACCCTAATTGCCGTGGCGATCGCCGTGCTGGTCTCGTTCGGCCTCTATCGCACCGAACTGCGGGTGCGGGAGATGGAGAGGCAGCTCGCCGAGCTGAACACGGCACGGCTCGAGAACCAGCGCACCATCCAGGTGCTGGAAGCGGAGTGGAGCTATCTCAACCGACCCGAACGCCTGCAGCGCCTGGCCGAGCGTTACCTGCTGCTGGTGCCGCCGGCGGCGGAACGGTTGGGCGGCCCGGCGCAACTGGCGGCACTGCCGCAGCGCGGCCCGGCCTTGAGCGAACATCGAGCCGGCGACGCCGACGCTGCGGGCTGGCCGCTGGGCGGCGACAGCCTGCCGCTGCCGGCCTGGAAGCCGGAGGCGGCCGCCGTCCTGCTGGCAACCCATGGCGGCGACAATGACTGACGCGTCGATGTCATCGCGCGCCCTCGCGCCCCGCCCGGCGCAGCCGCGGGCGCGGATCGAGCTGGTTGGCGTGCGGGCGACGGCCGTGCGGCTCGGCCGCAACCGTCTCGCCGTTGCCGGCCTGGTGTTCGCGGCCGCGTTCAGCGTGCTCTCGGCACGGCTGGTGGCGCTGACCGCGTTCGACAGCCTGAGCGATGCGCGCATGGGCGCCAGCGCCGCCACGGCGGCGACCAATGCGCGGGCCAGCGTGGTCGACCGCGACGGCAGGCTGCTCGCCGCCAACCTGCACGGTGCCTCGCTCTATGCCGATGCCAGCCAGATCGGCGATCCGGCGCGCGTGGCCCAGCAGCTGCGCGTGATCCTGCCGTCCCTGCCGCGCGACGAACTGGTGCGGAAACTTTCGCGCGACAGCCGCTTTGTCTGGCTGAAGCGCGGCCTGACCCCGCTGCAGCATGACGCGATCAACCGTCTCGGCGTGCCGGGTCTGCATTTCCGCGACGAGCCGCTGCGCATCTATCCGCACGGCCGCCTCGCGGCACACGTTCTTGGCCATACCGACACCGACGGCCGCGGGACCGCCGGCGTCGAGAAGTTTTTCGATCACGAGCTGCGCGCCCGCGCCCGCGACGGCAGCTCGCTGCAGCTTTCCATCGACCTGCGGATCCAGCACGCCCTGCACGACGAGCTGGCCCGGGCCAGGGACCGCTTCCGGGCCCTGGGCGCCGCAGGTGTCGTGATGGACATCAGTTCGGGCGAGGTGCTGGCGCTTGCCTCCCTCCCGGATTTCGATCCGAACCACCCCAGCACCTCGCCCGAAACCACCCGCTTCAACCGCGCCACGCTGGGGGTCTACGAGCTCGGCTCGGTGTTCAAGCCGTTCACCGTGGCGATGGCGCTGGACGCCGGCACCATCGATCTGGGCGGTGGCTACGACGCGACCAAGCCGATCCGCATCTCGCGCTTCCTGATCCGCGACGATCACGCCAAGAAGCGCTGGCTGTCGGTGCCGGAGATCCTGATCTACTCGTCGAACATCGGCGCCGCCAAGATGGCCATGGACGTCGGCGGCGACGAACAGCTGGCGTTCATGCGCCGGCTCGGCCTGCTGCGGCGCGCGACCCTGGAACTGCCCGAGCTCGGTGCCCCTCTGAGGCCGCGGCGCTGGGGCGAAGTCAACATCATGACCGCCGCCTACGGCCACGGCATCTCGGTGACACCGCTGCAGCTGACCAGTGCGTTCGGCGCCCTGGTCAACGGCGGCGTGCTGATGCCACCGACGTTGCGCCGGGCCGGCGACGACCTGCCGGTCGGGCAGCGGGTGATCGCCCCGCGCACGTCCGACCAGATGCGCCGGCTGCTGCGCCTGGTGGTGAGCCACGGCACCGGCGGCAAGGCCGACGTGCCGGGCTTCGCCGTCGGCGGCAAGACCGGCACGGCCGAGAAGGCGACCAAAGGCGGCTACCGCCGCAACGCATTGCTGTCGTCGTTCATCGCCGCCTTTCCGATGACCGAGCCGCGCTATGCGGTTTACGTTCTCCTGGACGAGCCGAAAGGCGATCAGGCGACGCACGGCTTTGCCAGCGCCGGCTGGACCGCCGCGCCCCTGGCCGGGCGGGTGATCGCCCGCATCGCGCCGCTGCTGGGCGTCACCCCGCTGGACATGCAGGCACCCGACGTGCGCGACGCGCTGCGGTTGCCGCCGAACGTGCGGGGGCTCAAGCTTGCGTCTTTCTGAGCTCACCGGAATGGCCGTGGACAGGGGCGCGGACAGCGAGATCCGCGGCCTCTGCGCCGACAGCCGCGAGGTGGCGCCGGGCTTCCTGTTCGCCGCCCTGCCGGGCTCGCTGGCCGACGGCGCCGACTTCGTCGATGACGCCGTTGCCCGCGGCGCCGGCGCGGTGCTTGCCCGCACCGGCCGCATCGGCCGGCCGCTGGCGGTGCCTTTGCTCGAAGACCCAGAGCCGCGCCGCGTGTTCGCCCTGTGCGCCGCGCGCTTCTACGCCGGCCAGCCCGCCACCATTGCCGCCGTGACCGGCACCAGTGGCAAGACCTCCGTCGCCGACTTCACCCGCCAGATCTGGACGGCTTTGGGTTTCGAGGCCGGTTCGCTTGGCACGTTGGGGGTGCTGTCGGCGCCCTATCGGGAGAAGCTGCCGCACACCACGCCCGAGCCTGTGACCCTGCACCGCGCCCTGCGCCGGCTGGCCGACGGTGGCGTCGAGCGTCTCGCCCTGGAGGCCTCCAGCCACGGCCTCGACCAGCACCGCCTGGACGGGGTGCGGCTGGCCGCGGCTGCGTTCACCAACCTGTCGCGCGACCACCTGGACTATCACGCCGACGCCGACAGCTATTTCCGCGCCAAGCAGCGGCTGTTCGACAGTGTCCTGCCCGTCGACGGCACGGCGGTGCTGCCGGCGGCGTCGGAGCATGGCCTGGCGCTGCAGACGCTGTGTCGCGAGCGCGGCCAGCACGTTCTCACCTATGGCCGCGGCGAAGCCGACATCGCCATCGCCGGACAGAAGATCCTCCCGGGCGGCCAGCGCCTCGAGCTGAACGTCTCGGGACATGCGACGACGCTGGAGCTGCCGTTGATCGGCGACTTCCAGGCCGAGAACGTACTTTGTGCCATCGGCTTGGCGCTTGCCTGCGGCAGCGAGCCGGCGGCAGTGTGCGCCGCGGCCGGCGGCCTGACCGGCGTGCGCGGCCGGCTCGAGCACGTCGCCCGCAGCGCCGCCGGCGGCGAAGTCTATGTCGACTATTCGCACAAGCCGGACGCGCTGCGGCAGGCGCTGCTGGCATTGCGCCCGCATGCCCGCGGCCGCCTGATCGTGGTGTTCGGCTGCGGTGGCGACCGCGATGCCGGCAAGCGGCCGGAGATGGGCCGCATCGGCGTCGAGCTCGCCGACCTTGCCATCGTCACCGACGACAATCCGCGCAGCGAGGACCCGGCTGAGATCCGCCGGCAGGTGTTGGCCGGCGGGCCGGCAGCGCAGGAGATCGGCGACCGCCGCGCCGCCATCCGGGCCGGCGTGGCCGGCCTCGACGACGGCGATGTGCTGCTGATCGCCGGCAAGGGGCACGAGCAGGGTCAGCTCGTCGGCAACGAGCTGCGGCCGTTCGACGATGCCGACGAGGCCCGCGCCGCGGTGGCCGCACTGTCGGGAGGCGGCGATGGCTGAGCCGCTGTGGACCCGTGCCGAAGCGACGGCGGCAACCGGTGGCCGGGGGCACGGCGACTGGCATGCAGGCGGCGTGTCGATCGACAGCCGCACGGTCGCGCCCGGCGATCTCTTCGTTGCCCTGATCGGTCCGAACTTCGATGGCCACCGCTTCGTCGCCCAGGCGCTCGCGGCCGGTGCGGCGGCGGCAGTGGTCGCGCGCCGTCCCGACGATGTCGACGACGACGCCCCGCTGCTGCTGGTCGACGACACCATGACCGCACTGACGGCGCTCGCCGCGGCGGCGCGCGCGCGCAGCCAGGCCAAAATCGCCGCGATCACCGGCAGCGTCGGCAAGACCGGCACCAAGGAAGCGCTGCGGGCGGCACTGGCGGCCGACGGTCCGACCCATGCCAGCGCCGGCAACCTGAACAACCAGTGGGGCGCGCCGCTGAGCCTGGCGCGGATGCCGCGCGACAGCGCCTACGGCGTGTTCGAGCTGGGCATGAACCATGCCGGCGAGATCGCCCCGCTGAGTGGCCTGGTTCGCCCGCACGTGGCGATCATCACGGCGATCGCCCCGGTGCACCTGGAGTTCTTCGACTCGGTCGAGCAGATCGCCGATGCCAAGGCGGAGATCTTTATCGGCCTGGCGCCGGGCGGCACGGCGATCATCGACCGCGACAGCGAGTTTTTCGCGCGGCTGCGTAGCGCCGCCGAGCAGGCGGGCGCCGGACGTGTCCTCAGTTTCGGCAGTCACGCCGAAGCCGACGTCCGCCTGCTCAAACTCTCCGCTCACGCGACCTGCAGCTGCATGACGGCGCAGGTCGCCGGCGTCGACGTGACCTACAAGGTCGGCGCACCGGGCCGGCACTGGGCGATGAACAGCCTGGCCGTGCTCGCCGCGGTCGAGGCGTTGGGCGCCGACCTGGGCAAGGCCGTGCTGGCGCTGGCCGGCATGCAGGCGCCGGCAGGCCGCGGGCAGCGTCATCGCGTGCGTGCGCCGTTCGGCGAGTTCGACGTGATCGACGAAGCCTACAATGCCAGTCCGGCCGCCATGCGGGCCGCTTTCGAGGTACTGGCCGGTGCCACCGTCAAGGCCCGGGGGCGGCGCATCGCCGTGCTCGGCGACATGCTCGAGCTGGGCGACGCCAGCGAGCAGCTGCACCGCGAACTCGCCGCCGACCTGCAGCGCCATGGCTTCGACCTGGTGCTGGGCTGCGGGCCGCACACGTCGGCCCTGCTGGCCGACCTGCCGAAAGCCATGCGGGGGCCGCATGCCGACGCGGCCGACGAACTGCTGCCGCTGGTTCTGGCCAACGTTCGCGGCGGCGACGTGGTTCTGGTCAAGGGTTCGCTCGGCATGGCCATGGCGCCGATCGTCGCCGCCCTGCTCACCCTGGGTGGCGACGCCACCGCGGCGAACGGCTGAAGGAGGCGGAGATGTTGTACAACCTCCTGGCGCCGCTGGCCGACGAGTTCATCTTCTTCAACGTGTTTCGCTATCTCACCTTCCGCACCGGCGCGGCGGTGATGACGGCGCTGATCATCAGCTTCATCTTCGGCCCGAGCGTGATCCGCTGGCTGCGCAGTCGCCAGGGCAAGGGCCAGCCGATCCGCGACGACGGCCCCGAGCGGCACATCATCGCCAAGCAGGGCACGCCGACCATGGGCGGGTTCCTGATCCTGCTGGCGCTGTCGATCTCGACGCTGCTGTGGGCCGACCTGTCCAACCGCTTCGTCTGGGCGGTGCTGCTGGTCACCGGCGGCTTCGGTCTGATCGGCTTTGTCGACGACTACCTCAAGGTGACGCGGGCCAACGTCCGCGGCGTGCCGGGCAAGATCAAGCTGCTGTTCGAGATCGTCATCGCCCTGGCGGCGTCGTTGTGGGTGGTCTCGCTGTTGCCGCCGGAACTGTCGACCAGCCTGGCCCTGCCGTTCGTCAAGGACGTGCTGCTGCCGCTGGGTCCGATGTTCGTGCCGCTGGCGGTCATTGTCATGGTCGGCGCCTCCAACTCGGTCAACCTGACCGACGGCCTCGACGGGCTCGCCATCGGCCCGATCATCATCGCCGCCTCGGCCTTCGCCCTGATCGCCTACCTGGTCGGCAACTCGGTGTTCTCCAACTACCTGCAGATCCATTTCGTCCCGGGCTCGGGCGAGCTTGCCGTCTACTGCGGCGCCCTGGTCGGTGCCGGTCTCGGCTTCCTCTGGTACAACGCGCCGCCGGCCATGGTCTTCATGGGCGATACCGGCTCGCTGGCATTGGGCGGCGGGCTCGGTGCCGTCGCCGTGATCACCAAGCACGAGCTGGTGCTGGCGATCATCGGCGGGCTGTTCGTGCTCGAGACCGTCTCCGTGATCGTCCAGGTCGCCTCCTACAAAACCACCGGGCGCCGGGTCTTCCGGATGGCGCCGCTGCACCATCACTACGAGCAGAAGGGCTGGGCGGAACCGACCATCGTCATTCGTTTCTGGATCATCGCCGTCGTCCTAGCCCTGTTCGGCCTGGCGACGCTGAAGCTGAGGTAGCGGCATGATCGTCGTCGACAGCTACCGGGATCGTCGCGTCGCCGTGCTCGGGCTTGGCCGCTCTGGACTGGCGACGGTGCGCGCCCTGGTCGCCGGTGGCGCCGAGGTCCTCGCCTGGGACGACGATCCCGCGCGCCGGGCCGCCGCGGTCGAACATGGCGGCCGCTCGGTCGCCCCCGATGCCGATGGCTGGGCCGGCATTGCCGCCGTGGTGGTCAGCCCCGGCGTGCCACTGACCCATCCGGCGCCGCATATGGCCGTTACTCTGGCCGACCGGCTCGGCGCCGAGGTACTGGGCGACGTCGAACTGTTCGCCCGCACCCGGCCGCGCGCCCGCGTCGTTGCCATCACTGGCACCAACGGCAAGTCGACCACCACGGCTCTCATCGGCCATATCCTGCAGCAGGGCGGACTGAGCGTTCAGACCGGGGCCAACTTCGGTCGCCCGGTGCTGGACCTGGACGTGCTGCCGGCGACCGGCGTCTATGTCCTCGAGCTGTCGTCCTACCAGATCGACCTGACCAGGAGCCTGCGCCCGCAGGTTTCGGTGCTGCTCAACCTAAGTCCCGATCATCTCGACCGTCACGGCGACATGCAGGGCTACGTCGCCGCTAAGCGCCGGCTCTTGGAGATGACGCCGCAGGGCGGGCTGCTGGTGGTCGGCAGCGATGACGAATGGTCGGCCGCGATCGCCGCCGATCTGCGTGGCCAGGGCCGGCAGCTGATCGAGATCGCCATCGGCCGGCATGCCCGTGAGGGGGTGTTCGCCAAGGACAGCGCGCTCTACCGCCACGCCGGCTGCACCAAGGTCTGCCTCGCCGACCTGCGCGGCGTGGAGACGTTGAAGGGCGCGCACAACTGGCAGAACGCGGCGGCCGCCTTCGCCGTGGCCGAGGCCCTGGGCCTGTCGGTGCAGCAGATCGGTGCCGGCCTGCACAGCTTCCCCGGCCTGCCGCACCGCATGGAGATCGTCGGCCGCGACGGCCCGGTCGTGTTCGTCAACGACAGCAAGGCGACCAACGCCGAGGCCACCGCGCATGCGCTCGCCGCCTACGAGCGGATCTACTGGATCGCCGGCGGCCGGGCCAAGGCCGGTGGCATCGAGCCGCTGCGCCCGTACTTCGACCGTATCGCCGAGACGTTCCTTATCGGCGAGGCGGCCGCGGCATTCGCCGCCACCCTGGGCACGGCCGTGCCGCACCGGCAGTGCGGCGATCTCGCCTCGGCGCTGGCGGCTGCCGCCGACGCAGCCCGGGCCGCCGGCGGCGGCGTCGTGCTGCTGTCGCCGGCTTGCGCCAGCTTCGACCAGTTCGAGAGCTTCGAGGCCCGCGGCGATGCGTTCCGCGACCAGGTCGTGGCGCTGCTGCCGTCGCCGCGCCGGCGCTGCGCGGGAGGGCGGGGATGAGCACCTTCGCCCGCACCGATACCTCGGTCGTCGGCCACTGGTGGTGGACCGTCGACCGCTGGAGCCTGCTGGCGGTGGCGCTGCTGGTGCTGATCGGCGCGTTGCTGTCGCTCGCCGCCAGCCCCTCGGTGGCCGAGCGCATCGGCCTGGAGTCGTTCCATTTCGCCCGCCGGCACTTCGTCTTCCTGGCGCCGGCGGCGGCGATCCTGATCGGCATGTCCATGCTGACGCCGCGCGGGGTGCGGCGGGTCGCGGTTGTCGGCCTGGCTGCCGGACTGGCGCTGACCCTGGCCACGCTGCTGGTCGGGGCAGAGGCAAAGGGGGCGACGCGCTGGCTGTTGCTGGGCGGCTTCTCCCTGCAGCCGAGCGAATTCGTCAAGCCCTGCTTCGCCGTCGTCACCGCCTGGCTGCTGGCGGCCCGCAGCGAGGACGAGGCGCCGCCGGCGGTGCTGATCTGCTGCGCGCTGTACGCCGTCATCATCACGATGCTGCTGCTGCAGCCGGACATCGGCATGACCGCGGTGGTCACGGCGGTCTGGTTCGCCCAGTTCTTCGTCGCCGGGCTGTCGATGACCTGGGTCTTCGGCCTGGGCCTGGCGGCGATCGGCGGCGCGGTTGCCGCCTATCTCCTGGTGCCGCACGTCACCAGCCGGGTCGACCGTTTCCTCGACCCTTCGAGCGGCGATTCCTATCAGATCGACCGGGCCATGGAGGCGTTTCACCGCGGCGGCCTGCTGGGCCAGGGCCCCGGCGAGGGCGCGGTGAAAAACGTGCTGCCCGACGCCCATACCGATTTCATCTTCTCGGTCGCCGGCGAGGAGTTCGGCCTGCTCGCCTGTCTGCTCATCGTCGGCCTGTTCGCCTTCGTCACCCTGCGCGGCATCCAGCGCCTGCTGCGCGAGGACGACTACTTCGTCCTGCTGGCGGCGACCGGCCTGGTCACCCTGTTCGGCCTGCAGGCGACGATCAACATCGGCGTCAATCTCAACGTCCTGCCGACCAAGGGCATGACCCTGCCGTTCATCTCCTACGGCGGCTCCTCGCTGCTCGCCAGCGCGCTGGGCGTCGGCATGCTGCTGGCCCTGACCCGGCGGCGGCCGGGGCGGAGCGGGCAACCATGAGCGGCGCCATCCTGCTTGCCGCCGGCGGAACCGGCGGCCACCTGTTTCCGGCCCAGGCGCTGGCGGCCGAGCTCAGCGCCCGTGGGCGTGCGGTCGGCGTCGTCACCGACCGTCGTGGCGGCGACTACGGCGAGTTGTTCGGCGCCGCGCCGGTCTACCGCATTGCCGCCGGCACGCCGAGCGGCCGCGGCCTGGGCGGCAAGCTGCTGGCCGCGGTCCAGATCGGCCTCGGTGTGGCCCAGGCCTACCGGCTGCTGCGCCGCCTGTTGCCGGCCGCGGTGGTCGGGTTCGGCGGCTATCCGTCGCTGCCGACCATGCTCGCGGCACGGCTGTTGTCGCGGCCGCGTCTGGTGCACGAGCAGAATGCCGTGCTCGGCCGGGTCAACCGGCTGCTGGCCCGGCGCGTCGACGCGATCGCCCTGTCGTTTGCCGACACCGCGGCGCTGCCGTCGGCCGCGCGGGTGCAGCAGGTGCAGACCGGCAACCCCGTGCGTCCGGCCGTGCAGGCGCTGAGGGCACGCCCCTACCGGGCGCCCGAACCCGGCGGCCCGCTTCGCCTGCTGGTGTTTGGCGGCAGTCAGGGCGCCTCGGTGTTCGCCAGCGTGGTACCGGCGGCGGTGGCAGGCTTGCCGGCCGCGCTGCGCGCCCGGCTCGAGGTGGTGCAGCAGGCCCGGGCCGAGGATCTCGCCGCGGTCGGGCAGGCCTATCGCGAGGCCGGCGTCGCCGCCGAAGTCGCGCCGTTCTTCGCCGACATGCCGGAACGGATCGGCGCCGCCCATCTGGTCATCGCCCGGGCCGGCGCCGGCACCGTCAGCGAGCTGGCGGTGGCCGGCCGGCCGGCCGTGCTGGTGCCCTATCCCTCGGCCGCGGACGATCACCAGAGCGCCAACGCCGCCGCCCTGGGCGACCGCGATGCCGCCTGGGTGGTGGCGCAGCCGACGTTCACGGCGGCCTGGCTCGACGAGCTGCTGCAGTCGCTGGCGGCAACCCCCGCCCGGCTGGCCACGGTCGCGGCCAATGCGGCGGCGGCCGGTCATGCCGACGCCGCCGCCCGGCTCGCCGATCTGGTCGAGCGCCTGGCCGGTGGCGACGCGCCCGCAACGGTGGGGGCGGCGCCATGAGAAGCCTGCCTCTCGACATCGGCATGATCCATTTCGTCGGCATCGGCGGCATCGGCATGAGCGGCATCGCCGAGGTGATGCACAACCTGGGCTACCAGGTGCAGGGCTCGGATCAGGCCGACGGCGCCAACGTCAAGCGGCTGCGCGGGCTGGGCATCCCCATCGCCGTCGGCCACGCCGGCGACAACCTCGGCGCGGCCCAGGTGGTGGTGGTGTCCTCTGCCGTGCAGAGCGACAACCCCGAGGTCCAGGCCGCCCGTGCCGGCATGATCCCGGTCGTGCGCCGGGCCGAGATGCTGGCCGAACTGATGCGGCTGAAGTGGTCGATCGCCGTCGCCGGCACCCACGGCAAGACCACCACGACCTCGCTGGTCGCAGCCATGCTCGACGCTGCCGGCTTCGATCCGACGGTGATCAACGGCGGCATCATCAACGCCTACGGCACCAATGCCCGGCTCGGCGCCGGCGAGTGGATGGTGGTGGAGGCCGACGAGAGCGACGGCTCCTTCGTCAAGCTGCCGGCGACCATCGCCGTGGTCACCAACATGGACCCCGAGCATCTGGATTTCTACGGCGACTTCGATACCGAACGCGCCGCCTTCCAGGCCTTTGTCGAGAACCTGCCGTTCTACGGGTTCGCCGCCATGTGCATCGATCACCCCGAGGTGCAGGCGTTGATCGGCCGCGTCACCGACCGGCGCATCCACACCTACGGCTTCTCGCCCCAGGCGACGGTGCGCGGCTGCGATCTCGCCATCACCGCCGATGGCACCACCTTCGCGGTCGAGGTCTCCGATCGTCTCGGCAACCGGCCGCCGCGGCGCATCGACGACGTGCTGCTGCCGATGCACGGCGAGCACAACGTGCAGAACTGCCTGGCGGCGATCGCCGTCGGCCTGGAAATGGGCATTGCCGACGAGGCCATCCGTTCCGCCTTTGCCGGGTTCCGTGGCGTCAAGCGCCGCTTCACCCGCACCGGCGAGGCCGGCGGCATCGCCGTGATCGACGATTACGGCCATCACCCGGTGGAGATTGCCGCCGTGCTGAAGGCCGCGCGCGACGTCTGCCAGGGCCGGGTGTTCGCGGTCGTCCAGCCGCATCGCTACAGCCGCCTGCGCGACCTGTTCGAGGACTTCTGCAGCTGCTTCAACGATGCCGACGCGGTGCTGGTGGCGCCGGTGCATGCCGCCGGAGAGGCGCCGATCCCCGGGGTCGACCGCGATGCACTGGTCGAGGGGCTGCGCGACCGCGGCCATCGCCGCGTGCTGCCGCTGGATGGTCCGGCGGCGCTGGCCCCGGCCATCGCCGACATGGCCGGCACCGGCGACATGGTGGTCTGCCTGGGCGCCGGCACGGTGACGCAATGGGCGCAGAGCCTGCCCGACGAGCTCGCCAAGCTGATGCCGGCGGCGCCGGCGGGGGCGAGGGCACGATGATGCCGGCGCGCTCGCAACGCCTGTCCGAACGCCTGCCGGCGGTGCGCGGCCGCTACGAGGATCAGGCGTTGCTCGGTCCGCTGACCTGGTTCGGCGTCGGCGGTCCGGCCGATGTCCTGTACCGGCCGGCCGACCGTGCCGATCTGGCCGAGTTCCTGGCCCGGCGCCCGGCCGACGTGCCCGTGACCGTGTTCGGTGCCGGCGCCAACCTGCTGGTCCGCGACGGTGGCGTGCGCGGCGTCGTGATCCGTCTCGGCCGTCCTTTCTCGCGGGTGGTGCGGCGCGGCGACAGCCTGCGGGCGGGCGCCGCCACGGCCAACGCCAACGTCGCCATCGCCGCCCGCGAGGCCGGGCTGTCGGGACTGGCCTTCCTGCGCGGGATCCCCGGCTCGGTCGGCGGCGGCATCCGCATGAACGCCGGCGCCTACGACCGCGAGTACCGCGACATCCTGGTGCGGGTCCGTGCCGTCGACGGCCAGGGCGGCACGCATGACGTCGCCGTCGACGCCCTCGGCATGCGCTACCGCCATTGCGACGCCCCGGCCCACTGGATCTTCACCGACGCCGAGTTGCGCGGCAGCCCCGGCGACAAGGCGGCGATCGCGGCGCAGATGGAAGAGATCGCCGCCGCGCGCGTCGACAGCCAGCCGGTCAAGAGCCGCACCGGCGGCAGCACCTTCAAGAACCCGGCCGACGCCAAGGCCTGGGAGCTGATCGACGCCGCCGGTTGCCGCGGTCTGCGGCGTGGCGGAGCGATGGTCTCCGAGCAGCACTGCAACTTCCTGATCAACACCGGCGAGGCCAGCGCCGCCGACCTGGAGGCCCTGGGCGAGGAGGTCCGCCGCCGCGTCCGCGACACCAGCGGCATCACCCTGGAATGGGAGATCCGTCGCATCGGCGAGCATGCCGATGGAATGCGCGAGGTGCCGGCATGAGCCGTCATGTCGCCGTGCTGATGGGCGGCTGGTCCGCCGAACGCGAGGTCTCGCTGGTGACGGGCGACGCCTGCGCCCGGGCCCTGCGCGACGGCGGCTATCGGGTTAGCGAGCTCGACGTCGGCCGCGACGTCGCCACCCGGCTGGCGGAACTGGCGCCGGACGCGGCGTTCAACGCGCTGCACGGGCCGTTCGGCGAGGACGGCTGCGTCCAGGGGCTGCTCGAGCTCATCGATCTGCCCTACACCCACTCCGGCGTGCGCGCGTCGGCCGCGGCGATGCACAAGCCGACGGCGCTCGAACTGTTCAAGGCCGTCGGCATCCCCTGTCCGCCCGGCCGGGTCTGCCGCGTCGACGAGGTGCGGGCGCGCGATCCCTACGAGCGCCCCTATGTGGTCAAGCCGCTGGCCGAGGGCTCGACCTGCGGTGTGCGCATCGTCGAGGCCGGGGACAACCGGCCGCCGGTCGACGACAGCTGGACCTTCGGCGACGAGGTGCTGGCCGAGCGCTTCATTCCCGGGCGCGAACTGTCGGTCGCGGTGCTCGACGGCCGGGCCCTCGGGGTGATCGAGATCCGCCCGCACAGCGGCTTCTACGACTATGAGGCCAAGTACACCGACGGCAAGGCGACGCACCTGATGCCGGCGCCGATCCACGAGGACGCCTACGCCGAGGCCCTGCGCCTGTCGGAGCTGGCGCACCGGGTACTGGGCTGCCGCGGCGTCAGCCGCACCGACATGCGCTACGACGACAGCGACGGCGA
>Ga0056121_1000206_pt1 | contig 21446 bp, 21 predicted proteins | sample WorMetHEROISLAND_FD_83872 | JGI IMG/M metagenome (GOLD analysis project Ga0056121, IMG submission 83872) | Marine gutless worms symbiont microbial communities from Max Planck institute for Marine Microbiology, Germany - Olavius sp. 1 HERON ISLAND ...
GCGAAGCGCATCATCGTTGAAACTATGGACGTTAAGTCCCTTCACGTTCAGTCCGTGGCTTGTCCACGGATGAGGACTTTAGTCCTCCAGACTATGGACTTTCAGTCCATAGTGGTTGATTGCTTAACCTGCCAGTGAACGTTGATTCAATATCTTTTAAAATAGAAACAAGATTCATCAATGCCACTTTCATGTTTTCGCTTTCTTCCTTCTCTTCCACATCATCAAAGTTAGGACCCTGATACTGGGTAACGGCCCCGAAAAGCACAAAGTCCGCTTCGGTTTGCCCGGCATATTTTCTGATGATAAGGCTTTCATCTTCTCTCAGACATTCCCTCTTTAGATTGGCTGAAAAACTGAATCCGCTTAGCTCCATTCGGATTTCTAACTGATCCTGAAATCCATAATTTAGAACGAGCACAAAATCATTAAGAAACTCTTGATCCATCTGTAAACCCCCTTCCCTAGCAAGCTTGTTGATATTTGTCATATCCTTTATTTGTTGTTCCAGCTTGCTCTTCTGGTTCCGGTCTTTTATGTTGGACCTAGCTTTTTCTAGCTGCCCCCTAACTTTACTGATTTCTTCGAAGTTAGTAATATGAGCAAGTGTTTTACCAATCTTGTTGAAATCAAGCAACGTGCTCTTGATTAAGTTCATGTCATTGAATGTTACCTTTGCCTTTACTTTGACAAAAGATTTTCCGTCGATTACATCAACGATATTGTCGATTTTCTTTGCGGAATCCAGATCTGAAACCAACTCATCTTCGGTGAGTTTCTTCTCAAATAGTGCATATGAAAAGTCATTCAAGAATTTTCTTTACAGATGTTTTTTCACCTTGCCTCAGGATATCACCGAGAATTTTCCCACTACCGACCGGCCCTTTTTGTGACTCCGAACTCTCCGACTCCGTGGATGATTCGTTTAAAACATATTCAGTTACACCCTCGAAGATTTGAGAGGATAACGAGTGCAGCTTTTCTACGTCCAAATAGACGAAGTTTTTGATCATTTCTTCTTCCTCGACATATATTCGTCATAATATTTCTTTCTGGTGTCGAGTAAAGACCAGATAAAAAAATCACGCTGGCGACACAGAGGACCAGGGTAGCTATTATTATAGCATTCGTCATCATTTTCGTGCCTCAGCAGGTATTTTTAACCTGGATATTCGATTATAGTAGGGAATAGCTAATCAGAAATGAGGCAAAAGCCAACCCTATGGAACAATATAAAATGGCTGAGAAATCAACCACTTTCCCCCCAATCAACCACTATGGACTGAAAGTCCATAGTCTGGAGGACTAAAGTCCTCATCCGTGGAGCAAGCCACGGACTGAAAGTGAAGGGACTTAAAGTCCATAGTTTCAACTATGATGCGCTTCGCGCACTAAAGTTATTGAAGCAATGAATATAGAACACTGTAGAGGATAATAAAAACGATGGAAAACCCATTTTGAACTGTTTTCCATTCTTTTCCTACATTGCTGAAATGTTCAATTTCGTTGATGTTCGATATATGCAAGACTAGTCCGAATATCACAAAATCGGAAGGTGACAAAATATTTACCGTGCCGGTATTGGTCACTAACCAAACTAGTAATCGCGAAAGTATGGGTATTAAACCTACCAGCACTGTGTATATCAACCACTTGGTTTTTTTGTCAGTCATGCTGCTCGGTAAGTTCCGTTATGCTCATGCGGCTATAGACAACTGGAAACAAAACACGCCAGAATAGCACGCCATACCCCAATCCTATCCTCTAGGGTCCGTGGACAAAAATCTTTTGCGCCCTTTGTGCCTTTGCGGTTCAAAAACAGGCCAAGTTGAGAACGGGAAGAGCAATCCGATAGCTTCTGTTAAAGCTGCGGAATAGGCAAAAATAGTCGCTCGCTGCCGGTCACTTTCTTCCTGTAATAATTGACCGTCATTGTTTTTGCCATCCCTGGCACTGGATTCCGGCAATCCCTGCCGGAATGACAAGGGAAGGTCTGAACGATTACTTCCTCCCCCGTAGATGCAGGAAAGGATTCGGTAACCATATCCCCCATCCGCAGATTACGCAGCTATCCACAGATGGAAAACGAAATTATCTGTGAAAATCTGCGTAATCTGCGGATCAAGAAGGTTGCGGCAGACGATGCGCCGTGCTTGTCAGGAGCGTCACGATGCCGCTCCTGAAGGGTTGATCGCTACCGGGTGCAAGAGACACCCCTCGGCATCACCGCCCGTCCAGCTTCTTCCCGAAATCCCGTTCGACTACGCTCAGATCCACCTTCAGTTTTTTGGCAATCTCGCGGTATTTCTGCTTGCGAGCGGCGTTGGTTCGGCTGACCAACTGATTGACCTGTGGCGTCCCCTTCTGTACTCGGAGATAGCCTCTGCTGGTTTCGGCGACCAGTCCCTTTTGCTTGGCCTCACCGACGGACAATGCATAGGTAACTGCAGGTAACAAGAGTGCAAGCGTCAAGGCGACGACCCAAGCGACCCGCTTGACGACACCGATTTGTTTCTTCATGGCTTCGTCTCCGTTCCGAAGAGCTCCGGGTTCTCCTCCAGCGTACGCTCGACGGCCTCGCCGAGCTTGACCCTGACCTCATGCTCGATCTTCATGTTGACATTGATCTCGATGGGCTTGTCGGGCGCCTCGACCTTGACGCGCGGTGAACAACCTATGCCGACGGTTGCCGCGCACAAGACCCAGACCATCCTCGACGACACACGCACACCCTGGGACCGGACCTGGCGGTCGCGGGTCACGGTTGCTTGCTGGCCCCACTTATCGGTGCCGATCATCCACATAGGCGTTGTCCTCTCAGGTCTGGTATCCCTTGCACAATGGCTTCCTTCTACTTGAGATAGCGGGGCAGGACCTCCCCGAACCGTTCGGCGAAGGTTACGATCGCCAGGCTACGGCGGATAATCGTATCAAGCTCCCCCTCGAGATTGAAGTTCAGCTTGAACGGGTGGCCATCGTAGAGGTCGGGGTTGGCGCCCGCGAGCGAGATCGAGAGCTGCAGGTTATCCTGAGTCCTGCCGTTCAATCCGATAGACAGGGACTCGTAATGGAAATTCCGCAGCGCCTCGAACAGCAGCTCGGTGTGGCTGTTATACTCGAAAAACCCCGGTTTCTCCTCGGGTCGATAACGTAACAGGCCCGGCGTTTCGGTACTGATCGAGCCCTGATCGACGGCGATCTCGGAGCCGCGGATACGTAGCGGTATCCGCCCGCTCAAGAACCCGGTGCCCCACAGCCCATCGAGCGGGATCAGCTGGAGCAGGGGGTTCAATCTGATGGCCTCGAATGTCAGAACGAAGGAATGCTCTGCCGCCAGCTGGTCGAACCGTAAAGCGAAGGGTTCTAATTGTATCCCACCGCCCCCCCAGAAGAAGCAAAGCTGCTCGACGTGGACGGATGGCGTCTCTCTGGTGTGGAACCGGATCAGACCGTTGCGCAAAGGTATGCCGATGTCCAAGAGATCGATCTGAATCTCCTGGGCGTCCAGCTGGTTCCGAACCGTCCGACCCGCGCGCTGGAGCTGCGTATTGATCCCCCGCACCGACAGCCCTAGCGCATCGAATCCCAGATCATGCAACGCCAGCTGCAGATGGGTAGCGGGAACCCCCGCGATCCAGGAGAGCTCGCCGCTCAGGGCCAAGGAACCGCGCGCCTCGCTGATGAGCTTATCCACCGCGGGGACCAGGTCGCCCGGCTGCAGCCCTTGGGGCGAGAATTGGATCTTATCCAGCCGATAGCTCAGCTCGCCAATGGCCAGCCCGAAATGGTGCTTACCCTGCGCGGAGAGCTTGAGCGGCACCTCGCGCCCTCGGGCTATCAGCTCGAACGCCATGCTGTTGTCTAAACGACCCTGCGCCTTGCCTGTCAGGACCAAGGCCGGGAAGTCGGGGGGGCTCGCAAGGCTGGTTGCGATTGCGTGCTGCAAGGTCACCGAGGTCGCTCGCTCCTGCCGCAAAGCCAGCTCGAGGTCCGAAACGGCCACCGCCTGCTCGGCCAGCTCCAAGCGCCCTCCCCGCATGTTCAGCACCAGCTTGAGCGCTTTCTTGGTTGGATCGAATGTGGCGGACAGCCTTGCCTGGGGCATGGTACCGGCAAGCTCGAGGGGGTCTTGCCCGTGCTCGACCGCCAGGACCATGGGATGGCTCGGTAAGGCCAGTGCCAGTGACCAGCGCTTCTTGACAGGATCGAATCGCAGCAGCGGCCTGCCCTTGGCCTGACGGATACACAGATCGACCGGACGCAACCACTGGACTCCCCCCAAATCCAGATGCTTTGCCTGTACCGATACGCAATCCTTCACTGTGAGCGCCAGGCCCTTATCCGTGTGCGTCAAGTCCCCTTCCAGCTCGATTTCACCTCCGGTTAGGCGATCACCGCCATAGGTAACGTCGGAGACATCCAACCGCGTGGAAACCCGTCCGTGCATCTGCGACGATGTCCCAGCCAGCCGTGCGTCCAGCGCCCCCACGCGAATTTGCATTCCGTCGTGGGTCCAGCCGGTGGGATCGAGCCGGAGCTGCTCCAGATCGAATCGGAGCCCGTCTTCCAGGGCATGCTCTACCCGGCCGGGTACGGTCCCTGCGAGCTTCGGTTTGGACGGGGCCTCGAGGGCAAAACCGACTGCACCCGTGGCGGTCTGGCGCACCAGGTCGGTACTCGAGGTGAGCCTAAGGCCATGATGCCCTTTAACGTCGGAGAGCTTAACATCGGAGAGCCGAAAGCGGGCGGGCGGGTCGAGAGCGACCAAGCGGCCGGTGACCCCCCAGGGCGATGCGGGTACGGCCAGTAGGGAGGCCTCGGATAAGGACAGATCCAGATCGATGGCACCCGACGCCTCCGCGACCAAATCGGGAAGGGTGCCATCCCGGATCTGGAGAGAAATCCGTCCATCCGCCGACGCGGCTTCCAGCCAACGTTCGGAAAGGTCGGGCAAGGCTCCCTGGAGCCGGGTCTGCAAGGACACCCGGCCGGTGAGACCGGTGCTGGATCCCGCCAGCTCGTCTAGAACAGCCAGATCCAGATCCGATGTATTCAGGTTCATTGCAAAGGCAAGTGCCTTACCCTGAGTCTTGTCGGCCCGGACCTCGAGCGCGATGTCACCCACCGTCCCCGCTGCCAAGCCGGGCAGGGCCCCGTCTTTGATTCGGAGGGAAATCCGTCCATCCGCCGATGCTTCTTCCAACCAGTGTTCGGAAAGGACAGGCAAGGCCCCCTCGATCCGGGTCTGCAAGGATACCCGACCGGCAAGACCGACAAGACCGACACCCAATCCCGCCCGCTCATCCAGAACAGCCAGATCCAGATCCGATGCATTCAGGCTTAATGCAAAGGTGAGCCCCTTATCCTGAGTCTTGTCGGCCTGAACAGCGAGCATCATAGGCGATCCGGCCAGGTGCACCGCCAAGCTGCCGGTGCCGGAAAGCTGCTCGCCCCCGTCCCACTCCAGAGTGGCCTGGCCCGCTCCGAGAGTATCCAATCCATCGGGAAGCCATCTTTCGGCGCCTGACAGTGTCACCTCCAGCTGTGTCGCACCGTCCTGTTCCTGTCGCCCCCTCAATGCGAGTTCCCCACGCGCCTCCTGCCCGTGTGACTCCCAATAGTGCAATTCCAGTCGGGCATCGAGTGCCCAGGCCCCGAGGTCTGTCTGCATCAATGTACCGCGCAGCGGAATCCGCAGCGCCCCCAGATCTGTTTCCAGACTCAAGCGGCTGGCCCGCAGCTCGATGCCGGCGATGGGGAGTGCGGGCATCTTCAGACCGGCTTTGTTCCCCGGCGTCTCAGGCAGGGATACCCCCGCGAGCCGGGGAACACCGTCATCCCCTGGGATGAAACGCAGCTCCGCACCCTCGACCAGGATCTTGTCCAAAGATCGATCGCGCAACAACCGGGTGGGACGAAAAAAAACGGTAAACCGCTCCAAACCTTGCTCCCGACCCAGCCCGAAGCGGATGTCCGAGAGTGACAAGCGGTCGAGAGAAAGCTCTGCGACGGCAAAACCCACAGCGCCGAGACCGTTCGCGGCGAGCTGGCCCTTGGCCCAATCCAGCAAGATCACCCCGGCCACGATCAGACCCGCGGCAAAGGCGGCAAGGATCGACAAGGACAACGCCAGGACTCGAATCGTTCGCTTCATCTCCTTGGGAGATTCCCGGATTCCGAATGTACCGGCCAGTTACCTCCGAGAACATGGAATCACAGGGTTTGAGCGTCTTGGTATTAATCTTCCCAAAAGTTTCTGCATGCTGATCCTAAATCGAGCTGCTCTTAAGACGCGCTGCCGGAAACCAAGCTGTGCGGATACTTTTGGGAAGATTAATAACGGTGGCGAAGAACTCCTGGAGAGCCTGCGTGCTGAGCACGGGTGTGACTTCGTGGCAGGCCCGGTCCCAAAGATTGCGTGCGATCACCTGTTTAGTGCACTTTGAAAAATACGGTTTTCGTCTACAGTACCTCTCAATAATCAATGGCTTAGAGTTGCTTGATTGGTGAAAATACCTATTTTTCAAGGTGCCCTTTAGTCGGTGCCTTCGCGTCGAACAGGTAGACAAGTACATTGGTGTCAAAGAACCAGCGTTCGCCGGTCATAGAGCGCGTCTCTACGCCATCGCCGTCCACCGCGATCGATGGGGTTCTCGTCCGCGGTCTTCAGCAATCTGTCCAGCGCTGCTAGACGATTACGCCGAACTCCATCCAGGCGCGCGTATGCCATGAGATATTCGCCGAGTACGTCGTTGACCGACGTGTTTTCTCCCAAGGCACGGGTACGGGCCTGCTTGAGCACCTCTTCATCGATGTCGATAGTGAGATTGGCCATATCTCCTTCCATCATGAAAACACGAATTCAGTGTAGCACAGGGTTTCTGGATCACCTGCGGCGTTGGGAAAGGTTTTCCAACAAGGGTAGCGTCCGATCCTGAGAATTGGCATCATAGGAGAGTATATGCTGGCTGGGGCCAATCCTGGGCACCTTGGTAGCGCCGAAAAGTTGATGAATGATACAGGATTAACAGGATTAACAGGATGTCTTTTTACTGGCTCTTCATGGATTCCAGACTGCTTTGAAGTGCGCCGTCAGAGCGGTGCGGTTTGATCGGACCCCGGTCGCGTGCGTGACCACCAGCAGCTGTCGGGGACCGGGATGCCGGTTCCAGCCGCACCGCGGCGACGGCGCTTTGCCCTAGCCGCAACGCCGGTGTTCAAGACGGATGCGTGGCCCAATCCAAAGCGGTGGCAGGCAAGTAGCCTCTGGTCAACCCGGCGCCCAGGTCGAGCACTGCAGTTTCCGGGTGGTACCGGGGTAAAGTTGCCGCCGCACTCCAAAACGTCCGGTGCTCCCCTTCCATGAGCGTCAGCAATCTGGAATCCATAAAGAGCCTTTCTATTTAAGGCGATTGCCGGAAAATGATAGACCAGGATGGGTCGGCTATTCGTTCGTTTTCAAGGAGCGACAACAGGCGCATCGTTGTGCGATGTAACTGTTGTCGCGACCCAGAAGACGGACGAAAAGACAAGCAGGCTGGTCTGTCATTTGACAAAAATCGCCTAAGTGCAAGCATCCTGTAAATCCTGTCTATAAGGTTTTGCGACAAATCATCCGGGACTCACATTTAAACCAGCGACAGGACGATCTTTCCGAAATGGGCACTCGCTTCCATGTCGCGGTGGGCCTGGGCCACGTCATCCAGCCGGTAGACCTTATGAATCAGAGGCACGACCTTCCGCTCCGCCAGCAGGGGCAGCACGCGGCGCGAGAACTCAGCGACGATTGCCGATTTTTCGGGCACCGGCCGTGATCTGAGCACGGAGCCGATGACCTGCTGGCGCTTGACCATCATCAGGCCCAGGTTCAGCTCCGCTTTGATACCACTGGTCACGCCGATGATCACCAGGCGTCCGCCGACGGCGAGCGACTTTATGTTGGAGGCCAGATAGGCGGCGCCGATATGGTCGAGAATCACCTGTACCCCCCGCCCGTCCGTAACACGCCGGACCTCCTCAGCGAAATCCTGGGATCGGTAGTCGATGACCGGATCCGCTCCCAGCGCCGCGACCCGTTCCAGCTTGCCCAGCGAGGCCGTGACCAGGACTTGCGCGGCGGGCGTCAAGGCCCGGCAGAGCTGAACCGCGGCGGTGTTGACGCCGCCGCCCCCGCCGTGCAGCAGGACGCCCTCACCATCCTTGAGGCCGCCGATCATGAAGACATTGAGATAGGCGGTGATAGAGGCCTCGCAGATACAGGCCGCCTCCTCGAAACTCATGGATTCCGGGATCCGCATCAGGTGATCCGCATAGGCGACGGCATATTCCGCGTAGCCCCCGCCGCCCACCAGGCCCATCACCCGGTCGCCGACGGACCAGCGGTCCACCCCCGCGCCGAGCTCCCGGACGGTCCCGGCCACCTCCAGGCCCAGGACCTCCGAATCCCCCTTGGGTGGGGGATACTTGCCCTCGCGCTGGACGATATCCGGGCGGTTGACCGAGGTGGCCGCCACCTCTACCAACACCTGGCCATTACCGGGCGTCGGCCGCTCCGTCTCTCCGATACGCAGGACCTCGGCCCCGCCGAATTCGCTGATCAGTACTGCTTTCACGTTTCCCCTCGGGATGTAGGTCGGGTTAGGCGCGCGCTCCTGTAGGGCTAGGGGGTGTTGACATTTACTTGCCATCCCTGGCACCTGGATTCCGGCGTCCCAGCCGGAACGACGGTCTGGGGTGTCGGCTCCCAGCTTCGCCTGCCACTACTGCCGTCGTCCCAGGTGGGACCCTGGGATCTCAGGTGTCCAGGGACGGCACGCCGGATGCCGCGCGGACCTGCTAAATGTCAACACGACCTAGGTATACTGCTGTGATCGGGCGCGCCGTAACCCGACGTAGAAGTAACAATTACACCTGACAAGGATTTGCCGATTCACAAGAATCAGGTCGCCACGAGTCTTGGCCGCCGCGGCAACCAGAGGTCTTCCAGATCGATCGACATCGATTCGAACGGTGGTGCAACTACCTGGTCGGCATCGGTGAAGCGCTTGATCTCGAGCCAGGCACCAGCGTCGAGTCGGTATGCCTCCAGCGTGCGTGCGATCGGATCGATCAGCCACGCATACCGCACACCGTAACGGGCATACAGCGGCATCTTGATCTCACGATCCTTGCTCGCCGTGGACGGAGATAGGATCTCACATATCCAGTCAGGAACCGCCTCGATGCGGTGATCTTCCGGTAGGTAGGGCACCCGCTCACGCCGCCAACCGGCCAGATCCGGCACGGTCACCTCCATATCCCGCGCGAAGTGGACCTCCGGCTCGATGAAGATCCACCAGCCGCCGGGGCCGCCTATACTGTCGTCATAGGGACCGTCAATCTTGGAAGCAAGCTTGAAAGAAACACGGCTATGCGGGAATGATGGACGTGGTTGAGTGTGGAGCTGTCCGTATCAGGATCTCCCCGGTCACCCCTGCGGGTAAGCCTTCCAGGTACTCATAGAGCGTTGGTTGGCTTGCTGGCTGCATGATGGTTCGGCGCTTGGAAACTGTTTGATTAACGGTCGCTGATTAATCCAGTTTATGGATCACAGAGCGATTGTTGGGGATCAGGAGGCAGATTGGACTTGCATCGGAACAGAGTATCTATTACTCGCTAAATCGCGAAGATTCATCCAAGCTTTCTTACATGCTTCCCGAAGCTGAACTTCATCCAAATCACCTTCCTCACGAAGGTTTGGGTTTGAACAGAAGGCGTCCACTTCACCGAAAAGCTCGTCCAAAATCTCAAACTCTACTTCAGTCCAGTCAGTAGAATCATTCTTAATATAATTTCAAATATTTTTCCTCGAACTCGACAGCCGTGATTTCTTTCTGACCAAAACACTGAAGTAACTTCATGTATGGATCAAGTCGAGATCTCATTTTAGCCTCCCCCCAATTTCCCATTTGATAATATGCGTTTTAGCTGTGCAGGGCTAAGTTTCCAGCCACTAACAAATTTCCCTGACGCATCTTTAACAACATTCAAGCCTATTTGAGGATTAACGTAGTGTTTTACAGGTTGCCCGCGATAAGTACCACGAATCACTTTGGTCGTTGAATCAGCAACATGCTTTTTGATAGCCTGCTGAAATTTTGCAGCATTAGCAGGGCTATAATTTCCTGAAACTCCGAAATCACTAGCGTGCTTAAATTTCTTTTGGAGGGTCTGGAGGGAGAGATTTTAATATTTCGGCCCCTTATTGCTTTCTATGTGTGACGGCATAGCTGTTCCGCTCCCTTCTTAAATCTATCAAAAACCTCTCCAGATTTCTTGGCGGCACGCACGGCTGCCTGACGTACCGCTGGATTCTTAGCAGCTTGCTGGATCGCTTTCGCAGCGCGCAACAATAATTTTAACATAATTAAAGAATCCTGGTAATTTCTCATTCCTCGGGCGTAAGTAAAACATCTGAAGGTTGTACATTTGGATCATCCTCTAAGGCATTGAGATAATTCACGAGTTCATCAAGTTTCTCTTCAGTATCAAGATCTGGATACTGCAAATAATCCTGTACTTCAGGAAACTCGTCAAAATTCGAACCAACAGCAAAGGTGAGACATACAAATTGGGCAATTCCAGCCTCAGATTTAATGTTATATTTTGCGGCTCGCTGTTCGCTTTCAATTATATGCTCCGCTAATGCAGTATCATTCATTGAAGAAGTAGCCTCAGGAATCTCTGTCCGGAGAAATGTCACTAAGCGACGACGAAATATTGAGGCTGATGCCTCATCTAGGATAGATAATTGCTGAGTGCTGATTTTTAACATGATACCTTTGTCCTCCATCTCAGTAATTCTAGCTTAACAGTTGCCGCCACATGCGTTCGACAACCAGTCGCGCCAGTGATTGAAATTCTCAGACCCGAGAGGGAGGGGCCTTATCTCACAAGAGAGCATCGCGTACACAGCGGCATACGCAGTAATACCATGAGGTGTCTTTTTCATCCTTGTGTTGTTCGGGTCCCCACTTTTGTTGCCATCCATGGCACCGGTAGATTCCGACTATTCCTGCCGGAATGATCAGGTGGGGTCTGAGCTCTGAGCAATTACGAGCCAAAGTCGTTGGGGTTCGTCCCTCACCTCAACCTACGCGGGCTGGTAAGCAGAGACCCAGCCCCCTGCGCATTCTCTCGGAGCACGGAGCGCCGCCATCCTGGCGGCACCAGCCGGCTGGAAGCCGGTGTTCCTTGCTAACCGCCCAGAACCGATTTTAGGGTGGTGCCCAGCTCGGACGGCGAGGCCGAGACATGGATGCCTGCGCTTTTCATCGCCTCGATCTTTTCCTTGGCGCCGCCCTTGCCGCCGGCGATGATCGCGCCCGCATGGCCCATGCGGCGGCCCGGCGGCGCGGTAAGCCCGGCGATGAAGCCCACCGTGGGCTTCTTGGTCTTGGCCTGCTTGAGGAAATCGGCGGCGTCTTCCTCTGCCGTGCCCCCGATCTCACCGATTATGATCATGGACTCGGTCTTGGGGTCCTTCAGGAACATATCCAGGCAGTCGATGAAGTTGGTGCCGTTGACCGGATCGCCGCCGATGCCGATGCAGGTGGACTGCCCCAGACCCACCGCCGTGGTCTGTGCCACCGCCTCGTAGGTCAGGGTCCCGGAACGGGAGACGATGCCCACGTTCCCCGGCCGGTGGATGTGACCGGGCATGATGCCGATCTTACACTCGTCGGGGGTAATGACGCCGGGGCAGTTGGGGCCCACCAGCCGGGTCTTGGAGCCGGTGAGCACCCGCTTGACCTTTATCATGTCCGCGACCGGAACGCCTTCCGTGATGCAGACCACCAGCGGAATCTCGGCATCGACCGCCTCCATGATGGCGTCCGCGGCGAAGGGCGGCGGCACATAGATGACGGAGGCCGTGGCGCCGGTCTTGGCTACCGCGTCGGCCACCGTATCGAAGACCGGGAGCCCCAGGTGCTTGGTGCCTCCCTTGCCGGGGGTGACACCGCCGACCATCTTGGTCCTGTAGGCGATTGCCTGCTCCGAATGGAAGGTGCCCTGGGCGCCGGTAAAACCCTGACAAATGACCTTGGTATCTTTATCGACGAGAACTGACATTAGTGTGCCTCCTTCAGGGCCGCGACGACCTTCTTTGCGGCGTCACCGAGACTGTCCGCTGCTACGATATCCAATCCGGATTTGTCGAGGATCGCCTTGCCTTTATCCACATTGGTGCCCTCCAGGCGCACCACCAGGGGCACATGGATATCGAGCTCCTTGGCCGCCGCCACGATGCCCTCGGCGATGGTGTCGCAGCGCATGATGCCGCCGAAGATATTGACCAGGATGCCCTTCACGTTGGGATCGGAAAGGATGATCTTGAAGGCGACGGTCACCCGCTCGGCGCTGGCGCCGCCCCCCACGTCCAGGAAGTTGGCCGGATCGCTGCCTTCGAGCTTGATGATGTCCATGGTCGCCATGGCCAGTCCCGCGCCGTTGACCATGCAGCCGATGGAGCCGTCCAGCTTGATGTAGTTGAGCTCATGCTGGCTCGCCTCCAGCTCGGCCGCGTCCTCCTCGCTCTCGTCCCGCAGATCGGCGACCTCTTTCTGGCGGAACAATCCGTTGTTGTCGAAGTTCATCTTGGCATCCAGGGCCAGCAGCTCCCCCGCGCCGGTCACCACCAGCGGGTTGATCTCCACCAGGCTCGCGTCCAGCTCCGTGTAGGCCTTGTACATGCCCTGCAGGAAGGTCACCGCCGAGCGGATCTGCGGACCCTCCAAGCCCAGCCCGAAGGCCAGCTTGCGGGCATGGAAGGGTTGCAGGCCGGTAGCCGGGTCGATGGCTACCTTGATGATCTTCTCCGGGGTCTTGGCGGCCACCTCCTCGATGTCCATGCCGCCCTCGGTGGAGGCCATCATGGTCACCCGGCTGGTAGCCCGGTCCAGCAGCACACCCAGATAGAGCTCGCGGGCGATGTCGCAGCCCTCCTCGATATAGACCCGCTTCACCTCCTTGCCCCCAGGTCCGGTCTGATGGGTGACCAGATTCATCCCCAGCATCCGCTCGGCGGTCGTCTTGACCTTCTCACGGGACTTGACCACCTTCACGCCGCCGCCCTTACCGCGGCCGCCGGCGTGGATCTGGGCCTTGACCACCCACACCGACCCGCCCAGCTTCTGCGCGGCCACTTCCGCCTCGGTGGGTGTAAATGCGACGTGGCCCCTGGGTACGGCCACGCCGAACTTGGCTAGGAGCCCTTTGGCTTGATATTCATGGATATTCATGCGTTCGTCATCCTCGTGTATCCGCCCGAATGCAAAGAAGAAACCCCGGCTGTTGGCATCAGGTGTACCAGCTTCCTCTGTCGCAAGCAGCCTGATCGGACCCGAACGGCAGTTGCGGACCGGGCGGCATCGGTTTGATGAGATTTTTTATTTGTCGGAATCCGGGAAACCTTGCCGCGTTGCGGCAACCTTTAAAAATACCCTACCGACATGGTCTAACGCCAGTCCGAATCGGAAGCTGTCCGGTTATACCCGTTGCACGTAAATATTTCGGTAAGCAAGGTCTCGGTCATTCCGCGGAGGTTCCGGGACTGCGGCTGCTTGAGGATGCACAAAGCGTAGCGCGCCCATCAAAGATGCGGTTCGTCGCCGGGCGTGTCCCGCGCCCGGCGGCTCACCACATCCTACCCTTGAATTGCTCATGTCATCGGGTTGACGCGACCTGGCCCGATCCATGGATTCTGCGGGGGCGCCTTAAATTCAAAATGGGTATACAATGGCTCGCTATGACGAGATGGCCCGACGGTAAGGCAGCTTAACGACCGAGCGGTCAGTAGACTTTGACAGGTGGAGTGCTTATGGCCTGGAATGAACCGGGTGGTGGGAACAAAGACCCGTGGAGCGGCAAGGGCCCGGATCAGGGACCGCCGGATCTAGACGAAGTGGTACGCAAGCTTCAAGAACGCCTCGGCGGGCTGTTCGGAGGGAGGGGCCGGCGGGGATCGGGCAAGTCCGATGGAAATGGCGGCTCACCAGGATCGGGGGGCGGTATCAGCGGCAATGCCGTCATGCTCGGGGCAGCGGTCTTGTTCGTTATCTGGCTGGCATCGGGTATTTACATCGTAGGGCCCGCGGAGCGCGGCGTCGTGCTGCGTTTCGGCGCCTATACCAAGATCACCGACCCCGGACCCCACTGGCGGATCCCGTATCCGATCGATGAAGTGCGCAAGGTCAATGTGGACGAGATCTCCTCCTTTATCCACAAGGCCGCCATGCTCACCAAGGACGAGAACATCGTCGACGTGGAGCTTACCGTGCAGTCCCGCATCCAGGATGCGGCGGATTACCTCTTCCAGGATCAGTCCCCGAAAAAGACCTTGCGTGACGCCACCGAGACGGTGGTGCGTAAGACCATCGGCGGCAGCCGTCTAGACTTCATCCTGACCGAGGGGCGCAGCGCCGTCGCCGCGACCATCCGCGAGCGTGCCCAGGGCCTGATCAACCAGTACAAGACCGGCCTGGAGATCACCTCGGTGAACATGCAGCCGGCCAAGCCGCCGGAGCAGGTCAAAGAGGCCTTCGACGATGCCATCAAGGCGCGGGAGGACAAGGAACGCCTGGAAAACAAGGCCGAGGCCTATGCCAACGAGATCCTACCCCAGGCCCGGGGCGAGGCCGCGCGCGTGCTGGCGAATGCCAAGGCCTATCGGGACAAGGTAGTCGCCGGTGCCGAGGGCGAGACCTCGCGCTTTCTCGCCATCCTGAACGAGTACGAGAAGGCGCCCCAGGTAACCCGCGAGCGTCTGTATCTGGAGACCATGGAGCAGGTCCTCGGCGGGTCCAACAAGGTCCTCCTGGACATCGAGGAGGGAAATAGCCTCATGTATCTGCCCCTCGACCAGCTGATCAATGCAGGCAACCGCCGAGACCAGGCGAGGGAGCTGAAAGACCCCGGTTCGGCGGCCGATCAGGAACCGAAGTCGGCACCCCAGCGTAAGGTGGTCCGCGAACGGAGGTCTCGTCGATGAATCGAGTCAAGATGCTGGCACCTATCGGGCTGGTCCTGCTTGCCCTGGTGATCTATGCCGTAACCTTCACCGTCAACCAGTGGGAGGTGGCGATCAAGCTCCGCCTGGGTGAGATCGTCGACAGCGAATACACACCAGGGCTGCATTTCATGGTCCCGGTGCGAATAACATCAAGAAGTTCGACGGTCGCATCCAGACCCTGGATTCCCGGCCCGAGCGCTTCCTGACGGTGGAGAAGAAGGACGTGATCGTCGACTCTTTCGCCAAGTGGCGCATCACCAATCCGGGGCAGTTCTTCCGCTCCACCGGTGGTGACAGCGGGCGCACCGCCAGGCTGCTCTCCGAGCGCGTCAACACGGCGCTGCGTGACGAGTTCGGTAAGCGCACCATTCAAGAGGTCGTCTCGGATGACCGTCTGGAGCTGATGCAGATCCTGACCAAGACGGTGGATACCAACGCCGCCGAGCTCGGGATCGAAGTGGTGGACGTCCGAGTCAAGAAGATCGATCTGCCGCCCGAGGTCAGTGAGTCGGTCTATCAGCGCATGCGCGCCGAGCGCGAACGGGTGGCCCGGGATCTGCGCGCCAAGGGCGCGGAGGCCGCCGAGCGTATCCGCGCCGATGCCGACCGACAGCGGACCGTGATCCTGGCCGACGCTTACAAGGAATCCGAGCAGCTACGGGGCGAGGGTGATGCCAAGGCCACGGAGATCTATGCCAATGCCTTCAACCGCAACCAGGATTTCTTCAGTTTCCACCGTAGCCTCAATGCCTATCGCACTACATTCGGGCGGGGTGGTGATGTGATGATCCTGCAACCGGAGTCGGATTTCTTCCGTTATTTCAAGGAAAAGGCCCCGGCGGGCATCAGTATTTCACCAACCTCGGGCATGGACCCCACTTCCGAGTCGCAGCCGGTGGAAGAACCTGCACCAGAGCCGCGGGCCGCCGCTCCGATACCTGAACCAAAGCAGGTCTCCACGCCGGCGCCGGTTGCTATGACACCACCGGCGCGCGAGCGTCAGCTACTGCCACCGGCAAAGGCTGTTGTACCTGGAACTACGTCTACGGTTACCCCCACGACTTTTTCCGAATAGCCGCGCACTCCCCCGCGAACATATCGGCGTTCGTACCCTGTGGTTTGCTGGTAGTGGATAAATTTCAAGTAGCGAAGTCTGCCAGCCCCTACCGCGTCATTCCGGCAGGGATGACCGGAATCCCAAGTGCTATGGATCTAGGTGCCAGGGACGGCGAAAACAGTGGGGGTTCGAATCATTATGTCGCACAACCATGCCACTTTAAGGGCACCTTGAAAAATAGGTATTTTCACCAATCAAGGGGCTCTAACAATTGATTTTTTTGGACGTCCCGTTGACGAAAACCGCATTTTTCAAAATGCCCTTAAATTTAACCACTGCCGGTTTGCTTGGAGTCGGATTCTAAGGATGTGGTACGATCTGCTCGTCGCCTTTGCGCTGCTATTGGTGCTCGAAGGCGTCTGGCCTTTTCTGAGCCCGGATAGTCTGCGGCACGCCTTGCGTCTGGTGGCCAAGCAGGATAACCGTTCATTGCGGGTGACCGGTCTGGTGAGCATGGTGGCGGGTGTGGTGCTCTTGTATGTGGTGAATTGAGACCGGCTATGCAGGAGGAACGCTGGTTATTACCCGCCGGGATCGAAGAGATCCTACCTCCGCGGGCGCAGGTCATGGAGTGTTTGCGCCGCGAGCTGCTGGATCTTTACGGGAGTTGGGGTTACGAGTTCGTTATCCCGCCGTTTGTCGACTATCTCGACTCCCTGCTCACGGGTACCGGCCACGATCTGGACCTCAAGACTTTCAAGTTTACCGATCAGCTGAGCGGCAGGATGCTCGGCGCGCGGGCCGACATGACGCCCCAGGTAGCGCGTATCGATGCCCATCATCTGCGCAGCGACGCGCCGACGCGGCTCTGTTACCTGGGCACCGTGTTGCACACGCGGGCGGATGATTTCGCCGGTACCCGCAGTCCGATGCAGATCGGGGCGGAGCTCTATGGTCATTCGGGGGTCGAGAGTGACGTGGAAATCCTGCGCCTGGCCCTGCTGACACTGGAGACGGCGGGCATCGAAGGCCTCTATCTGGATCTGGGCCATGTCGGTATCTTCCGCGGACTCGCGCGCCAGGCGGGACTCGACAAACACCAGGAAATGGCCCTGTTCGAGGCCTTGCAGCGCAAGGCCGTGCCCGAGATCGAGCTTTTGATCGAGGCGTACCAATTGGACGCTGTACAGGCGCGGATGATGCTGGGCCTGGCGGCGCTCAACGGTGACGATGCCCTGGATCAGGCAGCAACCGAACTGGCGGCTGCCACTCCGCCGGTGCGGGCCGCCATCGATCACTTGCGACGCGTGGCTGAGGAGACGCACAAATGGCTGCCGGATGTGCCGGTGCATTTCGATCTGGCGGAGCTGCGGGGCTACCATTACAAGACGGGCGTGGTGTTCGCCGCCTTCGTGCCCGGCTGGGGCCAGGAGATCGCGCGTGGCGGGCGTTACGACGACATCGGCCGGGTGTTCGGGCGGTCCCGTCCCGCCGTTGGGTTTAGCACCGACCTCAACTGCCTGTTGCGCCTGGGTACCGGCATCGACGCGCGTTATCAACGGCCCCGGCGGGTATTTGCGCCCTGGTCATCGGACCCGCATCTACAGCGGAAGATTGAGCGCTTGCGCCGGGAGGGGCGACAGGTGATCATGGAGCTGCCGGGGCAGGACAAAGGCGCACGGGAGCTCGGGTGCGAAGCCCGCCTGGAACGTGCGGACACGGGCTGGGTGCTGGTCACCGCGTAGGTTGGGGTGAGGAACGAACCCCAACCTACGCTGCTGTTGACATAATCGTAGTGCCAACCGCTAATAGGACAAGATTAACAAGATGATCAGGATTAACAGGATTTTTCTAAAAAATCAATTATAACATCCTGTTAATCCTGTTAATCCTGTACTATTAGGAGGCAAGCCCAGAGATTGGGGTTTACTCCTTTGTGTTGAATGTTGTTGCCGGATTTTGTACCCGAGTGTACGCGGCATCTTGCGGGTGGTATTGAACATGGGAAAAAATCTGGTCGTGATCGGAACCCAGTGGGGTGACGAAGGCAAGGGCAAGGTTGTAGACCTGCTGACGGATCGGGCAGCGGCCGTGGTCCGTTTCCAGGGCGGACACAATGCAGGGCACACGCTCGTCATCGACGGCAAACGGACCATCTTGCACCTGATCCCCTCCGGGGTCCTGCGCGAGGACGTGGAATGTATCATCGGTAACGGCGTGGTGTTGTCGCCAGGGGCCTTGCTGGAGGAGCTGCACATGCTCGAACAGGGTGGCGTAGCGGCTCGCCGGCGGTTGCATATTAGCCCGGCCTGCCCGCTGATCTTGTCCTACCACATCGCCTTGGATCAGGCGCGGGAACGCGCCCGCGGCAAGCAAGCCCTCGGCACCACCGGTCGGGGTATCGGGCCGGCATACGAGGACAAGGTATCGCGACGGGGCCTGCGCATCGGGGATCTGCTCGATGCCAAGGGCTTCGCCGAGAAGCTACGCGAGGTCATGGACTACCATAACTTCGCCCTGGTGCATTACTTCAAGGCCGAAGCAGTCGATTATCAGGGTGTCCTGGATGAGGCCCTCACTCAGGCGGAAGCGATCGCCCCACTGATCGAAGATATTCCCGGCCTGCTCCACACCCTCGATCAAGCGGGCAAAAACCTGTTATTCGAAGGGGCTCAGGGTGCTCTGCTCGACATCGATCACGGCACCTATCCCTTCGTGACCTCGTCCACCACCACCGCCGGCGGGGCGGCCAGCGGCAGCGGTATGGGTCCGAGGAACCTGGACTATGTCCTGGGTATCGTAAAGGCCTATACCACCCGGGTCGGCGCCGGTCCCTTCCCCACGGAGCTGTTCGCCGCAGACGGGGACCATCTGGGCGAGGCCGGCCGGGAATTCGGTGCCACCACCGGACGCAAGCGCCGCTGCGGTTGGCTCGATATGGTAGCCCTCAGGCGCTCACTCGACATCAACAGTGTGAACGGTCTGTGCATCACCAAGCTCGATGTCCTCGATGGCATGCGGACGATCAGGATCTGCACCGACTACGAGCTGGACGGCCGGCGGCTGAACGCACCGCCGACCACCGCGGACGCCCTGAGCCGATGCCGGCCACGCTATCTGGAGCTGCCCGGCTGGGAGACATCGACCCTGGGCACCAGATCCTACGACGCGCTCCCGCAGAACGCCCGCAGCTACCTAGCCAAGCTCGAGGAGCTGTCAGGGCTGCCCATCGACCTCATCTCCACCGGACCGGATCGCGCGGATACCATCATCAAGCGGCATCCTTTCGATGCCTGAGTCGAATTAGGCTTTTTATTCGGCCATATCCACCAAGATCCCGATAATTTTCTTAATATCACTCATATAATACAAATCGTTATCGATGTAAGCCGTATTTCCTTCAAGTTTGACAAACTTCCATTCATCTCCCGTGGTGACTGCTCCGTAGATACATGAAACATCATGATTCCCTTCTTTGTTGTATAGTTGGGCGGCATACATTTCCGCAATACATTGACCTAAACCGGAAATGATATTTTCATTCTTGGCTTCAACGATTGTGACTATGGGAATATCCAGATATAACTGCTCTTCCGAACTGCTGCTGATGTAATCACAAAATCCGATTAACCCCTTTTCTTTGTCTACAGTGAAATCTATACCCGAAAACAGACTGACCCTTCCGGATAATTTTTCTTTTACTTCAAGCATTATATTGATAATTATCAGTTCCGATCTGGCTTTTTCGGTATTGATTGCCAAGGCCAAAGGTACGTTTCTTTTCAAGGTGTTGGTGAGGTAATCACTTATATCAATCGCTTCGATATGCGAGAAAAGTGAGCTATTCTCGACAGTCTTTATATTGAAGTCGAGCTTGACCTTTTTCAGAGTAAAATCACTGTATGTCGCCGGATTTCCTCAGCGCAAGCCTAAGGTTACAATATCTGGAAACCGGATTACCTTTCGTTGCCTGAACGGGGGAATAGCACCCACTTACGGCTGTTGAACTTGAGAAGCTGTCTGGTTAAATCGGATCCTAGCGCCGTGTTACGTTGTGCCGCGTTCGACGCCTGCTCCCCGAGGTGTTTTCTCGCGCAGCCAACGCAATCTACATGCGAAGCGAGATCCGCACGGGCAGGCAGCACGGGGGATGATATGGGTGTAGGTTGCGTTAAGACGCTGGCACCGGTGCTACAGGAGATCAGCGAGCCTTTGTGCGTCGCAACGCAACACGTCCGATCCCTCAAGCAGCGTCAAATAACTCAGGATTACTTTTAATCAGACAGCTTCTGAGCGTTCAAACGGTGAAGGAAGACCCACAACCGCAGGTGGTGGTTGCGTTCGGGTTGCGAATGACGAACTGGGCGCCTTGTAGCCCCTCTGTATAATCGATCTCCGCACCGGTGAGGTATTGCATGCTCATGGGGTCGACCAACAGCTTGACGCCGTCTGCGGTCACTTCGGTATCTCCATCCTGGATCTGCTCTTCGAAGCTGAAGCCGTATTGGAACCCGGAACAACCGCCGCCTTGGATGGAAACCCGTAGCATCAAATTGGGATTTCCCTCGTCTTTGACCAACTGGGCGACCTTGGCCGCCGCCGCGGACGTGAGCTCCAGGGGGGGCTCAACAGCAGTTTCCGCACTCATTGGGATACACCTTGTTAGATCAATAAGATGGCATCGAGTCGTAATATGGGCGATATTAGGCCTTTTCCTACCTGATTCAAGGGCGCCTTGAAAAAATTGAGGAATTTCAATCCTCCATCCTGATCGGTTTGGTATGGGAGAGCCGGTCGTAACAGGTCAAGCGGTCCCGATCGAACAGCATCCACAGCAGGCCGGCACCGGCCGGCGCGAGGCAGAGCGTTGCCCATATCAGTCGCATGAGGGCGTCGCCCAGGCTCAGGGGGGAACCGTCTTCGCATACCAGCCGCAAGCGCCAGGTGCGCATACCGAGTGTCTGACCGCCGCGGACCCAGAAGAACATGAAAAACAGGGCGATCGTTGTAACCAGGTAAAGGCGCAACCCGAAACGGTGGAAGTGCTCATCGTGAGGGAAAGGCGCACCCACGATGAAGTCATAGGGGACGATCAGGAAGGTGACCGCGACCATGAGCACGCCGAACAGGAGCAGCAGGTCGTAGAGCAGGGCGGCGAGCCGGCGAAAAACGCCGGGGGCACACGCTTGTGGGAGGTCCGAATCCATGAGTTGGCGTCATCTTAGGCGATTTCTGTCAAATGACAGACCAGCCTGCTTGTCTTTTCGTCCGTCTTCTGGGTCGCGACAACAGTTACATCGCACAACGATGCGCCTGTTGTCGCTCCTTGAAGACGAACGA
>Ga0056121_1000207_pt1 | contig 21404 bp, 16 predicted proteins | sample WorMetHEROISLAND_FD_83872 | JGI IMG/M metagenome (GOLD analysis project Ga0056121, IMG submission 83872) | Marine gutless worms symbiont microbial communities from Max Planck institute for Marine Microbiology, Germany - Olavius sp. 1 HERON ISLAND ...
CGTTCAGCCCCCACCCCGTCATTCCGGCTGGGACGCCGGAATCCAGGTGCCATGGATGGCGAAAGCAGTGGGGGGCTGAACGATTGCGCGTTGTTTTGGCTAGCTATGTATATAGATCCCATGTGCTGGGTATTCGTTTTGGATACCGTGTAGCACCATTCTGCGGCATCCAGGTCGATGTCCGCCCATTCGGCATGGCGTAGCTCGCCGGGGCGCACGAAGACCAGCGGAGCGAGGCGGAGGGCGCAGCGAACAATCAGGGTGCCTTCGTAGGCGTCCATAGCCCGGAGTACACCTGTGACGTTCTTTGGGTCAGTCACAGCGGCAAAGTGAGTGCCTTTGACAGGAGGGAGTGCGCCTTTGAGGTCATCGGTCGGATCACGTTCAGCCCGTCCGGTGGCAACTGCATAGCGGAAGACCTGCCCGCAGTTGCCCAGGGCTCGGTGGGCGGTTTCCAGTGCTCCCCGTTGTTCAATACGTCGAATCACTTCCAGCAGTTGCGGGGCGGTGATGTCTGCTACCGGCGAACCGCCGATCCAGGGGAAGATGTCCCGCTCCAGGCGGCGGATGATCCGGTCGCCATGATTGGCGGACCAGTTGGGTTGGTGCTTGGTGTACCACTCCCGCGCCACCACTTCAAAGCTGTTGGCCTGCTTCGCTACCTTTACCGATCTCTTGGCCTTGCGGTGTTCACCGGGATCGATGCCAGCCGTAACCTGTTTGCGGGCTTCATCCCGCCGTTCTCTGGCGTCTTTCAGGCTCACGTCGGGGTAGGTGCCAAGGGAAAGCAACTTTTCCTTGCCGTCGAACAGGTACTTGAACCGCCACCACCTTTGGGGCTGATCAGCAGGAACAAGCCCCGCTCATCAAAGAGTTTGCGCTGTTTGGCCTCGGGCTTGGCCTTCTTGATTGCGGTGTCTGTAAGTGGCATTTGGGGTAACTACTCCGTCAGTCTTGGGGTAACCCCAATAGTTATCCCCGTTGGATTCAGGATTCTATGGGGTAACTTTAGACCTTATCGAACGTAGGGCAATAAAAAAGCCCGCGGTTATGCGGGCTTATGGACTTTCTAAGATGTTATTGGGAATTGAATTGGTGGATATCGTCCAGAGATCCCACAATGCGGACCAGTTCCTGAAAACAGGGCACAGGGAGCTCCTGGATATTTGGCGTGGTGCTGTTGAAGTCAATGAGCACAACCTTTTTTTCCTGAATCGCTTCACCATAGCCCATCGGAATGGGCGAACCACAGTAGCGTATATACTCCGTGCTGCCGACCGCCTGAGGAACATGCAGATGCCCAAGGGCCAAATAATCGATTGATGAAGGGAAAACCTCCTCACCGACATGCGCCAGCGATCCAACATAAAGTTCCCGGACACCATCACCATCAACAGTCTTACCGCCTGCAGTAAAGAGGTGTCCCATGGCAACGATGGGAATGCCATCATGCCCAGCGCTTTTGAATTCGGTTCGTTTCTGTTCGGCAATGCCGCAAACATCCGCGTAGTGGTTTTTTAGACCTTCAACGAGCTTGGCGTTTTTATCGTCGATCGTTTCTCCCGGCTCGACCGTCCGAATATCCTTATCCCGCAAATATGGCACGGCGCAGACGATGGCTTCCGGTTTATCATCCGTATGAAGAACTAAAACCTCATCATCCAAAGCATCGGTCATGGAGCCGACCACATATACATTCAGCGCCCGTAGCAGTTCCTTGGGGGCATTCAGGAATGATGGGGAATCATGGTTCCCGGCAATAACCACAACATGATGGCAGCAGGATGCAGCAACGCGGCAGAGGAATAGATAATAGAGCTCCTGTGCCCGATTGCTAGGCGTACTCGTATCAAAAACATCTCCGGCGACAAGCAGGGCATCGACCTTTTCATTTTCAATGGTCTGAGCCAGCCAATCCAGAAACGCTGAAAACTCCTCATAGCGTTTCCGTCCGTAAAGGGAGCGGCCTAAATGCCAGTCTGATGTATGGAGGATCTTCATTGGACCTCTACCGCCGTCTGTGGTTCTTCAACAGGCTCCTCAGTCAAACCGATGCTTTGAAGTAAGGCCGAATACTGGTCTGGATCTTTATTTTTTATTCTTTCCAGAATGGATTTTGCTGCTGTTTGCATTTCCGGGACCTCCACAGGTGTTGATCCCCGTTCGAAGACCCCAGCTAAATGAGAGTATTCGTTGTTAATCCTATCCGTCAGAACAGCCGGAACACTTTCTTCCCCAAAGAAAGACTGAAGTGTTTCTTGAGTCATGCCTTGATTGGGGTATTTGTAGTACAGGTAGATTTCAAAAAATTTTCTGGCATTATTTCCAAAGTTATAGAAGGTGGTGTAGTTATCATCATTTATTGAATTAATAGATGCACACTTGTGAATCTGATGGAATAAAAAATTGAATTCGGTGACGTAGTCTTTCAGATATCGCGGCATCAAGGAAATGTCACTGTATTGGTCAACTCGGATAATTATGAAGTACTTTGATTTATTTTTATTTGAAGCTCCAGGTAGACGTTTCAGGTACTTCAAGAAATCCAAATTGTGAGTAGAAATAAACAACTGTTTAAAACGGTCGCGTTCTTTTATCTCACCGCCATCTTCATACTTCTCAGGGGTTACAATCTCTGCATTGATGAGGCTGTATACAAAAAAGATATGGTTTGCATCCAAACTGGAGATGGGATCGTCAATCCAGATTATAGGCTGATTACCTTTGGTTTCTATATCCTCAAGTTTTGCCATGAAATAACAGAAAGCAATCAAGCTGCATTCTCCCTCACTTAGGTGGAATGCTTTTTTATCGTTGCGAGTTACTTCAAATCGATACCCCGATGATGCATCGTCGGGATTTTCTTCAATGGCTTTGAGTGAAAGGGACTGGTGGCCAAAGAAATTATTCAAATAGTCATTTACCCGGTCAGCGCCTTTGCTTTCATCCTTCAACTGAGCTTTTAGCTCATTGATATGTACCTGTTTTTCATCCACTTTAGCTTTAGCGGCAGTTTTGCATTCTTCTGCCTTATCCTTTGCCTCTTTCAACGTCTCAATAGTTTTGCACTCATCACCGTATTTTATATCGGTGATGAATGTATAAACTTCATGAAGACGGAGAGCCGCACGAGCCTCAGATTGATCAGCACTTAATGATGCTGTAAATTGATTTGATTCGTTCCTTAGATCTTCATATGAGTTTCTGACTGCATTCAACTCATCTTCCATGGATGTTGGCTCGTCAAATGAGAGAGGAGTGAAAATATCGCCTTTCCGTTTTTCGACCTGTTCTTTTACGGAGTCCAGACTTGCACAATAGGAAGCAGAATGGGTTGAAAACTGTTCTGCCAACGAGTCCAAGTCGTTGGTGAAATTGGAATAGAATTCAGAATTCTTGATTTTCAATAGGTTGGGTACTCGTGTCCGCTCACGTTCTATCGATTTAAGCACATTATCCAGAGCGGTCCGAAGCTCTTCAGACTCCTGATTAAAATGCTTATCCAGTTTTTCCCATAGGTCCGAAGGGAGGCCGTTACCGCAAAATGCACACTTGTCCCTTTTTCCCTTATGATGCTCCCGACCATTTCTCACCCATGTTGCCAGAGCTGCATCATTCAATAACTCCTGAATAGGGTCAGATGCTTGTACCTTTCTTTCAATCAACGCCTTGGCTTCGGAAGCTATAGTTGAATGCTTGAGGTCAAAAGATGTGGACTCAGTGATCTCTTTTTTAGGTTCTTCTTTAAGGAGATCATGATGTTTTCCCACCTGCTCATCGGTAAGTGGGGTATAAGAATTCTTGGCGACTGCAACAATATCTTTTTTATTTTAGGCAAGTTATAATTGGCATCATCAAACGACTTGTTGTGTTTAATTCCGGTCCCTGCCTTATTTGCTTTGTCACGCAGCTTGCCTTCTAATTCTGATGATTTGTCGCTATGGGCTTTTCGAGCATCGTTGTATTCTTTTTCAGCATCCAGAAGCTTTCCGACCAACCCTGATTTATCCTCTTCGTTCCCGAGTTCAGCTTCATGCTTTTCTATCTCTTCCTCAAGCTTGGTATTATCTTCCCCCAGAATGGCAAACGAGTTGATGGTTTGCTCATCATCAACGATGAAACGGAGATTGTCTTTGACAAAATCTTCATTGAAAACCCGAACCACTTGACCATGGCTATTTAATGAGTCTTGCGTGGCATTGCTGCCGCCGTCAAAAGACAACTGAAATTCAGGTGAGCTATATTTGTCTGAGATCGAACCGGTTTCGAGGGCTCTAAACATTCGTGATAGAGTCGTTTTGCCGGAATAATTACGGCCGTATAAAATATTGATCTTTTTGAATTCAGCCACGTTATTGCCTTCATCCCTTACAGATGAAGCCCAGCGGAAGTCTTGAAAGACCGCCATGTTTTTTATCGAATCAATTTTCTTTATTTCGCCACTCATTATGCAGTCCCTCCACTGGGTGAAACCGTTCCAGCCCCGACGATTTCCATAAGCTTGCCGAAGCTGTTCACCACGTCGTATTTCACATTTTCCGGATTTATTTTGCGGTTGATTTCATCAAAGAACTTGCGGGCACATTCGATCTTGGTTTTTTCAATCTCCCGGAGTTCCATGCTGGACATGGAGCCTTTAGTTTCAGCGACAAAGTAAACATGCTTAACGGAGCCTTCTTTGAAGGAGATGGCCCAGTCTGGATTGTAGTTTCCAACAGGCGTGGGGATGGAAAATCCTTTTGGTAACTTAGCATATACAACTACTTCGGAACTGGTATCAAGCTCCTGAACAAAGGTGCGTTCTGTTTTGGAGTCGGTTATGACGTAATCATAAATGTGACGTTTGAGCGGATCTCCGGCTTTACTGAAATCCTGTTTGCTTTGCCCGTCGGTGAAGATATCGATGTCATGGGTCTCGATTACAGCATCGTAGCTCAGGTGCTCGATAATAGCGGTCGCTTTCTGCTCCTGGATCAGACGCGTGGTCTCGGAAATAAAGTTTTCCGGGTTAGTCTTAAACTGAGCAAATACCGGCTTTTCGATGCCTGATAAAATTTCGGTGACAGTTTTTCGGGTCAACTGCACATTCTCCGCCACCTTGCCAATCAAGTCGTACTTCACCGCTGAGTGAATCGAGTTGGCATTGTATTCAGTGGACGTTTCCTTTACCTTGAAACTGTCGCCGGACTTCATCTGATCATAGCTGATGCCTTCAGCCTGCTCACCTCGTTGAACGGTGTATTGGAGAGGTGTAACCCGCAGCTCCTTATTAAGCGTTTGAATGCATTTTGTAACCAACTCGGCACTGTCAAAATGCACACTGTAGGCGGCTTTACGGTTAATCCTGTTCCAGAGTTCCTTGAACTCGTTCTTTTCAAAATTGGCATTTAAAGGATTTGTCTTCGCTCCACGATCATTTTCAACCTCTGGCAGCTTTGCATCGCTGTAGACGCTATCAATTAACTGAAAAACCTGTTCCTTATACGGCTGCAAATCTTCTGGCAAGTCGGCAAGCTCTTCATTTTTAAGAGCATCATGGTACTTCTGGGCAATGTTCTTTTTACGATCAACATAGCTATTCTGTATCAGGTAAAACTCAATGCCTTCAGCCATATCCTGCGTCACTTCAACCGTGCCTTCGGCCGTCTGTATGACTTTTCCGGTGAAGTATTTTGCATCCGCCACGCGTGGCCGCTCAGATAGAGACTCGCTGATATCTTTCTGCAGGGCGGTGACGAAATCCTTATAGCTTTCGCTGGCAACCACCGTCAGAACATTGGTCTGGTGAACGGTGGCCGGATTGTCCTGCCTATCACCCAGTTGATTGACTGATATACGAAGCCCTCGGCCGACCTCCTGCCTGCGGGAGATGGTGTTGTCACTGTGCTTTAAGGTGCATATGACAAACACATTCGGATTGTCCCAACCTTCACGGAGAGCACTATGTGAAAAAATAAACCGGGTAGGTTCTTCAAATGAGAGCAGACGCTCTTTGTCTTTCAAAATCAATTCATAGGCACTTTGGTCTGTACTCTCGACGCGTTCACTTTTTGCCGCTTTTACCGCATCAACCATTTTCCCTTTCTTATCTATGGAAAAATAACCGTTATGGGTGCGGTCTACCAGAATTCCATCAAGATGTTTCTTGTAGCCTTCGTGCATGAACATATCCTGCTTCAGCTCGTTCAAGGCATCCTTGTACTCCTCTTCAAATATTTGGGCATACTCACCGCCTTCTTCTCCGGCATCGGAGTAAAGACGGTATTTGGCAACTTCATCGATAAAGAAGAGGGTCAGGACTTTGATGCCCTGATGGTAAAGGATCTGTTCCTTTTCAAAATGGGCCTTAATGGCCTCACGTATCTGAATTCTCCGAAGAGCTGTTTCGTTCACATCCCCGGTTGCTTCTCCGGCCTGTAGCTGATGACCATTTGTGAATTCAATGGTATCGGTAACGGCATTTATATCCGCAATCACGAACCCTTTGTATTGATCAAGCTCACCTGACAGGTCATAAAGATTGTCACCTTTTTTGAGTTTGCGGATCATCCGTTTAATCCCGCTGTTCTGCTTGATCTCGATCTCAATTCTCGCAACGGGAGTCAGCTTCGATACTTCAATCGATTCCAGATAGAGGTAGGCATTGGTGCCGGAAAGGCCCTTCACCGAGATACCCCGGACGGCAATCTTCTTTACCAGCTTCTGATTATAGGCATCCAGCGCATCCAGCCTGTGAACCTTATTGTGCTGAGTTTTATGTGTGGCCGAATAGCGCAGAATAAACAGGGGATTGAATTCCTTGAGGGAATCCAGCGTTTTTTTCCCTTCCATCTTTTGCGGTTCATCCAGAATCAGGATGGGGCGATTTGCCTTGATCACATCGATGGGACGACGACTCTGGAAATCATCAAGTTCTTCATAAATACGGCGGTTATCTTTGCCTCGGGCATTGAACGCCTGAACATTAATGACCATGACGTTGATACCGGCGTCGGAAGAAAAACTCTCTAGGTTGTGGAGCTGCTTGGAGTTGTAGATGAAAAACTTGGCCTTCTTACTGTAGCTCTCCTGAAAATGTTCGGCTGTAATTTCCAGTGATTTATAAACACCCTCACGGATAGCGATGCTGGGCACCACAACGATGAACTTGCTCCAGCCGAACTGCTTGTTCATCTCAAAGATGGACTTAATGTAGCAGTAGGTTTTTCCAGTACCGGTTTCCATCTCCACATCCAGATTCAAAGAAGAGACCTTGGTTTTCACCAAGCTGCTGGATTGCGGAAGATTCTGAAGTCGCTGAATCTGCTGTATGTTTTCAAGTACCTGCAACTCGGTCAGTGCAAGGTCGCTGTTTTTGAATCCGGATTCCTCAAACAGACTTTGTTGTCTGTATCCCCCCGAACCCGCTTTTACCATTCCCGGGTCGATGCGGTAGCTGATTCCCGCCGTATTTGGCTGGCCCTTAAAACAATCCACTACCGCCTCAACGGCGCGTGTCTGGTAGGCCTGTTTCTTAAACTTAAGTTTCACTGGTGGCCTCCCTTAAATTGTTTTCACATCCGTGTGCGGGCTCATGAGCTTGAATATCTGCTCGACGTTAATCTTTACGCTGTCATCCTTGAAGCCGGAGTCTCGGAACACAACACGCAGGGGCTGACGACCGGCGAGTTCTTTGCAGAAATCCTCGGTGATCTTTCCGCTCTTTTCAAAACAGGCCGCCAAGGCATTGCCATCGACAAAGAAAACTTCACGCTCTTCAATGATCTCTTCGATAATCGGTAGTGTCAGGTCCACTCCCCAGTCGAGCAGGACCTGAAAGAGCAAGTCTTCAGACATGCGGTCATCTTTGATATTTTCGGTCAGGAGTGTGAGCAGGTTTTGTTCAACGGCATCCGGTGTGTAATACACATCGGCCATATTGGAGGAGTCAACCTTGAGCACCCGGAAACCGATATCCAGATCAGGAGCAGTCGTGGCATTTTCCTCTTTGATTTTCTTCCCGGCTCGTCTGATGCGTTCCTTGCTAATTTCAGCAATGGTTTTGTAGCCAGCCTTGAACGCCTCTGATTTTTCGTCACACGCCTCCGGGAGTTGCACCATAATGAATTTTCGTTTGCCGCCGTCTTCAGCATTGAGCTGCATGACGGCGTGGGCGGTTGTGGCGGAGCCAGCGAAGAAGTCGAGGATGATATCGTCTGAATTTGTGTTAGCTAATGTCAACAGCCTACTCAAAAGTCGTTTAGGCTTTGGTCCATCAAAATGTCCTTTACCCTCAAAAAGTGAAACGACCTCTTTTGCACCCTCTTGACTATGGCCAACCTCTTTATAAAAAAGAATGGAAGTAGGAGCCATCCCATCAAATTTCAACTCCGTTAAAAATCGTTTTATTGAAGGGACGCTACTTCCATCTGCTCCAAACCAAATTCTATTATCTTGGAGTCTCTCTAAAAAGGCTTTTTTAGAGAGACTCCAGCAGCGACCTGCTGGAGGCTCGACAATACGTCCAGTAGGGGTCGTAATTGGATAGTCACATTCAGCATTGTATGTCTTAACGGAAATATCGCTTGATTTCCATACTCCACGAGGATCATCATCAGGATTTTTGTAACGAGCGTCGGCAGCCTCACTTCGCGGCAACCTACCGATAGTAAAATTGGTAATTTCTTTAGAGTACATAAGAATATAGTCATGACTATTAGAAATAAACTTCGCATCATTTTTGGGCGCATAGGCTCTTTCCCAAATTAACTCTGCAATAAAGTTATCCGCTCCCAATACTTCATCACATAGCTTTCTGAGGTTATGGATTTCCGCGTCATCGATGCTAATAAAAATAACCCCATCATCCTTCAGCAGGTTTCTGGCTAATTTAAGTCGTGAATACATCATGCTCAACCAGTCGGAGTGGAAGCGGCCGTTGGAGTCGGTGTTAGCTACAAGGCGGTTACCTTCTTCATCTTTCTGGCCTGAATCCAGCAGATATTCTTCCGTAGATCCGGCAAAGTTGTCAGAATAAATGAAATCTTTACCTGTGTTGTAAGGCGGATCGATGTAGATCATTTTGATTTTGCCGAGATAGGTTTCCTGCAGGAGTTTCAGGGCATCGAGGTTGTCGCCTTCAATAAAGAGGTTTTCGGTAGTATCAAAATCCACGCTTTCTTCCCGGCTGGGGCGGAGAGTCTTGGCAATGGGCGCATTGGCCGTAAGCAGTGCTTCCCGTTTGCCGGGCCAGTTCAGATGGTAACGTTCCTGTGATCCTTCCACGATTGAAGTAGACAATTCCTGCTGCAGAAGATCAAAGTCGATAGCCTTTTTCGGGTTGCCATCTTCATCGGTCGACTCAGTGACGCAGCCCGGAAAAAGGGCTGCCAGCTTTGTGATATTTTCTTCTGCAAAGTTAGGGCTGTGCATTTTTAATTTTTCCATTGTGATATCTCCTTAACCGCAAAATGCGCGAAAATCGCGAAAGTTAGTATTTGCAATTCGTATAATTTCTGTTTTTGGGTAACTGCCGAAGTTTACCAACAGACCAAGCTCAAGGCCGGTGGCTTTTAGGTAGTTTAAAAGTTGAGCCTTATGCTCTGAGGCCAGTTCTTTGACTGCTTTTATCTCAACAATTATTTTTTCGTAGCAGATAAAATCCGGCTTATAGGTCTGGTTCAGTTTCTCGCCTTTGTAGTTGAGCTGAAGTTCAACTTGCGGCTGAAATGGAATGGTGCGTTTACAAAACTCCTTCTCCAGGCACTCCTGATAAACCGCTTCCAGAAAACCGCAACCCATCTCTTTATAAACATCAAAGATTGCTCCCTGAATGGCATAGTATTCATCAGGAAACAAAACCTTTTCGTGTGTTTCGCGCTTTTCGCGGTTCATTTTCTTAACCCTTCTATTTCGGATCTCAGTGCATTTAATGTTCGGTTCAGTTCCACTCGTCGATTGAACTGCTTTTCTTTTTTAATCCGGCTCTCCAGCTTTTCAGCTTCGCGCTCTTTGATTCGCAGCTGATCCACGCGCAGGACCAATTCATCCAAAGTTTCGCTTTGTCTGAAAGGGAGCGGTATGAGCGCTTTGAGAAAAGAGTGGTAAAGTGCCGCCATATTCAGAACAACGGGCAACTCTACTTTTTCCAGTGAGTCCCTCATCCAGTCGGTTTCAAAGTAACTGCTGACCACCCATTTGTTTTTATCAGCTTCACTGGGACGTTTATAGGCCGCCACGTAGCGGCATTTTTCTTTGTAGCTCAGAAAAAACAGAATGGGTGAAGGGATGGCTTTATCTATGGTTTGCAAAACCTCAGGTGCTAATGCACCGGTTCTTAAGGCCACATTAAAAACCTGAATTTCCTGAACGCCTGCGCTGGCTGGCAGGTTGATTGTTGCTGGTGACAGTTTGTAGGCCCAGGTTATCTTTTCGACTTGCTCAACAAACAGCTCCTTCACTTTGGACGTAGGCGTGGCGTAATCATATATTTTGCTCTTGGCTAGCATCCGTCCGAATGCTGCAGCCTTGGGAAAATTATACAACGACTTCATACCTCATCCCCCTGTACCACAAGGAATGATATCAATTCAAAATCATCCAGACCTTTAATCGTATCCACCAATGCCGTGGTGTTTACACCAGAGAACAGGCTGTCGATGTCTTTATCTTCTTTGACCTCAACCATAGACCGAATGGCTTGCCCCAACAAGTCTGAGTAGCGAGCCATGTCCCGACCATCGCCGGTAGTCGTATTGAAAAGCTGGCAAGCTGAAGATATAGGATCGCTTAAGCCTTTGCAGCTGCTTCTGACCAGATCCAGCAGTGGTTTGACCTGCGTGTGGTCGGTTATTACCTGCCCATCATTTCCGATATAAAGCAGATAGTACGGATGCAGCCGGTTGTGCTGATTGACATTGACACCTGAATTGCGGTTGCGAAGGGTGAAGATAACCCCGGGATTCAAACCCATGTCAGGGTTGGATGGTACGACGGCATGAAGGCCACTTGGCAAATGCCCTAAATCCCCATTTGTTTTGATATAGTTAAGGAGATCCATCCGAAAATCATTTAGGCCAAGGTCTGTGATGTTGACTCCCGTTTTGAGGTCTTCCAGCTCTATGACTTCTTCCTGAAGGCGACGAAGCTGTTCTTTCCGGTAGGTCACATCATTCGCTTTTGTGGACAACACATTATCATCACCGGTACCGGCAAGATCGACAATGTGCATGCGGTTTTCCACCCGCTCCTTAAGATTGATGTACTCATCCAGAGAAATGTCCGGCCAGTAGTTCACCAGCTGGATAGATTCATTTGGAGAGCCGATCCGGTCAATACGACCAAAGCGTTGAATGATACGAACAGGATTCCAGTGAATGTCATAGTTGATCAGGTAATCGCAACCTGAAGGTTTTGCCCTTCCGATATACAATCAGTTCCATCAGCAGGTTGATCTCACCGGATTCCTCCGGAAGAATAAGAGATTTTTCTTTTGAGATCGGTGAAAACAAGGTCAGAATAGACTGAAAATCATACCCCGCGCGTTTATTAGATTGGGTCAGGGTCGTTTTGGGGGCATCTTTCCCTGTAACGCGCCCGGAGTGTATACCGATTGCCCGAAGCTCGTTGGACAGATTTTCATAAAGGTAGTTGGCGGTATCGGCAAAGGCGGTGAATACGATGATTTTCTTATTGCCCGGATTAATAGGGTTATGAATTTTTCCCAAAATATGAGCTTTTATATGCTGAAGTTTTGAGTCATCAGCGGGACCAACCTTTTTCATTTCCGTTAGCAATTCTGTTATCAAAAAGAGGTCTGCTTTCAGGTCATGTTCCCAAGAAGGCAAGTCCATATCACCCAGACTCACCTGAACCTTACCCCCAATCATAAAGTCCCCCAGCCCGGTCAAGTCATCATCTTCCGCCTCAAGATCACCAAGAGAGTCAGCAAGATCATGAATGGAAAAATCAGATCCCGACTTCTTGAACTGTTCTATCTTGGCCAGCATGGAGTTGTGATTTTGTTCAAGAGCACCAAGGGTCAATCGGAAAGATTCCACTGAGCTTTCAAGGCGTTTCAGAAGGTTAGTCGTCATCAAGGACTGAAGACTTTTTTCACGGTCAGCCTGTCGTAGCTTTCCTTTGCCGCCCTCAACATCAGTATCATAGAGTTCTTCGTATTTTTTCAGTCGGCTTGGGAGGATGTAACTGACGGGGGCATAGACAGAGAGCTTCAATAATGAAAGCTGCGCATAAATATCATTAAAACTCACAACATCGCCCCGCATAGTCAGAGGGCAACGGAATGAAAGAGGCTTTCTTCTAACTGGAAATTTACCAATGTCGGTTGTGTCGTAAAAGGTTTCAATATGCTTTCTGGAGCGGGCAATTGTTACGCTGTCCAGCAACTCGAAAAAATCGAAATCAAGAGCATCCAATATGGATTTGGCAGTACGCTCTTCAGGCGGCAGTTTTGACCACCAGTTGAAAACGGTCTGAGCGTGTCTGAATATTTCTTCAACACTTTTTCCGATACGGAGTTTACTGCTGAGGTTTTCAGAATCGCCCTCATAGGCAAGCGCAAGCTGGTTGCGGAGATCGTTGAAACGATTATTTACCGGAGTAGCAGAGAGCATCAGAACTTTTGTTTTAACACCATCTCGAATGACAGCGTTCATCAGCTTCTTGTATCGAGTCTCTTTATCCTTGTAGGCATCGTTATTTCGGAAATTGTGCGACTCATCGATAACAACAAGGTCATAGTTTCCCCAGTTGATCTTGTTCAGAGGTGTACCAAATGACTCGCCGCTTGTGCGCTGCAAATCCGTATGGCATAGCACATCATAATTTAAGCGATCCTTGGCAAGAATGTTGGTCTTCAAGTTCCGGTTGTAGTTCAACCAGTTATCCGCCAGCTTCTTTGGACAAAGCACCAATACGGAGCGGTTGCGGAGTTCATAATATTTAATAACTGCCAGGGCGGTGAAAGTTTTTCCCAGACCTACACTGTCAGCAAGAATGCAACCGTTATAGCTTTCAAGTTTATTTATAATGCCGGTGGCTGCATCTCTCTGAAAATTGAACAACTTATTCCACACAACGCTTTTCTTATAGCCGGTCAGGTCATTAGGTAGAACATCCTCATTCAAATCTTCGAGGAATTCATTAAAGATATTGTAGAGCATCAGGAAATAGATTTTCTCAGGGGAATTTTCCTGATACACTGATTCGATGTGCGAACAAATGCCCTCAGTTACATCTTGAAGCTTGTTACTATCACTCCAGATTTGATCAAAAAGCTGAAGATAGGTTGTTGTGAGTGGGGCCTCATCAAGCTTGTTGATTAGGTTGGAAACAGCATCACCTTGCTGGTATCCAAGGTCAACGGCAGTAAATCCATGCAAGGGCATATATGCCGCCCCGTCATTACCTGTACTCAAACAAGCAAATTGCTGCATTGGTGCCTTTGTTGAATTGGAGCGAAATGCTGCTTTTCGACGTATCCAATCAGCGCACTCTTTTGCTATAGCTCTTTGGGTGAGTTTATTTTTGAGCTGAATTTCAAACTCACTCCCATACAGATTCCGTTCCCGTTGTTGTTTGGGTATATGAAACTCTCTTCGTTCCTTAGCGACTTTGTCCGTAACCTCATTGGGCACGAAAGCCGGTGCGGTAAAAACAAACTCAAGCGAGTCTACCTTCTCCAATTCTTTTTTTAGCGCTTCATATGCGTAAATGGAAAAGCAGGAAGCCGCAATCTTCAGCTTGGAACCGGGCTTAATCGCTTTTTTAAGGTCATCTCCCCAGAGGGCATTTATGTTGTCCAATATTTGCATGGTTTTGCCGCCTATATTTCCATCATTTCAACACGATGCATTATTTGCCCTTATTGGATACTTCAGAAGAATCAGCTCCGCCTGTTCGAACCCACTCGTCGACTTCATCTTTCTTGAATCTCCAAAGACGGCCGATCTTATGGGCGGTCATGCCTTTTTCGCTTAGCCACTTATAGACGGTATCTCGTTTGATCCCGAGATAGTCTCCAATTTCATCTACGGACAACCATCTGTCTTCCATTTTCGACTCCATCATTCTTTGAGGGCCGTCCAAACGGCTCGTCAAGTTGTTTAACCGGACGGCATCCCATGGGGGCACAATCCGGCTACATTAGGTTAAACAGGGTTAAAGATATATAGGTGAAATGAAAAAATCAAGTTTTCTTTCCGGATTTAACCGAGTTTAGCCGAATTTATTGCCGTCCCAGTACCCACCGGGAAGGCGCAAGCTGCCTCGGGGGATATGATTGAGGCCAAAAAAGAAACGCCCCGGAAGCGTGCGGGCTCTCCGGGGCGTTGGCTGTTTTTTGCGGATGGGATGGGCTCAGGAATCCGGGCTGCTACCGATAATCAAGCTGGTGTGAATCTCCTTATTCAGGGATTCATCCTGCTTCATTTTATCCAGAAAAGCGCTGCAGGCTTCGGCCTCATCGAGCGGCAATCCGAGCTCCTCCTCCAACCGGCTTAACCTGTGGTGCAGGTTTTCGATCAGATTGAAGGAGTGATCCCGGACCAGTCCTTCCCGTTTTTCCTGTGGAGACGGGATGTATTCCGTCATCCCGCCACGGCGTTTAACGATCATTTCATGGCCTCCATCAGCTCAGGGTTGCACCGAGGGTATGAATTCTCGGGTAGGTCAATACGGTTCCGGTCAGCTCGGCTTTGTAGCGCACCTTGTTGCCCTGCGGATCGCTGAAGGTTCTGACCAGCGTGTATTCGGTCCAGTCTTCATCGATGGGCCGGGTGTCGTCGATGGTCATGGCTTCCCATGTTTCACCGCCGTCATTGGAGGCGAACCACTGGGCACTGGTGCCGCTGGGGATATCCATCTGGGTGTAGACCTTGGTAGATTCCACGCCCTGCGTCAGTTCGTTCTCACGGGTCAGATAGGCTCCGGTGGTATTGTTCAGATAGCCGATCAGATTGACATCCCGGAAATTGAGCGCCGGAGTGTCATTACCCATGCCGGTACTGAAGCGCACCCGAACCAAGACGCCGTTTGCCAGATTGGGCAGACGCTCTTCCTCAGCCGGAACGACTGCATCCCACGTCACTCCGCCATCGGTGGAATATTCCCAAATGAGATGGGTGCCTTCCGGGATAGCTGAATATTCATCGATGTTCAGATCGGAGAACTGCACACCGCTGACCGGCTGGAACTGGACCGTGCCTTCGTTCTCGAACTCATAACCGTAGAGTTTCATGGTGAGGTCAGAACCGTTGAGCGGAGTCCAGGTCTCGGCATTGGAGCTTTCCAGAAGCACACCTTCGGCATAGGTCTGCCGGGTGATGATGCCCTGACGGCCGGTCTTGCCGAGAGTGGCGGTGCGCACTTTATAATTGGTACTGTTGGTCAGCAGGACCACCGCATAGCTGGTATTAGCTTCCGCGTAGAAGGGATCATCGAAGCTGATCTTGGTTTCACCGTCGAGATTGATTTCCGACGGCGCGATTACTTTTTCGGCAAAGATGGTGTCGTTGGGCAATCCGGTGGTAACGCCTCGAATCTGAACCGCTACCGGAATGGAGGTATCCCGCTCGGTGAACTGAATCCCCACCGCCCACAACACCCGGTTTTCGGTAAAGCTGAAGGTCTGGGCCAGCGGATCACGGCGGACAAAGATGGTGCGGGTTCTCCAGACGGTACGCACTACCGGCACACGAACAATGCGGGTAATGATGTTGGTCTGGATAAAGCGCTGAATACGGGTGATCACCAGCGGATCATTGATCTGCAGGCTGGCCCGGGCGGTGTACTGACCATCCGCCATTTCCACGATACGGTTGCCGTTGCGGGCTTCCGTCGGCACCGTAAATGAGGCACTCACACGTCCGGCATCGTCGCTGACCAGATTACTGGCCATGACTCTGCCGTCACAGCGCAGGACAATCCCGGAACGATCCGGCGTGAAGTTGATGCCTGTCACGGCAATGCCGGTCTGGCCACGGCGGCCGATATTGGGCGTGACCTGCAGCATGGCGGGCGGCTTTTCAAAGACCGCATACGGATTGATGTTACGTTCCTCGGACCAGTCATTCTGTTCGAGCACAACCTGTTCCGCGCCCGGTAAGAGCGCCAGACTGCCAAAGAAGCTGGCATCGCTGGCTCCGAGATCCACATCGAGCGGATTGGAAATGGCCGAACGATCGGGAGAGGCAAATTTGCCCAACTCATTGACCCGGGCGTCCCACTCGGCGTGGTAAACATCCGACTGTGCCGTATTGGAGAAGTCGTCCGAGTAAATGCCTTTCTTGGACTGGGCGTCGCGGTTCTGCAGCTCGTTGTTCATCTGATACTGGGCATCGTTGTATTTCAGGTCCTCCACATCTTTGATAATGTCGTGGATCTGATCCATGGTGATGCGGGTGAGTCCGAAGTTGCGGATGGTCATTTCGGTGGAATTAAGCGGACAATCGACGCTGCACATTCCAAGTGTATTTTCCGGAACAATCGGCAGCTTGGGGAAATCTGCCGGAGCGCCTTCCAATCTTTTGATCTCACGGGTGGTGGCGTAAATGATGTCCTTGCGGCCGAGATAATAATCATAATCGATACTGCAGTTGGAGCCGTTGACCGGTTCATCACCCAGCGCCCCGCGACCGAAATTGACCACGTTGAGATTGCCCAATTCAATCTGGGCGGTGGACATGGAAACCGCTGCCGAGCTGGTTGCCGGAGGATTGGATGCCACGGACTCGTCCACCCCATCATCGATATAGGAGATGGCTTGACTACCCAACTCTTTGATGCGCTGGAAGTCGGTTCTGGAGCCATTGGTCGTGGCCCTGTAAACCCGATAGCCGTTGGCACCGTTGACCGGCAGCCATGAAAGGCGGTTCATCTCTCCGGCCAGTGTCATTCTCGAAAGCACACTGCCTGATGCGTGGTTGCCGGCACCCACAACCGCCTGAGCTCTGCTCCCGGTCAGCTGTCTGGTTTCTAACTGCTCGTCCGGGCGCGACGCCCGGTTCTGTCAGCGGTTACATACCGAGAGCAATCCCCGACTGTCGGAAATCCGGTTTTATAAGACTTCTTGACCTGATAGGAATCAGGTTGTATATTGGTCATTTATGCGGCCCAGTGGGCCTTTTCCTCTTTCTGAAAAATGGAATGAGCCATGGGCAGAAATAAGACAGAGAAAATTACACCGCTGCAGCGGGAAACCCTCGAAGAGATATGCCGCTATATCGACGCGAAGGGCTACCCACCGACGGTGAAGGAACTGAGCGTGACCTTCGGCATCAGCCATTCAAGTGTGCATGAACGCATTAATCAGCTGGTTCGAAAGGGATATTTAAAGCGTGAGGGCCGTAAGGCGCGCGGTTTGACCGTGGTCAAGCGGCCAAAGGATATGGCGGCCGATCTGGTGGCGGTGGCCGTGGTCAGGACAGTAGCAGCGGGTGAACCCGTCCTCGCGGAGGGGAACATCATCGGTGAAGTGCTGATTGACGCCGCCACTGTCAAGTCCGGAGAGTTTTTCGCGCTCCGAGCTTCCGGTGACAGCATGACGGGGGCGGGGATAAACGACGGCGACCTGATCATCGTGAGACGTCAACAGCTGGCGGAAAACGGGGACATCGTCGTGGCTGTGTTGAATGGAGAAACCACCGTGAAACGGTTGAAGCTTGAGGATAGACGAATCGAACTCGTCCCGGAGAATCCAGGTCTGACACCGGTCAAAGTCAGACCGGAGGATGATTTGCGGATACTGGGTAAAGTTGTGGGCCGGAAACATAAATGAGAGCGCCCTATGAAGGAAGACTGACAAACTTAAGGTAGGAGACGACAATGGCAACTTTCAATCTGCGCCGCTTTTCGAAGCCGGGAATGCTCCGGAGAATTGATCCGGAGCACCTGATCGCATTTCTTGAACCTCATGCGGACTATTTTTCCGGTCGCGGTGTGGAGTTGGAGTTGCCATCGACCGATAACGGAGACGAGCTGGACTACAATGCGCTGAGCCAGGCTCTACTCAACCCGAATGCAACCACGCCGGATGATTTGGCCGAAGCTCTGTACTATGTGAACGAGATGTCCACCCAGGAAGGATTCGACTCCCTCCAGGACGCCATTGCTGATACCGACTTGGATGTGGTAATCGGTGAGAACGCCGCCCACGCGGACCTGGCTATCCAGGTATGGATGCAGGACCGTGATCTCGTTGAACGGCTTCACGCCGAACAGTTCCTATTCCGTCCCCGTTCATTCGAATATTTCAAAACCGACAACGGTTCTGTTCCGGATTTTGAAGAACCTCCAACTGAAACGATCCGGGCGTTGGAGGCCGATCTCGACGAGTGGTTCGCCAAGAAACGTCGCGGAAAACACTCGAAGGTCTATGTGTTTCCCAAAGACGATTACACCTGGTTCCTGGTACGTCACGGTAAACCCTATGCCCGCGAATCCGTTATCGAGGCAGGAGAGTCCGCCAGCCAGTATTTCCGTCCGGAAAAATTCGATGTCATCGTGTACAACCCGGCCCTTGGGGAAATCCGGATGAACGCTGAAACCAAGGGCGAGAAGGAGCTCTACCGCACCAAGTTCGGTCAGCATTTCTTCGGCGGCAGTGATTTTTTCAACGGCAAAAGCAAATTCACACTCAATCCGCTTCGGGAGGTCGGCGAAGACTCCCTGCTGTGTGATGATATCGACGGTATGGACTGGGTGCGTCTCAAGGAGTACCAGATATTCCGAGGTGGTTCGCAAAAGGAAGTGGAGATCAGAAAGGCCGAGGATATTTTCGCCTCCTTACGCGAACGTGAACGGTCGATCCCTCAAGGATGGCCTATCACCAGGGCCAGTTTTCTCATCAAGTTCACCGACTCCAAGAATGCCAGAACACTGAAAATCAGTTCAGGTAACCGGGCGCAGTACAAGCGGGATGATGACGCCGAAATCATCGAACAGTGGATGACCAATCGGGGTTTCATTGTCACGGATTCGGAGGATGATGGTGAGTGAGTGTGTGCTCTGGCAATACCTGGAGGACCTGCCCGGGCAAGCCGCACCCCTGGTCGAGTGGTATCAGCATCTTGACGGGTGGCTGGGGTTTCCGGTTTTCCGGAAACGCCACCTTCAACTGACCAAAAGTCAGGCCACGGCCGTGGAGTGCCGGACCGATTGTGGTCTGGGATGCCCGCGTAAGGTCGTAACGCACGCTCCCAATGACATCGTGGCGGTCTGTCCGGAGCAGGAGGAAAAGCCATACCCGCTCAAGCGGCAGGACACTCTCATCTATTCTGTGAAGCGAACTTCCCTGCACAAGGATATCTGTTCGGCGTTGGGAATCACGCATCGCGAAAGCAAAGTTGATGGTTGCCGTCACACTTGGTGTCTCGGCGATTGCATACCAGCTGCTGGCTATGTCTTTCCGGTTTTTATCTCGTTTCAAAAAGAGTCAGAGGAACTGGCCGAGGTTGTTCGTACTCTCTGTTTGAATCAGTCAAATTCATTCGCTTTGATCATTTGCACGCGACGCTCTGTTACCCCGGAAATTGAAAATATGTTGAATCCGCGTGGATCGCTCCTGCTTACCTTGAATGAAGAATTGCTCTTTTCCGACAAAGGCAAGCTCCAGACGGTACGTCCAGCATCGGATGTTTTTGCTATATTTCAAGTGGATACTCCCGCGCTCACGCCTGCGAAAAAATTTGCTACTCCAAAGGGAACGAAATGGTCTGACATTCATATCCGTTTCCTGGAAAGCCCCACGGTCTATGTGAAAAAGAAGAATATTTATGTAAGCACTTCGATTAGAGTAACCGTTGGGAATGTCGACAGGGTCATAAGTTGCGAAGAAGCGGGGATGGCCCGGAAAGACAACAAGATGCCCAAAGACCAATGGATTCTCCTTTATGGCTTTGCCAAGCAAAGAGGGCGGCTGGACTGGAGTGGCGACCATCCATCAGAACAGGTTGTTAAACAAAAACAGGGGCTCTCAAAATCCTTAAAACAATTCTTCGGTCTTGACGGAAGTCCAATTGATGATTGGGATAAAGAAGAACAGTGTTATCGTTGCCGCTTTCGAATCCTGCCCGAAGGTGATGAAAATTATTGAGCATTTCCTGCCGGGAAATCCACATTGATTCCACTTCTCAAATCCTGCGAGGGACTTTTGGTTCGAAAATTCGGGTGCTTTTTCGCACCACAGGCCGTGTTCCCATAACTCCCAAAACAGGCCGGTCGGCTCAAATCATTATTATAACAGGGATTGCCCAACCGGACGAGCTTTTGACCTCGTCCTGAGAAAACAGAGAAACCGGGGTCGAACAGAGAATGAAAGGCTGGAGAATGGTGGAAATGAGGTGGGTGGAGAGGGGTCTGTCGTCGATGTGAAAAACGCCCAAACCCTTTGAAAACAAGGGAAAATAGAAAACCCGTCGCCCCCGAGTGTGATCCCGGAGAGACGGGTTGTCTTTTTTCAAATGGTGGAGGTGGCGGGAATCGAACCCGCGTCCGCGAATCCTCCGCCCATGGATCTACATGCTTAGCCCGGCCTATTGTCTTTGACCTTCCGACGCCCGGCGGGCGGGGCATTCGGTCAGCGATTCCGAATTCGGTTTTAGCGGATCAGGTCCGGACCCCCGTCACCGCGATCCCATGTGATGTTACCCCTTAAGATCCACCGCCCATAGGCAAACAGTGGTCAGAGGCTCGCCGGATCAAGCGGCGAGAGCGTAGTTGTCGTCGTTGGCAACTATTGGTGTGCGGTTGGATTTACGAGGTAATCCGCACCTCGGCATGCACCACAGGTTTCGCAACCCACGTCGAAGCCAGGTCACCCCCTGTGTGTAGTGATTAGCTAGTACCCCATTTCACCTTATTTTTCGCTCTCAGAGCCTCCCAAACGCGTCACGGCAAGGCACCGCGCGCAGGGAATAGCTCACCTCTTGCCAAGCGCTGTAACGCCGCCTTGGCGCGTTTGGGGGGCTCCCTTCGGGCGCGACAAGAGGTGGCCAGCTACGGTGTTGCGCGAGCTTGAAAGAGGACTCGCTATTCCTGCGCTCGCGCGCCTCGCATCTAGCCGCCTCTCGCCGCGCTGAGAACAGGAAATAAGGTGAAATGGAGTGCTAGTATAGGTGGAGAAAAATTCCCGCGCAAGCGGACTTGAGGTAAATCTTGCCATCACATCGCCTTTACCGGAACGATGAGGAAGGGGCTGAACGAACTGGGCGACTGCTGATTTTACTTCCAGCTCCAACAGCGAAGAAAAAGAACGAAGAGGCCCTTTAGAAGCTGTCTGGTTAAAATGGGGACCTATATACATAGCTAGCCGCGGGGTTGTAACCGTTCAGCCCCCACCCCGTCATTCCGGCTGGGACGCCGGAATCCAGGTGCCATGGATGGCGAAAGCAGTGGGGGGCTGAACG
>Ga0056121_1000209_pt1 | contig 20999 bp, 19 predicted proteins | sample WorMetHEROISLAND_FD_83872 | JGI IMG/M metagenome (GOLD analysis project Ga0056121, IMG submission 83872) | Marine gutless worms symbiont microbial communities from Max Planck institute for Marine Microbiology, Germany - Olavius sp. 1 HERON ISLAND ...
CCATCGTCATCCCGGACGCAGCGAAGCGGAGATCCGGGATCCAGGGCGACGGGCAATGCCGTGCCGACTTCACCAGCCCTCAGCTGATGACCGGACCGACCCAAACTCTTGAAGACACTGCACCATTTTCCGGCCGGACTCTCAGGATGAGGTTCAACGAACGAGACACCTCACCCTGAGGAGGCCGCGCCAGCGGCCGTCTCGAAGGGTGTGGCGGCGGTTGTCCCGGTCAGCCGGCCGCCGGCACGTCGTAGCCGGCCATCAGCTTCTCGACGATGGCGTCGAACTCGGCCCAGGGCGTTTCCCGGTAGCTGTGGCCGCGGACGATGAAGGAGGCGCCGGCGTAGAACTTCTCGTACTGCTGGTGACGGCCGGCGAACTCCGAGCCGACCAGGTCCCAGGCCAGGCGGAACAGCTTCATGCGCTCCAGCGCCGGCAACTGCGGCGTCTGCCAGAAAGTCTCGAAGCGTTCGCGCAAGCCGGGGTCGTGCATCACCGTGACGTCGGCGGGCATCTGGAACACGCCGCCGCCGCAGAACTCGCGCAGGGTGTCGACGATCGCCGAGTGGTTCTCGGTGCAGAAGTTCAGCGCCGCGTACATCATCCGCCGGTTGAAGGTGAGATAGCCCTCGGGCCAGGCCTCGGCCGCCTCGATCTGGCCGTGGATCATGCCCGAAAGCCCGGCCTCGAGCGCCGACAGGCGGCCCATCTTCTCCGCCACCGCGGGGATGCGGTCGACGCCCGCCGCCTTGGTGACCTTGTCGGCGAGGCCGACGATCAGCTGCAGCTTGGACCAGAAGCGCACGTTCGACTGGTGGTTGCCGTAGCAGTGCGACGGCGTGCGGTGATAGATCTGCGAAGACTGCACCGCATCGTCGAGGCAGAACACCCGCTCCCACGGCACCTTGACCTCGTCGCACATGACCATGGAGTCGGTCTCGTCGAAGCGCCATGTCAGCGGGCTGTCGAACTCGTTGCGCGCATTCGGCTCCATCGGCTTGCGCGACCACAGGGTGAGGCCCGGGGCGTTGCAGGGAATGGCGCAGGTGACCGCCTGGCTGGCCTGGTCGGGCGCCAGCGGGATGACGTTGCCGATCCAGATCTCGTCGCACAGCACGGCCGCGGTGGCGAGCATCTTCATGCCCGAGATCACCACCCCGTCGTCGTCCTCGCGCACCACCTGCAGGGTCGGCACGGCCAGGTTCTGCTTGTGATAGAAGTCGGGGTCGCGCGCCGCCTGCGGCGGCAGCACCGCATAGGTGGCGAAGGTGTCGTTCTCGCGCATGTGCCGGTAGTAGGCCATGAGGTTGGCGCCGAAGTCGCCACGCGGGTTCTCCAGCGCGGCCAGGTTGGTCGACATGCCGGTAACGAAGCTGGAGACATGGTCGACCGAACGGCCGAACAGGCCGTGCGTCATGTCAGCGATCATCTTGTGCGCCGCCGAACGTTTGCGCAGGTCGTCGCGGCTACGAGCGCGCAGGTAGTAGCTGGAGTACCAGGCGCCGTCCTCCTCGAACGCCATGACGGCGCGGTTGGCCGGATCCGCCTTCATGTCGTAGACCGCCGCCGCCGTGGCCGCGGCGTTGCGGAAGGCGGGGTGGGCGGTGACGTCGTCGACCCGCTCGCCGCCGATGTAGACCACGCGGCCATCACGCAGCCGCTCCAGATGTTCGGTACCGGTTCTGAGCATGGCGCAACCTCCCGGATTACAGCACAACAGGTGCCATCCTAACCCGCGAGGCGGCCATATCCAGACGCGCCGGCGCGGGGACGCCATCGCCCCCGCGCCGCCGCCATCGTGCCCGGCGGATGCCGCCGGGCACGATCCGGGCAGCGAGGCCTCAGCCGCGGGCCTCGAAGGGATACCAGTGCACCGAGCCCTGGTAGTTGCCGGCGGTCTGCTCGTCGGCCTTCCAGCTGTTCTCCTCCGGCACGTTCTGCACGTGGTCGACCAGGAAGCACATGGATGTCGCCTCCTCGGCCGCTTCGTTGCGCACTGCCGTCGCCAGCACTTCGCGGGCCAGCGGCGCGAAGCCGCTCAGGCGGACGTGATTGCCCGGCTTGTCGTTCTCGAGATAGGCGAGGACCAGGCCGTCCCTAGCGATGTGGTCGTAGTTGTCGTTGAAGTTGCGAAGCTCCGGCTTGCCGATCTGCTTGGTTTCGGAGTGCAGCGGAAACCAGAACAGGCCAACCCCGGCAGCACCGCTGGTGCTCTTCTCCACCTTCCAGGTTTCGTCCTTGCGCACCGGGAACGTGATCGACGTCGCCTCCTCGGCATGCTCGTTGCGCACGGCCGAGTAGACGACCTTGTCGTTGTTGACGTAACCGGTCAGGCGCACGTGGTTCTGCGGCGACGGGTTGCTGATGAAGGCGACGACGATGCCGTCGGTCGCAGCCGCGATCGTGTGTCCGAACTTGCCAGTGACCTCGTCGACGGCGCCGATGGTGACGCCATCCGGCATGTCGAGCGGATAGATCCGCTTCTCCACGTGGCCGCCGCCGGCGGTCGAGGCGCTCACCACCCAGTTGCTGCCGGCGGGGACGGGGAAAGTGATGCAGGCCGCCTGCTCGGCCGCCTCGTTGCGCACCGCGCAGTCGGCAACCCTGACGCCGTCGATGCTGGCGTCGATCCGCACGTGGTTCTTCGGCTCGTTGTTGCTGATAAAAGCCATCACCATGATGGGTTCTTCGGCGTGATGTGTCGCATCGAAATCGTACATTATTGCATCTCCCATGATCATCATGTCATCCAAGACAACGCCCCCGATTGCGAAGCCCTTGGCGACAGGTCCCAACGGCAGACTGTCGGATTTGTCATCCTTGCGTAGGGCCAGGTCCGCAAGGTTCTTGAAAACTTTCCGCGGCGACGGCAGGAAACGGTCCAGCACGTTGTCGACGTCCGCGAGCAAGTCGTCGCGGATCTTGTCGGCCACCGAGGGCGGCGGCGTCGGCACGGGTTTCAGGTCGACGATGTGCTCACTGGTGTGGATCCGATAGCTCAGGTCCTGCGCGGCATGATCGAAGCCGATTTCGATCCGCTTCCGGAAGTCGCCGTCCGCCGTGATGCCGTAGTCGACGCCGAGGAACTCGTGCGTCCACTGCCATGTGTAGCTGCCGTCGACAGCGACGTAACCGTCCTGCACCGTCGCCACGAGCGTTTCCAGCGTGAGCGTGCCGTACGGCACGCCATCCTGGGTATGGGCCGACTTCAGGCGGCACGGCAGGTCGAAGTCGTCGACCTCCAGCTCCAGCGCCGCGGCCAACTGCTTGCGCACCGGACCGCTCAGCAGCAGATCGTTCGACACCACCATTGCCATGGTATTGCCGTGAGGGATGCCCGACCGGTCGATCTCCGGATTGCCGGGCGACCCGGTCGTGGTCAGCAGAAACGACAGGAAGCTCTTGTTCGGCGCCCCTTTCGGCACCACCCGCACCGCCAGGTCGCTGGGCATGAAGAAATCCGTCTTCGCCGGATCGACCTTGAGGCGCTGGATGTCGACGGTCTTGACCTCGGTCGTCAGCATCTTGTGGATCAGCACCGCGAGCTGCGCCGTCACCTTGTCGACGATATGCTCGTCGTTGCAGGTCGTCCGCAGCGACTCCCTGGTGCCGCGGCTCAGGGCGATGTCGACGTCGGCTTGCGCCATCCGCCGGAAGTCGATGTAGACCAGCCGCTCGGTGTCCGAAGGGGACGCCACGGCCAGCTCCGCCTCGAGGGTCAGCCGGGCATTGAATTCGAACGGATCCCGGCCGCCTCCGGAGGTGTCGTCCCAGGTGCTGTCCCTGGTCGCGCTGATCACGGCGATCCGGTTCACGCCCGGCGACTTCGGATCGAAGCTGACCCAGGGCGGATGCCAATGCAGCGACACGGTGCCCAGGCATACGGGGAGCGAGGAGACGCCGGAGAGAATTGGATTGTCTTGAAAGAGCTCGCCAAGCTGATCGTTCATGCTCATCTGGAGCACGTTCACGGCGATATCGAATCCGTTAGTTATCGACTGGGTCATTCTCGTCACTCCCCGCGAATTCTGTCTGGCTCTACGGCACGCTCGTGGATACTCGGTTTGTCGAGAAGCACCCGGAAATAACTCGACAGTCCGAACACGTCATCGTCGCCATAATTTCGCAAAGCCGGGAATTAGACTGTGCAGCGCATCACAATGCACGACGCAATTTTTGCGTCTCGAGGATTTTCCCCGGACGCGTTCTTTCGCCGACAGGCCGGTCCCCCGTTTCGGATCCGGCCACGCGGTGGCGTGCCGGAACAACGACGTGGCACGCGTCAACAAGCGGCAATTGCCGGCTTCGCGTAGCCTGTGCGGCAGGATTGTGCGGTGCATGCTGCACCGCCGGCGTGAGTACTGGAGTTTGCGTATGACAGAGGGGAAACGGACACTGCGGGCCCTGGTCGCCGGCCTGCTGCTGAGCGTGCCGGTTGCCGCCGCGGCGGAGGAACATGGCGCAACTTTCGGGCCGTTGCAGATTGCCGGCTGGACCGTGACCGGCTCGCCGCATGCCTGCGTCATGGGTCGCGCCACGCGCGAGGACGAGCGGGTGCTGTTCACGCTGCGCTACGACGCGGCCCTGAACAACCACGAGCTGCTGATGAAGGGCGAGCGCTGGTCGATCCCTAGCGCCGCGGAGTACCCGGCCGAGCTGCGTATCGACGAGGAGCACCTGACCGCGACCCTGCTGGTGCCCATGGCCTGGGCGGCCGATCCGTCCTGGGTCAACAGCCTGCTGCTGGCCGCGCCGGCGGAACCGGCGGAACGGGTCCCGGCCACGGGCATCTGGGAGGCAATCAGAAGCGGCCGCTGGCTTTCCGTCATCGCCGAGCACGTGGCCTATACCGTGTCGCTGGCCGGGAGCCGGCAGGCCCTGCAGCGCTATGAGCGCTGCATCGATCAGAACGGCATGCGGTCAAACCCGTTCGCCCCGGAAGCCGACGGGCAGGAAGCCCGGGTCGCCGGGCTGCTGCAGCACGACCGCTAGGGCGACCGCACCGACGACACGCCGCGTCGCCGGTGGTCCGGCGCCTCGACGCCGGCGTATCCAGACCATCGTGCCCGAACAATGCCTGCAGGAGCTGTCATGCGCCGCCCGTTGTCTGTTCTGTCCGCCGTTGCCGCCGCCGCTCTGCTCGGCGCCTGTTCCGCCGTCGGCGTGCGCTCCGGTACCGAGGAACCGCGCTACGAGGTGGTCGATCGGTTGAGCGACGAGGTCGAGGTGCGCCGCTACGAAACGCGCTTGGCAGCCGAGGTCGAAGTGCCGGGCGGCAATGGCAGCGAGCCGTCGAACGCCGCCTTCCGCATCCTCGCCGGCTACATCTTCGGCGCCAACCAGGCCCAGCAGGAGATCGCCATGACCGCGCCCGTGGCGGTGGACCGGGCAACCACGGCCAAGGCCGAAAAGATCGCCATGACCGCGCCGGTCGAGACCGTCGCCGCGGCGGACGGCGGCCAGCGGATGCGCTTCTTCCTGCCGGCCGGATACAGCCTGGAGACGGCGCCGGTGCCGACCGATCCGCGGGTGCGCCTCGTCCCCGTGCCGGCCGAAGAGGTCGCCGTGCTGCAGTTCTCGGGCCGCTGGCAGGCCGACAGCATCACCCCCAAGGCGGCCGTCCTGCTGGCGGCGCTGGAACAGAGCTCCTGGCAGCCCGCCGGGGCCCCCGGTGCCTGGTTCTACGACCCGCCCTGGACCCTGGCCTTCCTGCGCCGCAACGAGGTCGCCGTCACCGTCAGCCGGCGCTGAACCGCCGGCGCACGCCAGCCCCCTGCCCGCCGCGGCGGGCGCGAGATCGTGAACGCCAGCCCCCCGGGCGGACGACCGGCAGCGGTTGACGCCGCCGGGAGACCGTCACAAGGTTGCAACGGGAGAGATACCTAAGCACCGGGGAGGCGCTGGGGTTTGGACGGACTGGCGACGCAAAGCGGCGCAGAACCGCCGATTCTCGAGGTTTCGGACCTCAGGACGGTGTTCGGCGTGCGCGAAGGCACGGTGCACGCCGTCAATGGCGTGAGCTTCCATCTGCGCGAAGGCGAACTGCTCGGCATCGTCGGCGAAAGCGGCTCGGGCAAGAGCGTCACCATGATGTCGCTGATGAAGCTGCTGCCGAGCCCGCCGGCGGAGATCACGGCCGAGCAGATCATGTTCGACGGGCGCGACCTGTCGCGGCTGGAGCCGGCGGACCTGCGCCAGGTCCGCGGCGGCGAGATCGGCTTCGTGTTCCAGGACCCGATGACCTCGCTGAACCCGGTGTTCACCGTCGGTTTCCAGCTGATGGAGCCGCTGCGCAAGCATCTTGGGCTCAACAAGGCTCAGGCCAAGGAGCGCGCGGCCGAACTGCTCGACCTGGTCGGCATCCCCTCGGCGGCGGCCCGGCTGAACGACTTCCCGCACCAGTTCTCCGGCGGCATGCGGCAACGGGTGATGATCGCCATCGCCCTGGCCTGCGAGCCCAAGGTGCTGATCGCCGACGAACCGACCACGGCGCTCGACGTCACCATCCAGGCGCAGATCCTGGCCCTGATCAAGGAGCTGCGCCAGGAACTGGGCATGGGGATCATCTGGATCACGCATGACCTTGGGGTGGTGGCCGGGATCGCCGACCGGGTGATGGTCATGTACGGCGGCCTGATCGTCGAGCACGCCACCGTCGCCGACCTCTATGCCAGGCCCAAGCACCCCTACACCCGGGCCCTGCTGCATACCCTGCCGAGCCTGGACACGACGCGGGCCGGCCGCCTCGACAGCATCAGCGGCCAGCCGCCGAACCTGATGGCGACGCCGACCGCCTGCCCGTTCGCGCCGCGCTGTGCGAACGCCTTCGAGCGCTGCTGGCAGGAGAACCCGCCGATCCGTGCGGTCACCGAGAACCACGACGTCGCCTGCTGGTGGGACGTCGACAGCGAGGCCCCCGCCGATGTCGATTGACGCCAGCCCGCCGCCCGCCGCCGCGGATGCCGCGACCGCCGACGTGCTGCTCGGCGTCGAGGACCTGAAGATGCACTTCCCGGTGCACAAGGGCGTGTTCCGCCGCCAGGTCGGCACCATCAAGGCGGTCGACGGCGTCAGCTTCGAGATCCGCCGCGGCGAGACGCTGGGCCTGGTCGGGGAAAGCGGCTGCGGCAAGTCGACCACCGGCCGTTCGATCCTGCGGCTCTATGACGTTACCGACGGCCGCATCCTGTTCCGCGGCGAAGACCTTGCCGGCCTGCATGGCGAAGCCCTGCGGCAGATGCGCCCGCACATGCAGATGGTGTTCCAGGATCCGCAGGCCTGCCTCAACCCGCGCATGACGATCGGCTCGATCATCGCCGAGCCACTGGACGAACACGGCGTGCAGAACCGTCGCGAGCGACAGGAGCGGGTGGAAGCGCTGCTCCAGGCGGTCGGCCTCAACCCCAGCTACGCCAACCGCTATCCGCACGAGTTCTCCGGCGGCCAGCGCCAGCGCATCGGCATCGCCCGGGCCCTGGCGCTGAATCCGGAGTTCATCGTCTGCGACGAGCCGATCGCCGCGCTGGACGTGTCGATCCAGGCCCAGGTGGTCAACCTGCTGGAGGACCTGCAGGACGAACTGGGCCTGACCTATCTGTTCATCAGCCACGATCTGTCGATGGTGCGGCACATCGCCGACCGGGTGGCGGTGATGTATCTGGGCAAGGTCGTCGAGCTGGCCCCGCGCGAGGCGCTCTACGAAGCCCCCAAGCATCCCTACACCCAGGCCCTGCTGTCGGCCGTGCCGGTGCCGAACCCGGAGGTCGAGGCGAAACGCGAGCACATCATCCTCAGCGGCGACGTACCGAGCCCGGAGAACCCGCCGGCCGGCTGCAACTTTTCGGGTCGTTGTCCGCTGGCGACCGAGCGCTGCCACCGCGAGGAGCCGGCGTCGCGCGAGCTGGCGCCCGGGCACCACGCCGCCTGCCACTTCGCGGAGTAGGAGCCGATCCGAAACAAGGAGAGAACGCGCCCCAGAAGCAGAGTCCGACAAGGAACCAACGATCGATAACCACGACCAAGCAGAGAGTAAGACAATGACACTGAAACGAACGCTAACCATGGCAGCGGCGGGAGCGGCTCTGCTCGCCTCCTCTGCCAGCGCCGAGCGCGCCAGCGACGGCCAGCTCAACATCCTCTACTGGCAGGCACCGTCGATCCTGAACCCCTACCTGTCGGGCGGCACCAAGGACCGCGACGCCTCGTCGCTGATCATCGAGCCGCTGGCCTACTACGACGAGAAGGGCACCATCGTCCCGGCCCTGGCGGCCGAGATCCCGACCCTGGAAAACGGCGGCGTCGCCAAGGACCTGAAGTCGATCACCTGGAAGCTGAAGCCGGGCGTGGTCTGGTCGGACGGCAGCAATTTCACCTCCGCCGACGTGGTGTTCTCCGCCGACTACTGCATGAACCCGGAAGGCGGCTGTAATGCCTCGTCCAACTTCGCCGACGTGACCAAGGTCGAAGCGGTCGACAGCCTGACCGTCAAGATCAGCTTCGGCGTCGCAAAACCGTTCCCCTACGGGCCGTTCGTGGGCTCCGAGGTGCCGGTGATCCAGAAGGCGCAGTTCGAGAACTGCACCGGCGCCAAGGCGCCCGAGTGCACGACCGAGAACTTCGGCCCGATCGGCACCGGCCCGTTCAAGGTCAGCGACTTCAAGGCCAACGACGTGGTCCTCTATGCCGCCAACGAGCGCTATCGCGAAGCCAGCAAGCCGGCCTTCGCCACGGTGCTGCTGAAAGGCGGCGGCGATGCCGTTTCGGCCGCCCGCGCGGTGCTCGAGACCGGCGAAATGGACTATGCCTGGAACCTCCAGGTCGAGCCGGAAATCCTCAACAAGATGGCTGCCGGCGGCAAAGGCAAGGTAATTGCCGCCTTCGGCACCGCCGTCGAGCGCCTGATGGTGCAGTTGAGCAACCCGGACCCGGCCCTTGGCGACAAGCGGTCGACCTACCAGGGCGGCAACAACCCGCATCCGTTCCTGTCCGATCCGGCCGTGCGTCGGGCACTGTCGCTGTCGATCGACCGGCAGATCCTGGTCGACGCGGGCTATGGCCCGGCCGGTCAGGTGACCTGCAACGTGCTGGCGGCCCCGGCAGCCTACGTCTCCACCGCCAACGACTGGTGCAAGACGCAGGACGTCGATGCGGCCAACAAGCTGCTGGACGAGGCCGGCTGGGTGCGTGGTTCGGACGGCGTCCGCGCCAAGAACGGCGTGCGCCTGTCGATCCTGTACCAGACCTCGACCAACTCCGTGCGTCAGGGCACGCAGGCCCTGATCAAGCAGATGTGGCAGGCGATCGGTGTCGAGACCGAGCTGCGCAACATCTCGGCTTCGGTGTTCTTCGGCGGTGACCAGTCGAGCCCGGACACCTTCCAGAAGTTCTTCGCCGACATCGAGATGTACACCAACCTGTTCAGCGGCACCGATCCCGAGACCTACATGGGCAGCTGGACCTGCGGCGAAATCCCGGGGCCGGAGACGCAGTGGATCGGCAACAACATGCCGCGCTACTGCAACGCCGAGTACGACGCCCTGGTCGCCCAACTGGCGAAGACCGCGGCGTTCGAGGAACGCGTGGTGATCGCCCGCAAGCTGAACGACATGCTGATCGACCACGGCGCGATGATCCCGCTGATCCATCGCGGCGCCGTGGCGGCGCATGCCACCAGCCTCGGTGGGGTGAAGCAGAACGTCTGGGATGCCACGCCCTGGAACATCCAGGACTGGTACCGCATCAAGTGACGTGATGCCCGTGTGTGCGCGGTCCGCGGGCGTCAAGCCTGCGGACCGCGGCCACGCCGCCCTGTCCCGCCCCGGGGAACCGCCATGTTGAACTATGCGCTCAGGCGCCTGCTGTTCGCGATCCCGACGTTGTTGGTGATCAGCTTCATCATCTTCGCCCTGCTGGACCTGGCGCCCAACGACCCGACGGGCGATCTGCCGATGACGATCCGGCCCGAAGTGCGCGAGCAGATCCGCCTCGCGCTCGGCCTCGGCGAGCCGTTCCACATCCGCTACGTCAAGTGGCTTGAGCAATTCTTCGTCAACGAACCGCTGAACCTGATGGAGCAGTGGTGGGGCATCCAGATCGGCGATGCCGAGAACCGCCTGCGGGTGTCTTCCTGGGCCACGCGCAGCCCGGTGGTCGACCTGATCGCCGAGCGCCTGCCGCAGACCCTCTGGGTGGTCGGGATCTCCTATCTCGTTGCGGTAATGATCGCCATCCCGATCGGCGTGATCTCCGCCTACAAGCAATATTCCATCTTCGATCAGCTCGGCACCTTCATCTCCATGCTGGGCTTCTCGGTGCCGACCTTCTTCACCGGCACCCTGCTGATCGTGGTCTTTTCCGCTCAGCTCGGCTGGCTGCCGTCGATCTACGACACCACCCACCAGGTCACCGACTTCTCAAGCTTCATCGAGCAGATCAAGCAGATCATCATGCCGGTGACGGTGCTGGGCCTGTTCTCCGCCGCCCAGCTGAGCCGCTTCATGCGTTCGTCCATGCTCGACAATCTGAACCAGGAGTACGTGCGCACGGCGCGCGCCAAGGGCATGAGCGAGCCGGTGGTGATCCTGGTGCACGTGCTGCGCAACAGCCTGATCCCGGTGGTGACGATGATCGCCCTCAGCCTGCCGCAGGTGTTCGCCGGCGCCATCATCACCGAGCAGATCTTCCGCGTGAACGGGATCGGTCAGCTGCTGATCATCGCCATCCAGGGCGCCGATATCCCGCTGGTGCAGACGCTCACCTTCATCTTCGCGGTGCTGATCGTGTTCTTCAATCTGATCGCCGACCTCGTGTACGGCATCCTCGACCCGAGAATCCGCTATGACTGAGATCACCCAGAAGGAATACGAGCAGGAGCAGCGCGAACTCGCCGCGCACCGCGGCGAAGGCGCCGAGCAGCGCCTGGAGCCGGCGCAGCCGCACCGCTCGCTGTGGCGCGACGTCTGGGCCCAGTTCCGCACCCATACCGGCGCCCTGTTCGGCACCGGGGTGTTCGCCTTCATCGTTCTGGCAGTGCTGTTCGGCCCTTACCTGCACGACATCGACCCGACCTACCTGGACATCCGCGCCCGCAACCAGGGCCCCAGCCTCAAGCACCCCTTCGGCACCGACAACCTGGGCCGCGACATGCTCGCCCAGGTGCTGTCCGGCGGGCGGATCTCGCTGGCGGTCGGGGTGACGGCGATGCTGCTGTCGCTGACGCTGGGCGCCACGGTCGGCATCCTGGCGGGCTACTTCAAGCGCCTGAACGGACCGCTGATGCGGTTCACCGACCTGTTCCTGGCGCTGCCGGTGCTGCCGCTGCTGCTGGTCATCATCATGCTGTTCCGCGACACGCTGCGCTCGGCCTTCGGGCCCGAGGCCGGCATCTTCATGCTGATCGTCTTCGTGATCGGCATCACCAGCTGGATGCAGTCGGCCCGCATCGTCCGGGGCGAGGTGCTGGCGGTGAAGGAGCGCGAGTTCGTGATTGCCGCGCACAGCATCGGCACCCGGGAGTATCGGGTGATCTTCCGGCATATCTTCCCCAACGTGCTGAGCCCGATCATGGTCTCGGCCACGCTCGGGGTGGCGGCGGCGATCATCACCGAGAGCGCGCTCAGCTTTCTCGGCCTGGGTTTCCCGTCCGACTTCCCGACCTGGGGCCGCCTGCTCTATGACGGCGTGCCGTTCATTCAGAACACCCCGGCACGCGTGCTGTGGCCCGGCCTGGCGATCTCGCTGACGGTGCTGTCGATCAACTACATGGGGGACGGCCTGCGCGACGCCCTCGATCCGCGCATCCGCGGACGCTGAGGGAGACCCCACATGAGCGAAGCGACGACGCTGATCCACAGCGAGATCGACTACGACGCCGACGGTAAGCAGACCGGCTTCCTGCGCCTGCCGCACTCGGTCCACCGTTCGGCCTACGGCTGGCTGCCGGTGCCGATCGTCATGCTGAAAAACGGCGACGGGCCGACGGCGCTGCTGATCGCGGGCAACCACGGCGACGAGTACGAGGGCCAGGTGGCGCTGAGCAAGCTGTGCCAGCGCCTGCAGCCGGAGGACATCCGCGGCCGGCTCATGATCATGACCATGGCCAACTACCCGGCCGCCCACGCCGGCCTGCGCACCTCGCCGATCGACGACGGCAACCTCAACCGCACCTTCCCCGGCGATCCCCTGGGCACGCCGACGGAGATGATTGCGGACTACATCGAGAACGTGCTGCTGGAGTTGTGCGACTACTCCTTCGACTTCCACTCCGGTGGCTCGTCGCTGGTCTATCCGGCGACGGCGCTCAGGCGGCGCGGCGAAACGCCGGAGGTCGACGCCAAGCTCGAAGCCCTGCAGACGGCATTCGATGCGCCCTACGGTTTCATCTTCGCCGGTTCCGGCGAGAGCCGCGTGTCCAGCAAGGCCTGCGAGCGCAAGGGCGTGCTCAACATGATGACCGAGCTGGGCGGTGCCGGCACGGTGACGCCGGAGATCCTGGCCCTGGCCGAGCGCGGCATCTATCGCCTGCTGCACCACATCGGCACCCTGCCCGGCTACGAGCCGGACGCAGCACGCGGCTGCCGCCTGATGGAGATGAGAGGCCCGGAGTACTTCGTCTACGCCCGCGACGAAGGCCTGTTCGAGCCCTATGTCGAGTTGCTCGACGAGGTCACGGCCGGACAGCCGGCGGGCGCCATCCATCACCCGGAGACGCCGTGGGTGCCACCCACCATCTGCCATTTCGAAACCGACGGGATGGCGATCTGCAAGCGCATCCCCGGCCGCGTCGAACGCGGCGACTGCGTGTTCCACCTGGCGACCGACATCGACCGCTAGGTCGGGCCTGGTCCCGCATAATGCGACTTCTGCGTTTCAAACGCGGCTCGCGGATTCCTGCGGCGTATAGGCATCAGGAATCCGCCCGGCGCGGCACCTTGCCGATCAACCGTTTACACCGCGGCGCCCGGCCATCAGCGCTTTAAATTGCAGACGTGATGAATGGTCGGCATTGCAATGCTGCGTTCCGCTGCGGCCGAGAGACAGGTGGAAAGATCTTTCTCGGCCATCGCGTGCGGGCCACGTCGGGTCGTTTGAATCGGCATGACCTCGGAGGCAAAGCTGCGCCCGGTCGAGCGGTTGAGGTTGGCCATGAACTGATCCACGTCCAGGCCGTAGCCGCGTACCAGTTCCTGCACCTCGAACAGCAGGTCGACGGTGCAGAGAAAGAGCGCGTTGTTGGCCAGCTTCGTGATCTGTCCGGCGCCCAGATCGCCACAGGGCATGACGTTGCCTACGACCTCGAGCGGCGCGCGGCAGGCTGCGATGGCGTCGTCATCACCGCCGATCAACAACGAAAGTGTGCCGTCCTCCGCTCCCTTTCGCATCCCGCTGAGCGGACAATCGAGGACCGCAATACCCTTTGCTTTGGCTTCTTCCGCCAGGCGTTGGCAATAGCCCGGCGAGATCGTGCTCATGAGGAGTATCGTCGACCCGGGCTTCATCGCCGCAAGGGCACCGGTCGCCCCCTTCAGAACAAGATCGTTCTGCGGTTCGTCGAACACGATCGACATGAGGATTTCGCATTCCGCGCCGACATCGCCGGGCGTCTCCACTTCCCGCAATCCCTTGGGCAGCAGACGTTCAAAGGGTTCGCGGCGTCGATTTGCACAACTGACAACGTCGTAGCCGCTGTCGAGCAGTCTCGCTGCCATGGGCTCCCCCATGTCGCCCAGTCCGATGATACCGATTACCGGCTTCGTCATCTCTTTCTCCGGTTTCCTGCGCCATCGCTCATGCCGATCGTCGTCGGCGGCGGCCACGTGCGTTGTCATTCGCAAACGACAGCGCGAGGGCCTTCAGCGAACCGAGCAGCTCGCGGACGTGCTTCTTGTTCCTGGCCTTGTATTTGAAGCCGACGCATGCCTTCTGAATGCAATCGGAGAGCAACTTCGGCGTCAGGCCGCCTGCCCTGATCCTCTCCTCGTAAGGCTGCAGCAGCGTCTCGATGAAGGCGCGGTACTGCTCATGGGACGTGTCGATCTCCTGCTTGGCTGCCTGGTTGAAGCCGGTGATCAGTTCGTCGGCGTGCGGCAGTGCCGAGAGCTGCTCGAACGGCTTGACGATCAGGTACTGGAAAACGATGTCGAGCTGGTCGCTGAGATCGTCGACCTCCGCACAACGCCGTTCGATCGCGGCGAGCGATCTCTCCGCATGGATCCGGATCGCGGCCTGCAGAACTTCGTCCTTGTTGGCATAGGCATTGTAGAGCGTCTGGCGGGAAACTCCGGCTTCGCCGGCAATGTCGTTCATCGTCGTGCGCTTGACGCCATAGCGGGAAAACACCTCCACGGCGGCGTCGACGATTTTCTCCTCACGCGCGGTCATAGGAAACATATTGACAAGTTTCGTTCATATGTCAAAGTATACAAATAATCGAAAATTGTCCAATTGACCAGGTGAATCTCCATGACCGGCGTCCCGAAGAAGATCCGAGCGAAAGGCTTGATCCTGACGGCCACATTGGCGACGGCGGTGATGCTCCAAGCCTGCGCGATCAACAAGTCCGTGCACACCGAACTCGTCATTCCGGCAGCGCCCGAGGAGATCTGGCCGGTACTAACGGATGCTGCCGGCTACAGCGCGTGGAACCCGGTCCTCGTGCGCGCCGAGGGCACCTTCATGAAAGATGCCGAGATCACCTATCTCTATAGGGATCCGGACGGCAAAGAGAGCGAGATCGTCTCGACCGTGACCAAGTTCCTGCCGAACCGGGAGCTCAGCCAGCACGGCGGCATGACCGGGATCATTACCTTCGATCACACCTACCTCCTGGAAGCGGTAGAGGGCGGCACCCGGGTGACGCAGAAGGAGAGCTATTTCGGCGTCTGGGTGCCCTTCTGGGACGCGGACGCGATGGAACCTGCCTATGCCCGGGCCAACGAGGCCCTGAAGGCGCGGGTTCTTGCGCTGAAGGAGAGCGGCTGAGGAGGGACGGCACCATGAAAAAAGTCAAACTAGGCGACCTCGACGTCGGCATCATGGGACTTGGTTGCATGAGCATGACGGACGTCTACGGAACCGGCGATGTCGCCGCAGGCGAGGCGACCCTGCATCGGGCCATCGAACTCGGCGTCACCCTATTCGATACGGCCAACGTTTACGGGCAGGGTGAGAACGAACGGCTCGTCGGGCGCGCGCTCGCGGCCCATCGAGAAAAAGCATCGATTTCCACCAAGTTCGGCTTCGTCGTCGGCCCGAAGGGACCCGGCCTCGATGGCCATCCCGACCGGGTGGCAGATCGTTGCGAGGAATCGCTGGCACGCCTCGGCACCGACCATATCGATCTCTACTTCCTGCACCGTCCCGATCCGAAGGTGCCGGTCGAGGACAGTGTGGGTGCCATGGCCCGCCTGGTGGAGGCCGGCAAGGTGAGGCATCTCGGTTTGTGCGAAGTTTCGGCAGAAACTCTGCGCAAGGCCTACGCGGTCCATCCGATCACCGCGGTTCAATCTGAGTATTCCCTCTGGACCCGGGACCCGGAAGACGAAGTACTGCCGGCCTGCCGGGCACTGGGCGTCGGTTTCGTGCCGTTTTCACCCATCGGCAGGGCGATGCTGACTGGTGCGATCACGGAAACCGACAGCTTCGATGCCGGCAGCGACATGCGCGGCACCATGCCCCGCTTCCAGGGCGAGAACCTGCAACGGAACCTGAAACTGGTTTCCGAAGTCACGCGCATCGCCGACGCGCTCGGCATCAAGCCCGGTCAGGTCGCACTGGCGTGGCTGCTGACCAAGGGCGACTTCATCGCCCCGATCCCTGGTACCAAGCGCTGCGCCTACCTCGAGGAGAACGTGGCGGCGGCGGAGGTTGCGTTGCCGGAAGAGATCGTCGCCGAGCTCGACGATGTCTTCGCGCCGGGAAAGGTATCCGGCGCGCGCTACGGGCAAAAATGGATGGAGTCGGAAGATACGGCAAAGGATTGACGTTCGTGCGCCCATCGGAACCAACCTCGGGGGTCGTCGACTCCCCCGCATCAGGCGCCTTCTTCGCGCCCGCGCCAACCGAGAGCCCGACCCATTTCCACCTTGACGTCGCAATGGTGCAGTGCGTCGGTGTCGTCGGTCAGTCGACGCTGATGGGCGGGGCGGGCTTCGCTGCCGCGATCGACGCGCTGGAACGGGCCAGCGGTCGCGGGCTGGTATGGGCCTCGGCGCAGTTCCTGTCGCGCGCAGTGCTGGGTGCGTCGCTCGACGTCGAGGTGGAAATCCTCGCCAGCGGACGCCGCACGAGCCAGGCCCGCGTCCGGCTCCACGACGTCGGGCGAGCGATCATGGACGTGAACGCGGCGGTGATGGTATGGGGCGACGACGCTGGCGACCGCCAGTTCGTGGCGCCGCCGGATGTGCCCGATCCCGACGCCTGCCCGCTGCGCCGACCCCGGTGGCAGCAGGACGGCGATCTGCTCGACATCTTCGAGCGCCGTCGTCTGCCGCCCGAAGAAAGCGAAGGCCGCGACCGGACCTGGGTGCGCTGTCTCGTCGACGCGCCGGTGTCGGCGGGCCTGCTGGCCATCGTCGCCGACTTCCTGCCTGGTGGCCACGCCGGCAGCGAGGGCTCGTCAAGCCTCGATAACAGCCTGCGCATCCATGCCATAGAGAAGACCGAGTGGATGCTATGCGACACCCGGTTCTCGGGCTTCGCCTCCGGCGTCTTCCATGGCGACATGCGCATATTTTCCGAGCGTGGCGCCCTATTGGCCACGGCTGCCCAGAGCGGCCGCCTGCCCAAGCGAACCTCCTGGTCGATACCGGCACCGACAGGCATGCTCTAGGCGATCAACCGCGAACACGATACGTTGCGGCGCAGCGCCGGCCTGCGTCAGGCTGGCAGGCCGTGTCGACAAGCATTAGAGGGCTACAGCGTGCCATCGCGTTACTTCCGTGCCGCCATCGCCGCGGCGGGCCTGGTTGCAGCCGGCCTGCTCGCCGGCTGCGTCGCCACCACCACCAGCCGCGGCGACATCTCCACCTGGTACGACCGCTCGTTCATGGTCACCGCCACCCAGGACGGCACCTTGCCGGTGGTGGTGCACGGCCAGCCGGCCGCCAGCGTCGACGCGGCGGCGACGGTGGACCTAATGACCGCGAACATCTCCATGCCAAGCTGGCTGCCGGAGACGCAGCTGGTGCCTGGCAACCAGGACATGCGCTACCGCATGGTGCTGATCTTCAATCCGGCCAGCCCCGGGCGCGCGCATCTCAACGCCTGCGGCCCGCTCGAAGAGCTCGAGGTGCTGCCGCCGGCGGCGCGGATCGATGTCGTCGGTTCGATCTGCGACGGCCGCGACGCCGCCACCCGAAGCCGGGATTCCGTCAATGCCGGCGACGACCCGGCCGATGCCACGTTGCGGCTGTTGCGGCAGCTGACGGTGACGTTGATGCCGGCGGAGAATCCCGCCCATCGCGCCAACATCCGCGCCGGCGGTCCCTAGGCGCCCGCAACCGCGCACTGAGCCGCTCGTTTGCAGCAAACGGGCGCCATTCGGGAGACACTCGCATGCAACGCGGCAAGGCATTCACGCTGGCAGCCGTGCTGCTGCTGGCGTTCGTCGTGGCGGGGTGCGTCGGCAGCACCTCGGTCAACCCGGCCTACACGTCGCCCAGATACAGCCGTGCGCTGGTGGATCAGACTGCCAGCAACGGTGGCATGCCGACTGTCGTGCGCGGCCGCGCCTCGGCCTCGCTGAACGAGCCGGCAACGGCGCAGGTCATCATCGACCGCGTGCGCATGCCCGGGTGGTCGCAGGTGAGGAAACTGATCCCGGCAACGGCCGACAACAGGACGCGACTGGTCTTCATCGTCAACCCGGCTGCGGTCGGCGGCGCCATGAACGCCGCGTGCGGGCCGTTGGAGGGCATCCCCAAGACCAGCGGCGGCAACCGCATCGTCGTCGCCGGCGTGTTCTGCGACGGCGAGCGGACGATGACCAGCAACAACGGCTCGGTGCCGGTCGGCAACGATGCCGCGGCCGCCCTGGCCGATCTGACCCAGCAGCTCGTCCTCGGACTGCTGCCGGTCGAGAACCGGATGCACCCGACCGGCCGGGTATGGGACCGTTGGTGGCCTTGATCCTGGCAGCCGAAGTTGGCGCGGTCACGCTCGCGACAACGCACCACGGGGGTTTTCCTATCTCCTCATCGCGACCATATCATCCCCGCAGCAACACGGTCACGCGGGCCACGAGGATCGATCCACCATGGGCATGTTTCGCGTTTCGAGCAGCACTATTCTGGTGGCAGCGGCGTTCGTGCTTGCTGCCTGTGGCGGTAGCGGGGTCAACCCCGGCGTCACCTCCCCCGCCTATCACCGTTCGGTCGTCAGTTCTGCGATCAGCAATGGCGGCATGCCGGTGGTCGTGCACGGCGGCGCGACCACCACTCTCGACCAGGCAGCGACGCAACAGATCATCGTCACGCAGGTTCAATTGCCGGGCTGGCTGCCGCCGGACCGCCTGGTGCTGGCCGATGGCCAACCGCAAAGACGACTGGTCTTCATCGTCAATCCGCAAGCGATCGGCCGTGCAGCGAACCGGGGCTGTGGCCCGCTAGAAGGTATCGCCACCAGCCCCGACGGCGAACTGATCAACGTGGCCGGTGCCTTTTGCGACGAGACGGATGTGCTCAGCTTCACCAAAGGCTCCGCCCCGGTCGGCGAAGCCCCGGCCACCGCGCTCGCCGACCTCGTTCAGCAGATCACCTTGACCTTGCTGCCGCCAGAGAACCCGGTACAGCGGCGGTCGATGTTCTACGATGGTGGCCCGTGACGGCCATCGCGAACAAGGAATTGGCCTGAAATCGGCCTAGGTTTCACATGAGAATGCGTTGCCGGCGACGCCGGCAGCCTACCTTGCAAGTAGCCCTGACGGGAGCCGCCATGTTCCAGCGCCCGCCCCTGACGTCGGTGACGCCGCTGCTTTCGGCAGCGGCGGTCGTCACGGCGTTATTGTCCCTGCCCGCCGCTGCCACCGACGGCTACCGGGAGGTGCCCTACTTCGCCGAGCGGATCGCCGCCGGCCAGCTGCCGCCGATCGCCGAGCGGGTGCCCGAAACGCCGCTGGTCCACCAGTTCACCCGGTCCGGGACCGGGCTCGGGCAATATGGCGGCGAGATCAGCACGCCGATCCGCAATTCCAAGGACGTCAAGCTGCTGGTGGTCTACGGCTATGCCCGACTGGTCGGCTACGCCGACGACCTGTCGATCCAGCCGGACATCCTGAAGGACATCGAGGTCGAGGGCGCCCGCCGCTTCACCCTGCACCTGCGGCCCGGCCACAAATGGTCCGACGGCCAGCCCTTCACGGCGGAGGACTTCCGCTACTGGTGGGAGGACGTCGCCAACAACCCGGAGATCGCCCCGTCCGGCCCGCCGCCGGCGATGCGCGCAGCCGGGCTGCCGCGCTTCGAGGTGCTGGACGCACACACCGTCCGCTACACCTGGGACAAGCCCAACCCGCTGTTCCTGCCGGCGCTGGCAGCGTCCTCGCCGATGTTCATCTATCGCCCGGCCCACTACCTGAAGCAGTTTCACATCAAGTACGCGGACCAGGCGGAACTGCAGAAGCTGATGAAGCGCATGCGCCTGCGCAACTGGGCCGGGGTGCACGAGCGGCGCGACAACATGTACCTGTTCAACAATCCCAAGCAGCCGACGCTGCAGCCCTGGCGGATCAAGAACCGGCCGCCGGCGGTGCGCTTCATCGGCGAGCGCAATCCCTATTTCCACCGGGTCGATGCCGACGGCCGGCAACTGCCCTATCTCGACCGCATCCTGATGCCGGTGGTGTCGCCGGGGCTGATCCCGGCCAAGGCCGGCACCGGCGAGTTCGATCTGACGGCGCGCGGCCTGACCATGGCCGACTACGTGTTCCTGAAGGAGAACACCGACCCGGACACCCACGAGGTTTTGACCTGGCAGCGCGCCAACGGCTCGCACATCGTGCTGTTCCCCAACATGAACCAGAACGATCCGGTCTGGCGCGAGCTGTTCCGCGACCGCCGCTTCCGCCGCGCGCTCAGCCTGGCGATCGACCGCGAGCAGATCAACGAGTTCCTGTTCTTCGGTCAGGCCCGTGCGGGCAACAACACGGTGCTGGCGGAAAGCCCGCTGTTCCGCGACAAGTACCGGCACAACTGGACCGACTACGACCCCGACCTGGCCTCCGATCTGCTGGACGAGATCGGCCTCACCGAGCGCGATGGCGACGACATCCGCCTGCTGCCGGACGGTCGCCCGGCGGTGCTGATCGCCGAAACCTCGGGCGAGCGCCAGGAAGAGGTCGACGCCCTGGAGATCGCCGCCGCGCACCTGGAGGAGGTCGGCCTGAAGCTGCTGATCAAGCCGACCCATCGCAGCACCCTGCGCTCGCGGGCGACCGCCGGCGAGACCCTGCTGGCGGTGTGGAGCGGGATCGAGAACGGCATGCCGACGGCGGACCTGAGCCCGCGGGCGCTGATCCCGCACACCCAGATCGACTTTCAGTGGCCGAAGTGGGGGCTGTACATCGAGAGCGGCGGCCAGGCCGGCGAAGCCATCGACATGCCCGAGGCGCAGCGCCTGGTCGACCTCAACGAGCAGTGGATGCAGGCGACCGACAAGGCGGCGCGCGAGAAGGTCTGGCACGAGATGCTGACCATCCATGCCGAGGAGATGTTCTCCATCGGCCTGCTGTCCGCCGTGGCCCAGCCGGTGGTGGCGACGCGCCGGCTGCGCAACATCCCGCGCTCGGCGATCTACAACTGGGAGCCAGGGGCGTTTTTCGGCCTCTATCGCCCGGAAACGTTCTGGCTCGCGCCGGACTAGACGGCAAGGAGCGGGCGGGTCTGAGACCCGCCCCTACCGACCTTCGTGCTCGCCGTAGATCCCATGCAGGCATGGCGGCTGGGGCATTAAGCTCCGGTTGTCCAAAACCCAGGAAGCTGGAGATGCCTCATGGATATCCGGAA
>Ga0056121_1000210_pt1 | contig 20955 bp, 20 predicted proteins | sample WorMetHEROISLAND_FD_83872 | JGI IMG/M metagenome (GOLD analysis project Ga0056121, IMG submission 83872) | Marine gutless worms symbiont microbial communities from Max Planck institute for Marine Microbiology, Germany - Olavius sp. 1 HERON ISLAND ...
CAAGCTTCTTCTTTATCACGCCAGGGAAGCCCATTAAAAACTGCTTCATCGAAAGCTTTGATGGTCGATTCCGAGATGAATGCTTGAATCTTAACTGGTTCCAGTCGCTCCCGAGATGCCAGAGAGACGATTGTAAGATGGAGGCTCAGAATACAACGAAATTCGGCCTCATAGTGCGTTGGATGATATGACTCTTACTTAGAGTTTTTCCAGCTATATGACGAAGGAGAAGAAAAGGCAGAATACCCTTAAGAGCTAGTGGATGATTTTGGGGGGAAGGTCAGTTCCTGCTTCATTTTTATACAACAGGCGCGGCTAATTCGGAATTCTAACGCCTTCAAACCCCGTTGGTCAAGTGAGTCCGATGTCAAATCTTGCATTTGTTGCGGCGTTGAAGGGGTGAAAAACCGCTGTTCGGGCTTGAATTCGAGATTCGCTTCGGGGATGATTTCATATGGAGCAAAGGGGCATATACCTCAATATATCACCGCTGGATCAGCGTTATTGGGTGGCGAATAACGAGCTTTTCAATTCGCTCGCGGAATATTTAAGCGAAAGCTCTGCGATACGCTACATGGTTAAGGCCGAATTGGCGCTGCTGCGGGTTTATATCAGAGAGTATCTGGATAAGCGGGCGGATCTCCTTGCCGCTGTGGATGAGCTCGCGGATTTGATTCACCCCGAGGAGGTGGAGGCCGAGGAGAGGCTGACTAATCACAATGTCAAAGCGCTCGTGAATGTCATTCAAAGAAGGCTTCCGGATGAGCTCAAGCCCTGGGTTCACATGGGGGCCACTTCCGCCGATATGACTGAGACATCCATCGCCATGAGAATCCGTGATGGGATGAGGAAGGTGGTAATTCCGCTGCTTCTGGATTTGCTTGATGCCTGTATAACAATTGCCGAGAGGGAGGCAGATACTTCCCAGGCGGGTAGAACTCACGGCCAGTTGGCGGTTCCCATCACATTTGGTTTCGCGATTGCCGAGTATGTTTCGCGGCTTGGGCAGTCCCTTGTCGAGCTTGAAAGGCGAAGCAGGGATTTACGCGGTAAACTGAGCGGTGCTGTTGGCGCCTACAATGCCATCGCTCTGGTTTCGCGGAACCCGGAAGAGCTGGAGGCGGCCTATTTGCACGAATTAGGCCTGGGCAGCCCCGATTATTCAAATCAACTGGTTGAGCCCGAGCACCTCCTTCGCCTCTTGCTTGAATTAAACACGGCTTTCGGAATCATAGCGAATCTCGCGGACGATTTGAGGCATCTGCAGCGCTCGGAAATAGGGGAGATAAGTGAGGGTTTTGAAGCGGAACAGGTAGGCTCTTCCACCATGCCGCAGAAGCGCAATCCATGGAACTGTGAACATGTAAAGAGCCTTTGGAAGGCCTTTTCACCGCGAGTGCTTACATTTTATTTGGATCAGATTTCCGAGCATCAGCGCGATCTGACTAATTCGGCATCGGGAAGGTTTGCCGCGGAATATATCGCCGGATTTGCGGCAGCGGCGGCGCGGATGAATGGAATCCTAAGGAAACTGGTGATAAGGCGCGATAGGATGGCTATGAATCTTCGGAGCGTGGGAGATGAAATTCTTGCGGAGCCCTGTTATATTCTCCTGGCAATCTCGGGTATAGAAGATGCTCACGAAAAAATAAGACGGGTCACCCTGGCAGCTGATTCGTCCGGAAGGTCGATAAGGGATGTACTTAAGGAGGATGAACCGGATTTATGGAAAACCCTTTCCTCTGCCCTGGAGAGTCGACTGGGCAGGAGCGTGGAGGATTTCTTCGATAATCCGGCGGAATACAGGGGGCTTGCTTCCCTTAAGGCCAGAATGATTGCGAGACGCTATGCTGGAGTCTCGGCAAGGATAAGGGGCATGGTGAATGGGACCGCGTGATGAGCTTAGTTACGATGATATATGCCGAGATCCTTCCCGCTGATGCGGATTCAAGCACGGGAAAGGGGATATCGAGATCAACACTCCTATTCTATTTTTGGCTATGAGCATTGTGGCCGAGAATAGAATGGCAGCCGCTCTGAGGCTCTTGGGTGGAATCCGGACCTCCGATGTTATGGCTGGCAATTCTTCTTAAGGTACCCTTAAGGAAGCACCGGAGCAGGAGGTGATTTTCCAAAAGGTATCGCGGGGTGGGCAGTATCGGCGCTATCGGATCGAAAAAAAGCGATCGGCATCGGATTGACGTATGAGGGAGTGCCGGATGAGGAATCAACTCAATTTCGCTGGGAGAATATTGGCGGTTTAGAATTTTTTGCCGGAGGCTGATGGAATGAATTTGGCTGTAGTTGGGGCCCAGTGGGGCGATGAGGGCAAGGGGAAGATGGTTGACTATTTCTCGGATGAGGCGGAGCTGGTGATTCGCTTCTCTGGCGGGGCGAATGCGGGTCATACAGTTAGGCTTGGCAGTAAGACCTTTGCCCTTCATTTAATTCCCGCGGGAATTATTTCTCCGGGCAAGAGTGTTGTGCTTGGGAACGGAATGGCTATTGATCCGGCGTCAATGTTCGAGGAATTGGCCGCGATAAGCGCGCAGGGTATTGAATGGGAGGGCAGAGTATTTGTTTCCGATCGCGCTCACCTGGTTTTGCCCGGGTATAAGGGCGAGGATCAAAGTGTGGACGATATGCGCTCTCGTCCCATTGGGACAACTGGCCGCGGCATTGGAGTAGCTTACGGGAAAAAGGCCTCTCGCGATGGGGTTAGGGTTGCCGATCTTTGGGACCCCGTGATTTGGGATTCGATGAGCGGCTCCGAAAGGGCCTGGCTGAGCCCATTCAGGGAATGGCTTGCTCCGATGAAGCTTAATCTGGCCGCCTTTATGATGGAGAATGAGGGTAGGAAAATTTTGCTCGAAGGCGCGCAGGGAACCCTGCTGGATTTAGACCATGGAACCTACCCATATGTTTCCTCGGGCATCTCCGTAAGCTCTGGCGCCGCCATCGGCGCGGCAATTGGCCCCAGAAAAATCGATAAGTGCCTGGGAGTGTTCAAGGCATATCAAACCCGGGTTGGGAATGGCCCCTTTCCCACCGAAATGAAGGAAGACGCGGCCCTTGCGGACAGGCTCAGGGAACTTGGCCACGAGTATGGCGTAACAACGGGCAGACCCCGCAGGATTGGATATCTGGATTTGGTGGCGCTTAGGTATGCTGGCTGGATTAACAGTTTGGACGGTTTCATCCTATCACATTTGAATCTCTACGATGGTTTTGAATCGGTGGGGCTTTGCACGGCCTACGAGCTTGATGGGCAGCGAATTGATTATTTCCCATCCTCCGCGGCAGAGCTTGAGAAGGTTACGCCTCTGATTGAAAAATTCGATGGCTGGGATGGCAGGGTTTCGGAAACCCGGGATTGGGAGGAGCTTCCCGATGGGGCGAAGAAATTGGTTGAATTTATCGAGAAATACACAGGAGTGGGGATTCATGGCTTCTCCGTGGGCCCTCTTAGAAATGAAACATTTATGAGGACGGATGCCTGGACTCTATCCTGATTCCGAACTTCGGCTGCCATATTACACAGCTAGCTGGTAAAGAAATTCGCTGTTTCGGGGGTCTTTTCGGAGACAGCGCCATAACAATTAGCGCATTGAAGAGCTTATTGACAATGATGTCCGGGGCATCCTATCCGGACTATCTAGTTCGGCCATGGATTTCGGGAGATCAGGCCTAAAATCCAGCCTCCGCGGCTAACGTTTTGATAATACGCTTTCCCGCTCAATCAATTGCCCTCCAACAACTATTTTGGCCGGCGGCAGGTTTGGATTTCCAATCCGGGTGTTTAGACGGTTAAATGCGGCGCTGCCGATTTCTCGCTTAGATACGATTACGCTGGTTAGTGGGGGGTCTAGCAGCGCTGATGCGGGGAGATCGTCAAATCCGATGATGGAAATCTCTTCGGGAATCTGCTTTCCATTCTCCCTGAGCGCTTTTAGCACTCCGAAGGCGATAACGTCGTTGACGCAGAAAAGAGCCGAGGGGAGTCGGATATTCTTGTCAAGAATTCTCTTCATATCTCTATAAGATCCCTCCACTGTCGAATCGACATCGAAAGAGAACTTTTTATCATGGGCCTTTCCGAAGAATTCAAGGCCCTCTCGAAAAGCCTTGTCCCTCAACCAAAAATTTCGGGTTTGTACGCTGGATCGAACAATACCGATTTCATCGTGGCCCTTTTCAATGAAATGCTCCAGAACTGAAAATACTGAATCCGTGTTGTTCATGTCGACAAAGTCGAGAGGAACGTACTCAAGAAAGGTGTCGAGAAACACGGCTGGAATCGGACAATTCAGGAACGCGAGAGCATCATCACGGCTCAGTTCGGTTCCCAGTATGATTACTCCCGATAAGTGAGTCTGGTTTTCAAGCCAGGTGATGATTTCAGTGATTGGTATGGCATAAAACGACTTGATCTCAACCTTGTAAGGAAGCCTTTTCGTTCCGCTGAGGATGCCATCGATATAATCCGAAATAAAAACCTTGTGATCCTGGTTCAAAGTATGCCCATGCCGGATAATTTGAACAAACTGGATGGTGCCGTGGTCAACAGGAAAGCCGCGTTGAGTGAATTTATATCCAAGATTTTCGGCTATTTCGAGAATTTTGCGGCGAGTCGACTTACTGATACTTGGTTTGTTATTGAGCGCCAGGGAAACAGTTGCGAGAGACACATTTGCCTTCTGAGCAATATCCTTGATTCTTACGGCCATGTTTCTGGAGAATTCTATTCCCATGGATTAGGATTGTCAACTAAAATATTTTAGTAAATCGACTGGCTAACTCCAGAAAGAATCGGTTTTTTTCTAAAATAGGGCCGCTTTTTACTATAAAAATCTAAATTTTTAACATATTTTTTTCCATATACAGGAGCACAGCGCGATTTTGAGGATATCAAAGTTCAAAAGACTTCTTGACAGGTATTTCAAGTATATTATAATAATCTTGCATTTTAGTTAAAATAATAAGGAGGATTTAATGAAAAGACTAGCGTTTCTGGTTACGATCCTGTTGTTGGTTATCACGGTTGCCTGTAGGCAGGAAACTGATGATGCTTATACCATAGCGACGGTCGTAAAAGTTGATGGAATCGCCTGGTTTGATCGAATGAGGGTGGGAGTGGAGGAATACGGTGGCGAAACGGGTCACGACACCTTTCTCCTTGGTCCTTCAAAGGCCGATGCCGCCGAGCAGGTTCGCATAATAGAGGATCTAATTGCTCAAGGCGTCGATGCCATTTGCGTTGTTCCCTTTTCCGTGGAAGCAGTCGAACCGGTCCTCGCAAGAGCAAGGGAGGAAGGTATTATAGTAGTGAGTCACGAGGCCTCCACCCAGGTAAACGCGGATATCATCATAGAGGCGTTTGACAACGCGGCTTATGGTGAGTTTCTGATGGAAAACCTGGCTCAACGCATGGGCGGGGTGGGGAAGTATGCCACCTTCGTTGGCAGTCTGCAGTCCAAGAGTCACAATGAGTGGGTGGATGCTGGCGTCGCCTACCAAGAGGCCAACTACCCGGACATGGAGCTGGTGGTAAACAAGATCGAAGAATTCGATGATTTGGATATCGCCACGGAGAAAACTCTTGAGCTTCTTACAACCCACCCGGATCTAGGCGGCATACAGGGCAGCGCCATGACAACCGCTCCCGGCGCCGGTCTGGCTGTCGAACAGCGCGGGCTTGAAGAGCAGGTTTCCGTTGTTGGAACTAGTTTGGTTTCGGTTTCCGGACAGTATCTGGAGAGCGGCGCAACAGATATGATTGCCTTTTGGGATCCTGCAATGGCCGGCAGAGCTATGAACGAAATTGCCGTTCGCATCCTTGATGGCGGGAGTATCGAGAATGGTGTGGATCTCGGTATCGTTGGATACAGAGATCTCATTCAGGACGCGGGGAAGCCCAATTTGTTCTACGGCTCGGCATGGGTAGGTGTAACCAAGGATAATATGGACCAGTATAGTTTCTAATCCAATCCAAACAGCCCGATGGGCTCCGAAAGGGCCCATCGGCTAGCAGGGTTTTCCCCGCGAATATCCAGCATGAGTTAGAATGATTGCACCATTGGTTGAAGTCAAGAATGTCCATAAACGCTTCTCTGGCGTCTACGCGCTAAACGATGTTTCCCTGAGTATTGCCCCGGGAGAAATCCGCTGTCTTGCAGGAGAGAATGGAAGTGGGAAATCCTCGCTGATAAAGAACATCGCCGGCGTTACACAGCCTGATGAGGGGCAAATTATCCTAAACGGTCAGCTGTATGAGAATCTCAGCCCCATTGATGCGATTCATGAAGGAATTCAGGTTATCTATCAGGATTTCTCTCTGTTCCCGAATCTGACAGTGGCGGAAAACCTCGCTATCAATTCTCACCTGGAACAGGGTCGGAAATTGGTGAGCTGGGCGGATATGGAGCGAACCGCCCAATCGGCCTTGGCGCACATCAAGGTGGACATACCACTGCGTTCGAAGGTGGGAAGTCTTTCCGTCGCCAACAAACAGCTGGTGGCGATTGCTCGAGCTCTGCTTCATAATGCGAAACTAGTCATCATGGATGAACCGACAACGGCACTGACTCACAATGAAGTTGACAGCCTCTTTGGAGTCATTTCCGAACTCAAATCCGAGGACATTGCCACTCTGTTTGTCAGCCATAAACTCCGGGAAGTGCTGGATATCAGCGAGAAATTAACCATACTCCGCAATGGCCGCAAGGTGTCGGAGGGCGAGACTAGCGAGTATGATGAGGCCAGCATCACCTATCATATGACCGGGCATCGCATCTCCGGAGAGCGGTTCACCTTTAGTGCGGTGGAAAATGAAATCCCCCTTCTCTCCGTTGATAAGCTTGGTCGAGAGGGAGCCTTCGAGAATGTTTCTCTCAAGCTTTTCCCTGGAGAAATCATTGGAATTACCGGCCTCCTTGGCTCCGGCAGGACTGAAGTTGCGCTTTCTCTCTTCGGCATACTGCCAGCGAGTTCCGGGAAGATGATGATCGATGGAAAGGAGGTGCTTATCGACTCGGTGGACGCGGCAATAAGAGCTGGAATTGCGTACGTGCCGGAAGACCGTCTTGCTGAAGGCTTGTTTCTTGAGCGCAGCATAGGCGATAATATCATAGCCACTATTCTCGATCGCATTAAAAGCAGCACAGGGTTTATCGACTTTAAAAAAGCTGCGAGTATCATCAAAACCTGGATCGATACACTTAGGATTGCCACTCCGAGTTCCGAAAATTCCGCACAATCTCTTTCGGGAGGGAATCAACAGCGGGTAGTTCTTGCCAAGTGGCTTGCCGCGGATTCCCGAATTTTCATCCTCAACGGGCCGACTGTTGGAGTTGATGTTGGCTCAAAACTGGAAATCCATGCCAGACTCCGTAAGCTCGCTTCAAATGGAGCCGGCATAGTTATTATGAGCGATGACATGCCGGAGGTAGTCCAGAACTGCAATCGGGTCTTTGTGATGCATAAGGGGAGAATCATACGGGAATTCAAGGACGACTTCGACGAAGATGAATTGATCTCCCAAATAGAAAGCCTCAAGTAGATAGGATCCGACTATGAAGAAACTGTTGAAAACACACGAGTCTTACATTGCGGTGATTCTAATTGCCTTCTCGCTCGTGGCTGGTATCATCAATCCGAATTTCTTTTCCATCGGAAACCTATTCAGTCTGCTGAAAAGCACTGTCGTTACGGGTATTTTCGCCCTGGGAGTTCTCCTTGTTCTGATATCCGGAGAAATAGATATCTCCTTTCCGGCTATTGGCGCGGTGTCTATGTACACCACAGCAATCATTTTTGAAGCCATTGATTTTTCGGGGCCTGTTGTCCTGGCCTTTCTGCTTTCCAGCGGAATAGGGGTTTTGCTGGGATTTATCAACGCGGCGATTATCTCCACCTTCCGTCTACCCACCTTAATTGTCAGTCTCGGAACTCTCAGCGCCTATAGCGGATTTATTTTAACCTTTGTCGATACGCGGATTATAAATCGTCTAACTGATCCCATGGTGAACTACAGTAAGCTGGCGTTCTTTCGGAGAACTACGGAATCGGGACAAATCGCCGAACTGCATTTCTCCTTCTTTCTTTACCTGGCGCTGGCAGTTGTTACAGCGCTTATCCTGCGTTATACCACCATAGGCAGGGGTGTATATGCCCTGGGAGGCGATCGCCAGGCCACGAAGCGTGCAGGATTCTCCGTGAAGAGAATCGAGTATTTCATCTATTGCTATGTTGGATTACTCGCTGGCTTGGCGGGAATAATACACAGCGCCCATGTAAGGAATGCGAATCCCTTCGATCTTGTCGGCAGTGAGCTGAATGTCATCGCCGCCACAGTTCTAGGCGGCGCGATTATTGGAGGCGGCAGGGGGACGGTTCATGGAACTCTTCTGGGTGTGATGCTTCTAACCGTTATAAACAGCAGCTTGATTCTGATGGGCATCCCCAGTTTTTGGCAGCGGTTCACAACGGGGTTCGTTTTGCTAATTGCCGTTACCGTTCCTCAAATTAGAGGGGCGAGATCAACCGGAATTCGAGGAGAGTGAGAAGTTGAAAGCCCTTTCACCTATCAAACTTTTGAAAACCAAGGACAGTAATTTGAATCGTCTTATCGCAATTTCCGCTGCGATATTCATTCTTATGAGCATCCTCAATCCCGGTAAATTTATCGCAATGAAGAACTTTCGTTCCATGTCGTATTCTTTTCCCGAACTGGGGCTGCTGTCTCTTGGGTTAACCATTTGCATGATTACCGGAGGAATTGACCTGTCCATTATCGGTACGGCCAATCTGACGAGTATTCTGGCGGCCAAGGTAATGGTGGCATTTATACCCGCGAATCCCACCCCGGCAGCCCTTGCTCTCTATATCCTACTGGCGGTGGCTGTTGCCTACATTGTTGGCATCAGCGCCGGGCTTATCAACGGATATCTGGTGTCGACATTTCACATTCATCCTGTCCTTGTTACACTCGGAACCTGGCAGCTTTTTTCCGGCATCGCCATCATCATAACCAAGGGTTATTCGGTTCCCGGTTTGCCCGAGCCCTTTCTGTTTGTCGGCAATGGGCGCCTCTTGGGTCTTCCCACACCGCTGTATATTTTCCTGGTTTTTGCCGCCGCAGCTGCCGTGATGCTGAGGAAAACTCAATTCGGCCGGAGTATCTATCTAATCGGCACCAACGCCGTTGCCGCTCGATTCGCCGGGATACGGGTTCGAAGAATGCTGATATACGCATATACAAGCAGTGCTGTACTGGCTTCCACGGCCGGACTTTTGATGATGTCCCGCACAAATCAGGCAAAGGCCGATTACGGTGAAAGCTACATTCTTCAGGCTGTCTTGGTGAATCTCCTGGCGGGCGTAAACTGGAGCGGGGGTTTCGGGAGGGTAGTCGGCGTCGCCATAGCCGTCATGACTCTGCAATTCCTTTCCAGCGGTTTCAATATGCTGCGGTTTAACAATTTCGCCCGAGATTTCACCTGGGGTGTGTTCCTGATTCTGATTATGATTTTTAATCATCTTATGAACGAACGTAAAAACAGGCTGGAAGCCGATATCGTGGGTGCGAAATCGGTCGGATAGCTATCTGGAGGAGACAATGAAAATGAAGAAGTTCTTAAATCAACCAGAGGCCTTTGTAGATGAGATGCTGGAGGGGATTCTCAAGGCTCATCCCGATCAGCTGGTGTCCGCTGCCGGCAATAGGCGCTGCATCGTCAGAGCCGGCATTTCGGACGAAGGCAAGGTTGGCCTGGCCACTGGCGGAGGCTCCGGCCATCTGCCGCTGTTTCTTGGATATGTCGGAAAGGGCATGCTTGATGGCTGCTCCGTGGGAGGGGTTTTCCAGAGTCCAAGCTCCGATCAGATGCTGGAAGTTACAAGAGCCATCAATACCGGTAAGGGAGTTCTTTACGTTTACGGCAACTACGGCGGAGATGTAATGAATTTCGACATGGCAGCCGAGATGGCTTCCATGGAGAGCATTCAAGTTGAGTCCTACGTCGCTGGAGAGGATGTCGCCAGTGCGCCAAAAGGCAAAGAGGCCAAGCGGCGCGGTGTTGCGGGCATCTTTTACGTCTATAAATGCGCTGGCGCCAAGGCTGAAGAGGGGGGCAACCTCAATGAGGTTAAAAGGATCGCCGAGAAGGCAGGGGCCGCTGTTCGCACCATGGGCGTTGCAATCTCTCCGGTAGTTGTCCCCGAGGTAGGCAGGCCCTCGTTCGTTATCGGTGATGATGAAATGGAAATCGGAATGGGCATCCATGGCGAACCGGGTATCCGACGCGGTAAGCTGCTTACCGCCGACGAGGTTGTTCGGGAGATGCTGGATAAATTGCTGCCGGACCTTCCCTACGTATCGGGAGACAGAGTTTCTGTGTTGATGAATGGGCTTGGAGCAACCCCTAAGGAAGAGCTCTATGTGGCCTATCGCAGGGCGGCAGAGATTCTAAGAGAGGGGGGCATCTCCGTGTTCAAGGTTTACGTTGGTGAATTTGCCACCTCCCTGGAAATGGCCGGTTTTTCCATTTCCATTTTCAAACTTGACGATGAGCTGAAATCATTGCTGGCTGCGCCTGCCCAGACGCCCTTCTTCGAGCAATTTCAACTCAAGGTGTAGTGTTCGATGAGCGCCGCTATTGCCAAAAAGGCCATCGTCTGCATCCGAAGACTGATGGAAGAGAATCGGGATTTACTGATTGAGCTGGACAGTAAATTGGGTGATGGTGATTTGGGCCTAACTATGACCAAGGCCTTTAGCGCCGCGGATGACAGGATGAAGGATTCGGAGGAATCGGACGTTGGTCAGTTCTTCGTTAAAACCGGTATGGAGATCACCAGGGCGGCCCCCTCCACCATGGGCACCCTCCTCGCGACTGGATTCATAAGGGGGGGGAAGGCTCTCGAGGGTAAGACCGAGCTATCTCCTGCTGACATGGCCCTGTTTTTCCGCGCCTTTGCCGATGGTTTGATGGATCGTGGAAAGAGCAGGCTGGGAGAGAAGTCCGTTGTCGATGTTATCGAGCCCGCGGCCAGAGCCATGGAAGGAGCGAGTGATGATTGGGATGCTCTGGCCGATGCGGGTATTACTGCCGCACGGAACGGTTTGGAGAGCTCCAAGGCGATGATGGCTCAGCATGGGCGGGCCGCTTACTACCGGGAGAAGTCGATTGGACAGCAGGATCCCGGCGGCACCGCTGGATTATTCATTGTGGAGGGAATGCTGAAAACCTTCAAAACGAAGAAATGAGATATCGGAATCAACATATGAGCGCCCCCCAGTTGAGCCGGCCGTTTGATGCTGATAGGAATGTTGGCTATGCCGATCTTGGTTTTGGCCCGTGCAGTATCAATCATTCGGATAAACAGCCTCAAGTGATGCTCGGCAAACACATGCTGCTGTGCGGTGTTTCTAAGCGGGCGGCGCTGCCTCTTTGCGGATATGTTTTTTAGCATCGGTTTACCTTAAATGAGTTTGCGGTGATGGATGCTTTTTGAGACAAAGCCGTGCCTTCGTTTTCGAGCAGATAAGCGCTGTCGCCCAATAGATCCGCGCTGGCGTTGACCTTGTCCAGCGCCCCCCGCCCCAAGATCTCACCACCATGGTGGCAGCCTCTGCCGCATCCCATGATTCTCTGTTTTTTTCAAGGCAGGCGCACGGATCTAGCCTTCTTCTCGATTGCCGTTAGTCCAGAATACCACTGCTTAACTCGTCTTCCTCCGGGTTAATATCAAGCTCCCCGTCCAAGTACAGGGGCTTGAGGTTAAGCTCCGAAAAAAGATCCCTTGTGCCGGCAGCCGCATTCGGATTGCCGGCTTCTACATTCGTGCGGGATGAATCGGCTGCAATTTTGATCATCTGCCCCTCATCTCTGTCCTCTTCAAAAATCGCGAAGTCGCTTTTTTCCTTGGGCTGGGTGCCCACGATGAAATATTCGGAGCGGAGTTGTTCCTTAGGAGTATTCTCGTCGGGCAGCATGCCGGTTCTACGGTCTATCACAACCCTCACAATGCCAGTCGAGGGGCTGGGAAAATCTATTCTGGGCAATCCTTCCTGTATTTCCTTCATATAACTGGCCCACACGGGCCCTGTAGATGTAGCCCCCGTCTGGGATTTTCCCAGCGAATTACCCCTCTTATCGAACCCTATCCAGATAGCCGTGGTGTAGTATGGTGAGAAACCAACAGTCCAGGCGTCTTTCCAGTTCTGAGAAGTGCCGGTTTTGCCTGCCATAGGCATTCCATCGAAGCCGTCCACCGTGTTCCTGGCGTATGCCAGGGTGCCTGAGGATACAGTGCTTTGGAGGATATTGGTCATTATAAATGCTGTCTGTGGTGAAATAATCTGCATGTTCTTTCTTTCCTGTGATTCTCTGAGCTCGCGTTCGGGATTCACTATTATGTTTCCGTCACGGTCCTCAATATACCTAATTGCGATGGGCTCCACCTCATAGCCGGCATTGGCAATTGTTGCGTATGCGCGTGCAAGTTTTACCGGAGGTATGCCCAGCGTCCCCAAACCCAGCGGATATACCCTATCGAAGGTTTTGGCAATTTCCTGAGGGCTGGTGATGCCGAGAAGGTCTGCCGACCTGTTGATTGCGGCATCGAAACCGATGGTTTCAAGGACTATAAGAGCAGGTATGTTGAGCGATCTTGAAAGCGCATCCCTAAGCAACACGCTGCCGGACCAGGTGCCGGCAAAATTATTGGGAATATAAGCCGTGCCATCGGGGCTCATGAAAACCCTGGGGCCGTCGTAAATACGGCTGGCGGCCGTAAAGGCTCCGGAACTAATAGCGGCCGAATAGTAGAGAGGTTTGAATGCGGAGCCCGGCATCAGCTTCGCTTCCATGGCGCGATTAAACTGATTGTTCCGGTTGAATTCGCTCCCTCCCACCATAGCAAGAATGTAACCGGTTCTATTGTCAAGAGTGATTAGGGCAGTTTCGACATTGTTCATCTTCTGGTACGTTTGAACATGCTCGTAGGAAATGTTCGCAACGGACTTCAGATCCCTTATCCCAAATACCATTGACATCATATCTGTCACCGGAGTTAGTTGATTTATCACGAATTTCCGGGCGGTGTCTTCATCTCGAGATCCGGAATACTTTATGTCCGGAATGTCAAAGACAAGCGACAAAAGCTCAATGGTGCTATCTAAACTGTCTGAGGCATAGTCGCTCTTTGTATCTCTGTCATTTTGATATTTCCGATTCCATATTTGCAAACCCTTCCTGATTTGTTCGTCGGCCTTCCTCTGGTAATCGAGGTTCAATGTCGTATGTATGGTATAGCCATCTCGGTAAATATCCTGTTGACCAAATAGATACTTCTCTATCTCATTTCGAATGAATTCGCTGAAATAGGGAGCCTTGTCATTAGCCAGGCGGTCGAAATAGGGTGAATCGGTAATCGAACGAGACCAATCGAAGTTGTTCCAGTAGTCCTCAAATGAGGCCTTGGCGATTTCGGAGTCAATATGGCCCGCTGAAACCATTTGATCCAGTATTTCCCGCTGCTTTTTTCTTGCGGCCTCGGGTTGGATTATCGGAGAATACAGACCAGGTCCCGCAAGTTGTATTACCAGCATCACCGCCTCGGCGGGAGTGTTTTCGGTGGCTGAATGTCCGAAGAAAAACCGGCTGGCTGCTTCCACACCATAGGTGTTGTGGCCGAAATAAACAGAATTTAAGTATAATCCCAGGATTTCTTGTTTTGTGAATCGACGCTCAAGCTGGAAAGCCCACCATATTTCCTTGAGTTTTCGTCTTATGGAAATTTCTGTGCGATCCGCGTGCTTGGCGCCCGCGACCTGCATAGTCAGGGTGCTGAAGCCGGAGAAGTATCCCTTATCAGTGAGGTAGTAGAGGGTGTTATTGATAATTGCACGGATGAAACCGCCAAGAGATACGCCGGTGTGCTTATAGAAAAGCCCATCTTCCCTGGTAAGCAATGCGTAAATCTGGTTTTCCGAAATCGCGGTTATAGGGATGAGATTGCGTTTCTCATCGGAGAAGAATTCAGTAATCAATTCCCCATTGATATCGAGCAGCTGGGAGGGGATGGCGGGTCTTGAAGAGGTTAGCTCTTCCATATTGCGCACGTTGTTTGTGGCCGCGAGATTCAACCCCAAAGCAATGCCAAATAAGATCGCGCATACAAACAGTGAGGAGGTGAGAATTATCAACAATACAGGGTGTTTGCCGGTAGAAATCACAGCTCCAAGGTAGGCTCGCATCCGGTATATGTCAAGGATTTAAGGAAGAAAAAACATGGCAAAAACACACGGCTGCATTGTTTGCGCTAAGGATCAATATACCCTCCCGCGGCCAGATTCGGCGGATTCGCCCATATCATAAAGCATAAGGATTACATCATGCGTGCGGGCGATTCTGTTATTCACCGTCTCTGCCGTATCCGCCTCCTCCACCCTCGCCCCTCTCGGTAATCTCCACATCTACAAATAGATTGATGCTTATCCTGCTTCCGGGCTGAACAGTGAAGATTCGGCTCACTTCCAGTTCTCCAAATGCGTATGATATCGAGTGGTTCCCGGGCTCCGTCTCGATTACCTTCACGTCATCAGAGGTTTCGATCAGATTACCGTCTAACCGGACTATGGCATCCCCTGGGATATGGATTGTCAGCTCAGGCGGTCTATAGTTCAACTCAAGGTTCAACACTGCCTCTTCTCCCGGTTCCAGGGCAATGGTCTCTTCGATTGCCGGGGCGTGAGTGCTTGCAACTCTAACCTTATGGATCCCGGTTGGCAGTTTGATTGCCTTGTTCAATTCGATCACTTCTTTGTCCACAGTAACTTCGATAATCTCCTCGGGATTGCCGGATGGATTTATGATATTGACTGTTAACGAGCCTTCGTTTTTCCAAATGGGAACCGCGCTGATTATGAGTTTTTCCGAAAGAGCCGCGTCGGGGATTCCTTTCATAATTGGCAATATAGCCATAAGGAGGGGAAACTGCTCTGCGCTAATGGGTATCGGCAATACGGAAGCCAATAAATCTCCCGTTATCCCATGTGCCCTACTGAAGGGGACGCGCACAAAGGTTTTCTCTCTGGCGGGGATGAGCTCCATATGAATTCTTGTGCCGCTGTATTCATTTCGGCCTTCGTCCGGTTTCGGGCTGATATCCCTATATATCATTAGGGCAAAACTATTTCGGAGCTTTCTGAATAGCGGCGGTATCTGAATTTGTATTTCAATACCCTCGTGAAAGGCGGAAATTTTATCGGGATACGCTATTGTTATCAATTCTTCCGGCTTCAATTCCACAGTCGAGCCATCAATTTGGAGCGTTCCCGCGCTTCTGCCCCTGATATTTTCGGAATATACGGGAAGGGTGGGCAAGATAGAGAAAAGAAGCAGTGCAGACAGTCTACCCGTACTTATTCTCGATCGTCTCATACTGTTATTCTAGCGCGAAAAACGAAGTCAATGTTGCAGGATTTATCGGTTTTCCATCTTTTCGAATTTCGAAGTGCAGATGCGGGCCGGTGGAGATTCCGGAATTGCCTGAGAGAGCAATTTGTTCACCGGCTCCCACGGGCTGCCCTACCTTAGCGAAGACTTTATCTAGGTGGGCGTAAACTGTTTGATACCCGCCATCGTGATTGATTATGATGTATAGCCCATAATTCTCCAGCATGCCGATATCGTGAACCTTCCCTTCGCGCACTGCAAATACAGGTGTGCCGACTGGGGCCCGGATGTCAACACCCGGGTGGAAACTCAGCTCTCCTGAAAAAGGATTTGAGCGATAGCCGAAGGAGGAAGTAATTTTGCCTTGTTTAACGGGTGAAGAAAACAAATTGCCAAGAAACCTTATCCGTTCGTCGGGGCTAAATTTATCTCCGGGATAAAATCTGAACTTTCTCTCCCCGTTGTTTCCCAATCGTATGGAAACGCTTATTGAATCTGAGCTTCTTTCTGTTTTGGAGAGACTCTCCTCCCATCTATCCTCTGGCTCCACGGGTACAAACACACCCGGCGTGTTGGGAATCAGAATCTCATTGCCCATCAGGCCTGGCGCATCCCAGCCGTTTAGGGTCACAAGTGTGTCATAGGGCATGTTAAAGGCGGCGGCGACCGAAAAGATATCCTCGGATGGCAGCGGAATATATCTGAAAACCATCAGCGGCTGTGATTTAGCGCTATCTAGGTACCATAGCTCGATATCTTGCTGATGCTGGCTGTAGAGGGGATCTCGTGATTCGATTGTATAGTTTATGAGTGGGTAGTCCGCTGCCGTGACATGTAGAACCGTTGACAGACATGCGAGCGCTGTAATCCTATGCTTCATCAAATGGCAGCAACAGCTCTTCACTCAGCGAGATTCCCGCGGCGCCATAACCCAGGCGTCTATCAGGCCGGCAGCTTCCATGAAAGTCGGAACCTCCGGTAATCAGCATATTATTCTTCCTTGCCAGTTCAGTCAGTTTTATAGCCGCTTTTTTTGATGCCCCGGAATGCAGAGCTTCGATTCCGTCGATCCCGGTTTCCTTCCAAAGAGGGGCGTGCTCTTCAAAGCAGCTCCATGAAACCCACAGCGACAGCGGATGGGCTATGATGACCTTACCGCCCGCCTGATGAATCACTTCGGCAGTCCTCTCAAGCTTGGGCCGCTGCTCTCTCACATTGTATGGACAGTCGGTGCCCAGCCATTTTTCAAAGCAGTCCGGAACATTTTTTGCTTTTTCCCGGGCGATGAGCCAACTGGCAAAATGCATTCGCCCGAGAACCTCGCCTCCCGCCAATTCGTTTAGCTCATCCAGTGTGACATTTAAGCCGTCGGCGTTCATCAATCGCACCATTTTTTCGTTCCTGGTGTTACGCCATTCACGGATCTCTTCAAGAAAGCTTCCTAGCGGGCCCCTTGGATATTGTTTAATGTCCAATCCGAGTATGTGAAGATTCCCAGGTTCGAAATCCACCTCAATTTCCACACCCGGGACGAACCGAATGTTCAGGTGTTTCGCTGCCTTTTCCGCTTCCGCAAGGCCTGCAAGTGTATCGTGATCCGTTAGCGCAAGGGCGGTTACTCCGGAGCTCTTGGCTAATTCAAGCAATGCAGTGGGGGACAACTCACCATCACTTTCATTCGAGTGGGTGTGAAGATCGATCATGCAGGCTAGGATACACATTTAGAGCTGTTGTTGACAGGGCCATATCGGGATGCGTATCCTTTCCTTTAAGTATGCCTTAATGGAGTCTTTTTTGCCTAAGACAGTGTTTTATCGCGCAAATGCAATTGTCTATTTTCAGGGTGATAAGGCCGAGGGAATACCCATATTGAAGGCGGGCAAGGTTGAACTCGCCTACGAGGATATCCAAACGGGCGCGGAGATAAGAGAGCCAATTAAGACAGGCGAATTCTTTGGCGTCAAGGCGGCGCTTGGCAACTACCCCCATGATGAGATTGCCATGGCGATCACCGACTGTGTGGTGATCCATTTTTCCATAGCCGAATTCGAAAAATTCGTAGCTGAGAATCCACGCATCCTGATGAAGATGCTTCAGGTTTTTTCCACACAGCTGCGGAGGATTCATAACCAGGTTCAAAATCTCTTATCCGCGGATAGAATCAATACGAATCAGGAAGCTGGCATGTTCGCGATAGGGGAGTACTGCCTCAAGGAGAAACAATACTCGCGGGCCTCTTATGCGTTTAGAAGCTATTTGAAACACTGGCCCAAGGGCATCTATGCGCCGCAGGCAGCCTCAAAGGCCGAGGAGGCTGAGGCGTCCCTGCATGGCAGTTCCACGGTTGTGCCCGAAGCTCATGGGGGGAGTCGGGGGCCAGTCCTTCCTACCGATAATCTCGACGAGATTGACGCCCAGTATAAGGCGGGGCGCTACAGAGAGGCCATGAAGGGATTTCTGTCAGTAATCCGGAGTGAGAAAGAGGAGGCGGTTTTGGCAACTGCCGAGTTTCGAATCGGCTGCTGTTTATACCACTTGGATATGTTCAAGGAGGCGGCGGGTCAGTTAGTTTCCGCTATCAGGAAATATCCGAATGAATCATTTCTTGGGGAAGAATTGTTTTATATTGGGCTCTGTCACAAGAAGCTGGGCGAGACGGAGAAGGCTTATAGCTTTTTTACCAAGGCTGGAGAGCTGGTTCCGAAGGGTGGAACTCTCTACAGGCAGGTACTTGAAGAGACCCGGAGAATTCGAAGCGTAAAAGGCTCGAATACATGAGTATAGACCTTTCAAAATTTGAACGGTTTGTCCGCACCTTCGAAGAGGGTGAAATCATTTTCTGCGAATATGAGCCAGGTGATGCCTTTTATCTGATTCAGACAGGCAGAGTTAAGATTGTCAAAATTATCGGAAATATCGAGAAGATTGTCGACATTCTGGAACCGGGTGAATTTTTTGGAGAGATGGCCCTGTTGGAAAATGCCCCAAGGAGCGCCTCGATTATCGCCTTGGAAAATTGCAAGATCCTTGAATTCAATAGGAGCAATTTCGAAGTCTTAATGACCGGAAATCCGCAGATGGTTATCAAGCTGTTATCTCTTTTTGCTCAAAGGATACACGATCAAAAACGGCGCTTTGCCATTTTGACCTTATCGGACGAATACGCTCGAGTTGCGGATGTCTTCGTTATGCTTGCGGAGACTTCGAAATTCGAATATATGGATAATGATACGGGTAAGAGGATTTATAAGAGCTCAGTTGCCGACATTGCGCAATGGGCTGGTATGAGGGCCGATCAATGCAGGGAGATACTAATTCATTTTCAGGACCAGCAAAGAGTCAGGGTGTTCACTGATAGGATAGAAGTGGCAAATATTCATGACTTGGTCAGGTTTGTGAATTCACGGCGCAAGTTTCAGAAGAATCGCGATTGATTGCCGGGCTGAATGCTGTTGCCGCGTGAGCTTCGGCCCTGACACTGGAAGCCCCTGGCTTGACCCGCGCTGTCAACTGGTTATAATTTGCCTTTCTGCCAAAGTAGCTCAGCTGGTAGAGCAACGCACTCGTAATGCGTAGGTCTGGAGTTCGAGTCTCCACTTTGGCTTTGCGGCCCCATAGGCGAATGCCCACGGCGATGGCTATCTTTAGCGCCTCACAACAATTTTGATGAGGTAAGCGCTATCCGCCCTAAAGTACAGGGGAGCGCGTCTCGGGATAGGGGGCAGGCGCTATTCCACGATGAAGGTTGTAGTTGGCGTGTAGATGCCCATGGTTATATAAGTAATCAGGCCATCGAGAAATGTTTTCTCTATAGTCACGCGATAATCCGCGGTTCCGCTTTCAGGTTCCGGCGGCGCTTCGACTTTCGATTTCACTAAACCGTAAACGAAGTAGTGATTGTTGATCTTCTCTGTTTGAACATCTTTTTGAGGCCCCTTCCCGTAGTCGATTGAGTAAGTATAACAGGATGATAGGACTAATCCCGACAGCACGAGAAGGAAGATGAAAAGGTTTGATTTTTTCATATTATGACTCCATTTTTGATAATATTGAAAAATTTGACACTCTAAGTCTTTTTTGTCAACTACTTTGAAATTCTGCCGTTAGGACAAATCTGCGGCAGGTTTGTTTGATGTTAAATTGAAGTGATTTTTGCAATTTCGAAATTTGGATAGGGGCCGCTTGATGCCGGATGACGCCAAGGGCAGTATTTTTGGAGAGAGGCTGACTTGAGAGAATGGTGAATTGTTGGTAAAATATGCTCCTCCCTCTCCTTATTGAGGGGAAATGGAGGCGCCTATGTTACGGAATATCAATCCGGTGATTTCCCCGGAACTGCTCACAGCCCTGTTCAGAATGGGCCATGGCGATGAAATCGTCTTGGCTGACGCCTTTTTCCCGGGAGACAGCTTCGGGAAACGTGTTATCAGGGCAGACGGAATCGGGATTTCCTCGCTCCTTGAGGGCATACTGCCCCTAATCACACTGGATTCCTATGTTGAAAACCCGCTTTTTATGATGCAGCCGGCAGGGAATGATGAGCTGGACATGGGAATAGAGGCTGCCTACCGCAGTGTGGTTGATAAATTCTGGCCGGAAACCCCACCCGTGCTGCGAGTCGAGCGTTTCAAGTTCTATGATCAGGCCAAGAGCGCTTTCGCCATAGTTATGACCGGCGAAATCAGGAAATACGCCAACATAATACTGAAGAAGGGAGTTATTGATAGGTAGAAAAACGCTGCCTGCTGCCCCGGCGGCGAAAATCAGACGCCTAGGATTGGTTTTTGTCTTCTTGGCCCTGTGTATCGTCCTTTCGATACTGTCGGATCGTTTCCGAACTCTGCCAAATGCTTTGAACATTCTTCGACAGTCCTCCATTAACGGCATCATCGCTGCGGGTATAACTCTGGTTATCCTCACCGCGGGAATTGATCTCTCGGTTGGTTCGGTGCTGGCCTTGAGCTCAATGATTGCGGCCCAGCTGCTGGTTAAAGGTATTTTTCCCCCAATCGCCTTTTTTTGCGGGCTCTTCGTTGGGGCGCTGCTTGGTTTATTCAATGGAATCCTTATAACGAGATTTTCCCTTCCTCCCTTTGTTGCCACATTGGGAACCATGACCTTTGCGCGGGGCCTAGCGTTGAGTTTTACTCAAGGCAAGCCAATTACCGGCCTGCCGGAGTCTTTTCGGATTTTGGGAACCGGTTTCGCGGGGCCAATTCCCGTTCCGGTTATCATTCTTTTAGCAGTCTTCCTTGTCGGGATACTCTTTTTGAAACTAACTTCTCAAGGAGAACGGCTATACGCCCTGGGCAACAATCCGATTGCGGCTCACTTCACGGGGATACCTGTTGAATCCTACATAGTTGTGGTGTACTGTGTTTCCGGAGTTTTGGCGGCCCTAGCCGGTCAGGTTCTTATTGCCCGTTTGAATTCCGCCCAGCCTGTTATGGGCATGGGTTACGAACTTGATGCGATTGCAGCGGTGGTTGTGGGG
>Ga0056121_1000211_pt1 | contig 20874 bp, 13 predicted proteins | sample WorMetHEROISLAND_FD_83872 | JGI IMG/M metagenome (GOLD analysis project Ga0056121, IMG submission 83872) | Marine gutless worms symbiont microbial communities from Max Planck institute for Marine Microbiology, Germany - Olavius sp. 1 HERON ISLAND ...
ATGCCTTTTACCATCCCATCCTCAAGTGGATACTTAGCATCGCCATGCTTGCGGGAAGGCTCGAAGTGTATACGGTGCTCATCCTCTTAACGCCCTCTTTTTGGCGCCGCGCGTGACTTCTGGCCCCGCCGTCATGTAAGAATGTGCTGGCTATTTCCTCGCAATGTAGGTATTGCTGACCGTTATGGTTGGGCGTTTGGGTTGGCGGAGAAAGAAACATTGTGACTGGGAAATTGAGATTTTGTGGGGAAAGAGACCTTTACCATAAAAACGTGTACCATCTAAGAAATCCTATTGTTGACACTGCGATGAATGACTGATAACCTGGATTTTGGTTAACATCCATATGAGAAAAGGGGAATTCTATGGAAGATGCGAATGATGTTCCGGTCCAGGACTCTGAGTTTGACATTGATGTTTATAGCGTCAATGTGATCTAGACCCACACGGATGTATGAACACGGAAATTTCTTCGTGTTCATATTGGACCTATCTTAGTCGTAGGCCCTTCTTTTGAATACAACCAATAAACCATCAAGTAACACGAATGAAGAAGACGTGAATCACAGCCAGCGAATACTCTATATTATCCCTCCTTTTTCGCATACCAATTTGCCCAGCTTGGGAATACATATTTTGAAATCGATTTCCGACACTCTTGGGATGAGTTCAGAGATTATCTACCTAAATCTCGTTTATTCAACCGAGATTGGACAAGCTAATTATCAGATCATTACACACCAGATGATGTCTTTATATGACCAAGTAGGTGAGCGCATATTTGCTAATGCAGCTTATAAAGACATACCAATACTTGGTAGAAACTCCGACCGATTAAGAACCTCAATTCAAGCTTCTGCTAACAATACCAAAGTTCTTTCCTATAGCACACTTCAAGCTTTTGCCCAAGAAGCAAAAAACTGGATTTCAGGCCAAACGAAAAATATTCTTAGAAGTGGTTATGATATAGTAGCGATTTCACTGGGCCATCAACAAACTAATTGTGCGATAGCGCTGGCGAATGCCGTGAAAGCATACTTTCCTAGCACTAAAGTTGTCCTTGGAGGACCTGGTTGCGACGGACAGATGGCAAATGGCGTTCTCTCCTTATCAAAGAATATTGACCATGTATTCTCAGGTGAAAGTGAGTATACATGGAAACACTTTCTGCAAACAAATAAATTCCGATACCATAAGAAAATAATAAACAGCATCCCACTTAAGACAATGGACGACTCGCCTTTTCCGGACTACAAATCATTCTTTGCTCAAGCAAAAAGACATGGTATCAAAGAGGAGGATTGCTGGGTGATGTACGAGACTACCCGGGGGTGTTGGTGGGCGGCTAATAATCAATGCAACTTCTGCGGTGTCAATGGATCAAGAAAGAGTTATCGATACAAGAAACCGGCAAAAGTACTTGAGGAACTCAAAGTACTTTTTTCTTCTAACAATACAAGGCAACTCCGTATGGTCGATACACTCATGCCTCGTGAATACTTTGAAAAGCTTCTTCCTAGCATAAATGAGAGCCTTCCTGATATTTCATATTTTTTCGAACAAAGGGCCGATCTTACACTTGGTCAAGTATTGACGCTTAAAACTACTGGTATGAACTTCACACAAGTAGGAATAGAATCGCTGTCGACTAAAAATTTAGAACTGATCAATAAAGGAACCACAGCATCACAGAATATAGCGTTCCTGAGATATGCCCGCTCTGTAGGGTGTGTTATCGGGTGGAACTTGCTTGCTCATATACCGAATGATCAACACTCGGATTGGATGGCTCTTCTCGATTTGATACCTTATATCCATCATCTAGTCCCACCTTTGACTTTGCGGCCTTTAGAAATTGTTCGCTTCAGCCCCTTTTTTGAGAATCCTAATCAGTTTGGAATAAGTGATATCATTCCAAATCAAGTCTATGAAGATATTTATCCGCCCTATGCGGAGATAGAATCTCTCAGTTGGCTATTCGATTCGCAATACAAATCTGCCTCACGAGACAATCCTGACATACTGGAACAAGCAACTATAGCTGTCCAGGAGTGGAAAAACAAATGGTGTGGAACCAGGGTTAGTAAGCTTCCAAAGCTGCATATATCAAAGAAGGGGGGGAGTATGTTCTCTTTGATTCAAGGTTATTGAACACCGATGAGCACAAGGAAAAAACTATTTCGGATCAGCAAGCCCGTTTATCGCTTTTAGGGCCTGAGCCTTCTTCAAGCGTGTCGGAAATAGAATGGGCTAGACAAAACTCCACGATTTATAAGGTTGATGGCCATTTTGTTCCGCTAGCAACCGCTAACGCATCATTGTTTAGGGAAGTAGGAAACTTATGACAAAAGTTAATGTCGGTATCAATGTGACAAAAGCATGCAATCTACGTTGTCCTGAATGCTATATTCTGGATGAAATCATCCAAGTCGAGAAAGACAGCCAATCGCCGCACATCACTCTAGAAACGCTAAAAAAGGTGTTAAGGAATACGACAATCGGTACTGCGAGTATTTGTGGTGGAGAACCATTTATGCATCCTAATCTGCTGGAAATCTCGACTTGGCTGCGAAGCAAATCCAACAAACTGACTATAGCAACAAATGGTCATCTAGTGGACAAAATCTGGTGTAGAAAGCTCTCCAATATGGGTGTTGCATTGCAGTGGAGTATTAGACCGGAATCCGTATTTATGGCGAAGAAGATGCAGCATATGGCAATGATGGGTTTGGAAATAGAAGCATACCATCTACCAAATGATGGTTCATCCAGCTTTCTGCCTAAGTTCCTAGCTCAAGTACCTTCCCTGAGAAAGTTAAGATTGCTATATAATTCCAAAAATTCGCCAGATAGGAAGCGATGGCATCGCACTCTATTAAATATAGAGCAATCGCTTGAATACAGTAATTTGACTGTTGAAGTAGAGGTCGGTTTTTTGCCAAAGAATCACAAATTCTCGACTTCTGACCGTCGAGGCGCTGTGGATAGAATCATGATCGATACGGATGGGCGTGTGTATAATTGTCCACTAATGGTTCTACAAAAAGAAGGCTCCGAGACAGTTAAACCTTTTGCTTGCACTCCAGAAAGTTGTCCCGTAATAACAGCAGAGTTAGACGATGATCCGATCTACAACAGTGTTTGCAGTTTTCTCATGGCACCTCTACACCAGGTAGTTGGCATGATTAATGCGCACAAATAAACGAAAAACGCTTATCGCCTTTTCATTCTTCCTTAGATTCTCATTTTACTCACCCTTTATCGGGTTATACATGGAGGACTTCTTCAATTCAAGTTCACAGGAAATTCTGTTCGCTTTCTCTGTATTCTCGTTCTCAATCTTCATATTCGAGATACCGACGGGGATTATCTCTGACCGATTCGGCGAAAGATTCTCTCTAATTTCGGGATCTATTTTTCAAACTGCCGCTACCATTCTAATGATCTCAGGCGGCTATTCCCTTTTTATCGTCGGCGAAATTGTTTTTGCGCTGGCACAAAGCCTCTTCTCTGGATCGTTTGAATCTCTCGTGTATAAATTTTGTGAAGAGCCCATGGTGAATCAAGACTATGACGAAGTTCTAGGAAGGACGACATCGATGGCGTGGCTAAGTGTCTCTCTTGCAGCACTCCTTAGTTACATATTTGCTCGTCGGGATTTAAGGCTTGTCTTCTATGCAACAATCGCTGCCAATATAACTTGCATAGTTCTTTCTTTGCGACTTCCGAGAGTATCAAGAAAAGGATCGAAAAGGAGAAATTCCATACTCGGACAAACGATTCACCACTTAAAAGAGAACGCCCTTTTTGCTGTTTGGATGGTAAGGTCAACTGTATATATGGCTGTGGTAACTACAGGATACCTTATGATTCAGACCTACCTGAACGAGCAGGGAATATCCGGGCCATCAAATGGTCTGCTGTATTTTTCGATCACCATATTTGCATTCGTAAGTTCAGCTCTTTTCCCCAAAATTAGAAAACTAACTCACACTCACAAATCGGAGCGGTTATTGACCATTCTTATCATTCTAGTCTCTGGTACCTTTCTTGCCTTATCTATTGCCGATTCATTTTTTCTGGTTCTATTATTTGTATGTCTGTTCCGTCTATCCTGGGGTTTTTCAGGGCCATTCTTCACGTCAATTTTAAATCGCTCTATTAGCAATGACAGCATTAGAAATTCCTCTCTTTCGATAAAGTCTCTTGCTACGAACCTCCTAAATACACTGCTAGTTCTATTCTTGTCGTTTTTCAACGCTCGAAATGGATACCTTATGCTTGCGGCAATCTTAGTTCTACTTGTAGCATCTATCGCTCTTGAAAAAAATCAACAAGACTGAATCGCCCCGCCTTTGTTGGAGGTACAATTACTCCGGTGTTGGCACGGCATAATCATCTTCGAAGAACCAAAAAATTGACAACGTCTAAGCGGTGAATTAGTCTTTGAGAGATGAGTGACGAGGTGGAGCAGAAACGCCTATTGATACTGAAGGCTCTAAGAGAGTCCTCACTTCCCTTATCCAGCGGGACAATTCACGAGCAGCTTCTCTCCAAGGGGATTGATATCAGTGAGAGAACAGTGCGATTTCACCTAAAAGCGCTCGATGGTCTTGGCCTAACCAAATACAAGGAAAAAAAGGGGCGGTTTCTGACCACAAAGGGCCTTGAGGAGATCGCCAAGGCCCAGGTTTACTATCAAGTCGGCTATCTTTCCTCAAAAATAGATGAGATGACTTACAAAATGAGCTTCGATCCCTCAGACGCTCGGGGTACTGTGCTGATTAACTTCTCAACCCTCGATAAATTTTACAGAGATGTGGTTCCGGACCTTGTGTCACCGACGTTTTCATCCGGATTAGCTCATGGCGCCCTGATGTGTCTCTTCGATGAGGGTGAGAGAATTGGCGACAGTGTTGTGTCGCGAGGCAAATTCGGCATCGGCACTGTGTGTGCAATAACCTTCAATGGCGCTCTTATAAAGGCCGGAATACCGGTTAAGAGCATCTTCGGCGGATTGCTGGAGATTAGCAATGACACGCCCAATCGTTTCACCGCGATAATTCACTACGGCGGCACCAGTCTAGACCCGCTTGAGATTTATATATCCAGCGGGATGACAAGCACAATCTCGGCCTGTATCAGCGGGAAGGGGCAAATAGGGGCCAGTTTTAGGGAGATCCCCGCGGCCGCCCGTGAAAAAACAATCGAAATAGATGCATTGCTCAAAAGACGCGGCCTTGGAGGATTCTTGAAACTTGGTTATCCGAGCCAATCTTTGCTTGGAATTCCGGTGGGCGACAGGCGAGTCGGATTAGTAATCGCTGGTGGGCTCAACGCCACCGCGCCTATAGGGGAGCAAGGAATTCCGATAAAATCGATTGCCCTGTCCGGGTTAATCGACTACTCAAAGCTGTTTCACTACGAAGAGCTAAAAAAGCGCCTATCGGAATTGAAAAAATGACTCCCCCAGATCCCCATCGTTGACCTTCGATGTGGGAGGAATGAATAATGAAATCTCATGAAGAAGTACATATTTGTCACCGGCGGGGTATGCTCCAGTTTAGGAAAGGGCGTAGCGGCATCCTCCCTCGGAAGCCTGCTTGAGAGCCGCGGCCTGTCTGTTTGCATGGTGAAGATAGATCCCTATCTCAACGTTGATGCGGGAACCATGAGCCCCTTTCAGCACGGCGAAGTATTCGTAACCGATGATGGCGCTGAAACGGATCTTGATTTGGGCAACTATGCCAGATTTACCAGATCGCCCCTCTGTGCCGCGAATTCAATAACCACGGGGCAGATATATCAGGAGGTGATTCGAAAAGAGCGAAAGGGGGATTATCTCGGGAAATGTGTTCAGGTGGTTCCTCATATCACTGATGAAATCAAACGAAGGATATATGCGCTTGGCGAAAGAGAGAACATTGATATCACCATTGTGGAAATCGGAGGCACGGTTGGAGACATTGAATCAATACCCTTTTTGGAAGCGGCGCGGCAGATTGTTCACGAAGGCTCACGGTCCCATGCGCTTAGCGTGCATGTGTCACTGATTCCAACTGTATCTGGCGGCGAGCTTAAAACCAAGCCTACTCAGCATTCGGTTAAGGCTTTGCGTGAAATAGGAATTCAGCCGGACATTCTTCTCTGCCGCCTTCCAACCGAAATGAGTGATGACATGAAACGTAAAATTGCCAGCTTCACCAATGTCGGTTATGAATCTGTTTTCTCCGCTCACGATATAAACACGTTGCTCTATGATATCCCGATTATATATAGGGTTCAGGGGCTAGATAGGATAGTGTGCGAGCGGCTCTCATTGGATTGCAGTGAGGATACTTTTGCCGATTGGGAGAGAATTTCCGACACTTGGAAGAATGCTAGGGAAACAGTGGAAATTGCCATGGTTGGCAAATACATCGATCTGGAAGACTCCTACAAATCAGTTGATGAATCGCTTGTTCATGGAGCCATATCCAATGCCGTCAGAATTAAGATAAGGAAGGTTGATTCGGAAAACTTGACTTCCCCGGGAGAAGCAGAGAATGCGCTAGCCGGAGTGAATGGTCTTATTATCCCCGGAGGCTTCGGCCAGAGGGGTATATCCGGCATGATAGATAGTGTTCGCTTGGCGAGGGAGCGGCGGATTCCATTTTTGGGTATCTGCCTGGGTATGCAGATTCAGGTAATTGAGTGGGCTCGCAATGTGATTGGTTTGAAAGATGCCAACAGTGGAGAATTCGAGCCTAATGGCAGCCATAATGTGATTGTGCTGTTGGAAGACCAGGTAGATGTCACACAGTATGGTGGAACTATGCGCCTGGGCAGAAGTGAGTCGGTAACAGTTGAGGGAAGTCTGATACACGCCGCATACGGTACGAGGAGTATTTTTGAGCGGCATCGCCATCGCTACGAGGTGAATAACAAATACAGAGCGGCATTCGAGGAATCGGGACTGATTTTTTCCGCCTTCACACCGGATGGACAGCTAATTGAATCAGCGGAATGGCCCGATCATCCCTGGGCCGTCGGTATCCAGTTTCATCCGGAGTTCAACTCCACCCCCTTGAAAACTGCCTGTCTGTTTCGAGATTTCATCGCCGCGGCGGTGGATAGGATGCGTGCATGAAACTAGGGCTGGATTCTTGGGTGTCGATGTGGAAGCTGGCCGATAGATTGACTTGCTCGACTTTGCGGTTCTCTATCGTCTAACCAAGAGGCGGTAACGCACTGCATTTCTTCTTGACATTTAGCGCCCCTCTTCTTAATATTTGTGGCAATTGCTTGCCGTAAATTGCAGCAATCTGCGAATACCGCCGCCAAAATCAATACTGAGGAGACTGACAATTGACAAAGAATCGCGGCCTCTATTGCTCGGCACAGGAACACGATGCCTGCGGAGTCGGATTTATCGTTCGGGTAGATGGTCAGAAAAATCATGACATTGTAGAGAAGGGCGTAGAGATACTTTGTAATTTGAGCCATCGCGGAGCTGTGAGTGCTGATTTGAAAACGGGAGATGGGGCAGGAATGCTGCTTCAGATACCCCATATATTCTTACAAAAGTCCACCAGCTTCGAGCTGCCGGCGGAGGGGGAATATGGTGTTGGAATGATCTTCCTTCCCCGGGATGAAAGGGAGCGTCATGAAGCTGCCGAAGCAATCGAATCAATATGCCTTGATAAGGGATGGGAGTTCCTGGGCTGGAGGGCGGTTCCCACGGATCCTGGCTGTCTTGGTGAGCTTTCACGGAAGGCTATGCCGTACATAAGTCAGTTCTTCGTGAAGAAGAAAAACCTGAGAGGAGACCCGCTTGAGCGCTCTCTTTACGTACTCAGAAAAAACCTCGCGAATGCCGGGATTAGTATGGGCTATGAAATCGAGCAGTACTATCTTTGTTCTCTGTCCTCGCGAACGATAGTCTACAAGGGGATGTTTGTAGGGTCACAGTTTCTAGCCTTCTATCACGATCTTCAAGATGAGGATGTGATAACTGCCCTGGCCTTGGTGCATCAGCGGTACAGCACAAATACCTTCCCATCCTGGCCCCTGGCGCAGCCGTTTAGATACATTGCCCACAATGGAGAAATCAACACTCTAAGAAGAAACTTGAACACAATGCACGCCAGGGAAGCCAGCCTCTCGTCGGAGCTCTTCGGCAGCGAGCTGAAAGAGCTGTTTCCAATTGCAAAATCAGAGGCCAGCGACTCGGAAATATTTGATAACGTATTCGAGCTCCTTACCCAATCAGGCAGAACAATGGAGCATTCCATGATGATGATGATTCCCGAGGCTTTTGGAAACAAATATCACATGTCCGAGGATAAGCGGGCCTTTTATGAATATCACGCTGCAATAATGGAGCCCTGGGACGGGCCCGCGGCAATAGCCTTTACCGACGGAACCCGTATCGGCGCCACCCTGGATCGCAATGGGCTAAGACCTGGCCGTTACACGGTAACCAAGGACGGCATGGTAATCATGGCCTCCGAAACCGGAGTCATCGATGTGAAACCTGCCGATGTTTTGGAAAAGGGCCGCCTGGCTCCGGGCAGAATCTTTGTTGTGGACACAGCTGTCGGCCGTATAGTTCATGATAATGAGGTAAAGAGCCGTATAAGCCGCAGAAGGCCATATCGCCGTTGGCTAAATGAAGAAAAAATCGAACTAAACGGCCTGCTGCAGACTCCCAGGGATACAGAATACAACCCTAGAGACCTGCGGCACGCGCTGAGAGCCTTTGGTTATTCCTATGAGGATGTTCGGAAAATCATTGTGCCAATGGCCGCTAACGGGCAGGAGCCCGTAGGCTCGATGGGCAATGACAGCCCCCCCTCGGTGCTGTCTCAAACACCCGTATTGCTCTACGATTTTTTTCGCCAGCTTTTTGCCCAGGTGACCAATCCGCCAATTGACCCCTACAGGGAGAGCCTTGTTATGTCGCTGATGAGCTTCGTTGGGCGAGAGCGCAATTTACTGGCCGAAACTCCTCAGCACTGCAGACAGCTCAAATTGGCCCACCCGGTGCTTACCAACGATGATATTAAATATCTTAGGGAGGTGGATCTCGAGAATTTCAGGGTTCGAACCATCAGCCTGCTTTTCCCTTCCGAGGGAAATCCCGGACGAATGGAGGAGGCGCTTGCCAAACTCTGCGCGTCAGCGGAGAGAGAAATCGATGGGGGAGCCTCGCTTGTTATATTGTCCGATCGAAATTTGAATGAGAAGAACATGGCCATACCCGCCCTGCTGGCCGTTTCCGCGGTTCATCACCACCTTATTCGCGGGGGTAAGCGGCATCTTGCGGGAATTTTGCTGGAATCCGGCGAGGTGCGGGAGGTGCACCACTTCGCAGTTCTTATTGGTTATGGCTGCAGCGGAATTAACCCCTACCTGGTTTTTGAATCGCTAAGCGAAATCCGCGATATGGGATATTTCCCCAAAGGCCTTCCCTTGCAGCACGCGATGGAAAACTATATCACCGCGATTAAGAAAGGCTTGCTCAAAGTGATGTCAAAAATGGGAATTTCCACGCTGCGAAGTTACAGGGGTGCGCAAAATTTTGAGGCCGTTGGGCTTTCTTTGGAGCTTGTGGAAAGGTATTTCACGGGCACTTACAGCCGCATAGGCGGGCTTTCACTGCTGGATATAGAGCGGGATGCCCAGCTAAGGCATAGCCAGTCCTGGGCGCCGGATGATGTTTATAATTTTCGCCTGCCTGCCGGCGGCAAGTACTCCACAAGGTTGAACGCCGATCGCCATCTATTTGATGCAGAGGCGGTTGTCACCCTCCATGAGGCTGTTCGCAACAGGGACTTTGATGCGTTCGGGAGATACTCCGAAATCGTAAATTCCAGGCTTCGCGGCCTTAACACACTTCGAGGGCTTTTCAAATTCAACAAGGGGACAGGAATAAAACTGAGCGAGGTTGAGCCCGCAGAGGCGATAGTGAAGAGATTTACTACGGGAGCTATGTCGTATGGATCGCTGAGTCAAGAAACCCACGAGACAATTGCGATGGCCATGAATCTTCTGGGCGCCCGAAGTAACTCCGGAGAGGGTGGGGAGGATGAGCGGAGATACGTAACGGGCCTGGATGGTTTGGATCGAATGAGCCATACGAAGCAAGTGGCCTCGGGAAGATTCGGGGTGAATGCCGCCTATCTTGCCAACTGCAAAGAGCTGCAGATAAAGATGGCTCAGGGCGCAAAGCCGGGTGAGGGCGGCCAGCTTCCCGGGCACAAGGTAAACCAGGAAATAGCCAGAGTCAGAATTACAACCCCGGGGGTTATGTTGATTAGCCCGCCGCCGCATCACGATATTTACTCCATTGAGGATCTTTCCCAATTGATATTTGATTTGAAGAACGCGAATCCCGATGCCCGTGTTTCCGTTAAACTCGTTTCCGAGGTGGGTGTGGGCACCATCGCGGCGGGTGTCGCCAAGGGGAAGGCCGATATGGTTCTTATCTCGGGCTGTGACGGGGGGACAGGCGCTTCCCCGCTTAGCTCGATAAAGTACGCCGGCACCTGGTGGGAAATTGGATTGGCGGAAACCCAGCAGGTTCTTGTAATGAACGGGCTTCGAAGCCGCATAAGAGTGCAAACCGACGGCCAGCTGAAAACCGGGAGGGATATCGCCATAGCAGCCTTACTTGGCGCGGAGGAATATGGCTTTGGAACGGCCACCCTGGTTTCACTGGGCTGCGTGATGATGAGGGCCTGCCACACAAATGCATGCCCGGTGGGAATCACCTCCCAGAACCCACTGCTGCGGGACAGATTTCAGGGAAGACCGGAGCATCTGGTGAATTTCATGCTTTTTCTGGCCGAGGAACTTCGAAGCATCATGGCCGAACTGGGATTTCGGAAACTTGATGATATGATTGGCAGGGTTGACAAGCTAATGGTTGACGATGCCGTGGAATTCTATCTGGCAAGGGGCCTGGATTTTTCAAAGGTGCTTATGCCGCCGGAGCGGGTGAATGATGAACCACTCCGCTGCACCATGAATCAGGAATTGGACATGAGCCTCTCCCTGGGCTCCGAATTGGAGGAGGCCTGTCGGCCCGCCATTGATAATCAGACCAAAGTCAGCATAACGAGGAAGATACGTAATTCCAATCGAACCGTTGGAGCCACGCTCAGCTATAAGGTTACGAAGAAATATGGGTCTAATGGGCTTCCGGACGACACCATTCGGATAAGGTTCGAGGGTTCTGCCGGGCAGAGTTTCGGCGCGTTTCTAACCAGGGGCATCAGCTTTTATCTGATTGGCGAAGCAAACGATTATTTTGGAAAGGGTCTCTCTGGCGGTAGATTGGTGCTTATGCCCTCACATGGATCCACCTTTTCGGGGTTCAGAAATGTTATCACTGGGAACGTGTGTCTTTTTGGGGCCACTGCTGGCGAGGCCTTTATCAACGGGACTGCGGGGGAGCGATTTTGCGTTCGGAATTCCGGAGCAACGGCGGTTGTCGAGGGCCTTGGCAACCACGGATGTGAGTATATGACCGGCGGGGTTGTGGTTGTCCTTGGTCCTACTGGCGTAAATTTCGCCGCCGGTATGTCCGGTGGAATTGCCTATGTCTACGATGAAAACCACCTGTTTGATACCAGATGCAATCTCGAGATGGTGGATGTGGAGCCCGTAATCGCGGATGAAGATATCAATAGTCTGCGTACACTCATAGAGAGGCATGTGACCTATACGGACAGCTTGGTGGGAACAAGAATACTTGCCTCGTGGAATGAGAGTCTTCCAAGGTTTGTCAGGGTTATGCCTCTGGAATATCGAAGAGCCCTAGAGATGCTGCGCGAGCAGGAAACCCAGAATACGGAAAACGTAACGATTACTGAGGAGGTTTTTATCTGATGGGGAAAATCAACGGTTTTCTGGAAACGGGCAGAAGCGAGCTTAGATACCGCAATGTTGATATGAGATTGGCTGACTATAATGAGGTGACAATCGATAAAACTGTCGAGGATCTGGTGGAACAGGGCGGTAGGTGTATGGAATGCGGCACTCCGTTTTGCCACAGCATCGGCTGCCCGATCGTAAATCTGATTCCGGAGTGGAACGATGCGATATGGCAGGGCCAGTGGAGGGAGGCATTCGAGCGCCTGGAAATCACTAATAACTTCCCTGAGTTCACCGGCCGTGTTTGTCCGGCGCCCTGTGAAACATCATGCACCCTCTCGATAAATGATGCGCCGGTCACCATTAAGCAGAATGAACGCGCCATAATCGAGAAGGCCTTTGACGAGGGCTGGGTAGTGCCAAGGAAACCCAAGGTGGAGTCTGGGAAAACCGTCGCGGTGATTGGCTCGGGCCCCGCTGGGCTTGCAGCTTCACAGCAACTGAGGAGGGCGGGTCACAGAGTAACGCTGTTCGAGAAAAATCAGAAGATTGGAGGGCTTCTGCGTTATGGAATTCCGGACTTCAAGTTAGACAAGAGAATAATCGATAGGCGCCTGGAGCAGCTGCTTGCTGAGGGTGTTGTTTTTGAGACAGGTGTGCATATCGGTGAGGATATATCCCTTCGCTATCTCAGAAGGAAGAATGATGCAATTCTTTTTGCGATGGGCTCCGGCCACCCCCGCGATCTTCCGGTTCCCGGGAGAAATCTTGGGAACATCCATTTTGCCATGGATTTTCTTGGCCAGTCCAATCGCGTGGTGAGTGGAGAGATAGCGGATGGCATTAACGCGAAGGGAAGGGCTGTTCTTGTGGTTGGCGGTGGAGATACTGGCTCGGACTGCATAGGCACTGCCAAGCGGCAGGGTGCGAGTAGGGTTTATCAGTATGAAATAATGCCCAAGCCGATGGTTTGGAACGAATCCTGGAATCCCTCTTGGCCCAACTGGCCCAACATACTGCGCACAACTTCAAGTCACAAGGAGGGCTGTGAGCGCGAGTGGAATATTGAGACTCTTTCGTTTGAGGGAAAGAACGAAGTAGTGAACAGGGGCAACTTTCGATGTATTGAATGGGTTCCGGGGATGAAGGGCGCAAGGCCGAGCACTAGAGCGATTCCTGGCAGCGATTTCAGCTTGGATGTAGACCTCGTACTTCTGGCAATGGGCTTTGTGCATGTTGAGCATAGCCGGGCCCTGGTGGATGAGGGCATTGAATTCGATGAGCGGGGGAATATAAAAACCGATGGGTATCACACGAACATCGAGGGTTTTTTTGCCGCCGGTGATGCCGACGTTGGCGCATCGCTGGTTGTGCGGGCTCTGAATCACGGCAGATTGGCGGCACAGGAGATTAATCGATGGCTGATGAAGAATTAAGGCGCAGGCTCATTGGCGGTTCATTACCGCGCGGGAAACCAGATGGGTGGTCCGTTTTTATTGACAGACCCTTAAGATGGCGGCTATAAGGTGCCATGGGAAAAGATGAGTGGGAGTTGACAGCTGAGCTTGCTGCGTTGGAGCTTAACGGGGACGAAAGAGAGCGGCTTATCGGGCAGGCGGAGCGAATGCGCAAACTATATTTGAGCATGTCCTCGGCAGATGTTGATGATCTGGAGCCTACCACCCATGCCTTGGCCGTGGGCAATAGGGTGCGGGGAGATGAGGCGAAGCCCTTCCGCGGTGTTGATTCGCTTCTTGATGCCTCAAATGAAATAGAGAGTCGATTTTTCTTGATTCCCAACGTTTTATAGAGAGATTTGAATGCCCCCGATTAGGCATCTCTGGTTTTCCGCGCTCAACAAGCCTGATGCGCGGGAAAGGTATGTTCGAAGAGTTGAGCACATAGATGAGGAAATCGGCAGTTTCCTGAGTTTTAAATTGGAAGAGCGCAACTGGGCTGCCCTAGGCGAAAAGCCCCTGGGCGGCGTGCCCGTGGCCGTCAAGGACAATATAGCGGTTAGGGGATGGAAGCTCACATGCGGTTCCCGCATACTCGCGGATTTCGTTGCTCCCTACACCGCAACCGCGATTCGCCGTCTTGAGGATGCCGGTGCTCTGGTTGTTGGCAAAACCAACATGGATGAATTCGGCATGGGCTCCTCTAATGAGTTTTCCGCGCTGGGTAAGACATCCAACCCCTGGGATGTTCAGCGTGTTCCGGGGGGTTCAAGTGGTGGAAGCGCCGCGGCTGTTGCCGCCGGCCTGGCGCCGCTTGCCGTTGGCAGTGATACAGGCGGTTCGGTTAGACAGCCGGCCAATTTCTGCGGTATCTATGGCTTCAAACCGACATACGGCTCAATTTCGCGCTATGGTCTAACCGCATATGCCTCATCGCTGGAGGTAATCGGCCTTTTTGCCAGGGATGTTGGCTTGTTGGAAATGGCATTCGAGATTATGCACGCGGTTGACGAGCTTGATCAGAGCTCATTTAGCGGCAGTGTTTCGGATGGCGGGGTAAGAAAAATCGCCATGCTGGATATAGATGCAGGCATGCTTGAAGCTCCCGTGGCTCAGGCATATGTACAGGCCGAAGAGGCTCTAGGAGAAAGGGGATACTCGGTTGAAAAAGTCAAACTGGAAACTTTGAAATTTGTTATCCCTGCTTACTACACAATAGCTAATGCCGAGGCCAGCGCAAATCTTGCGAGATTCGATGGAATTCGCTATGGAAGGAGGCCGGAATACTCTCAGAATCCAGTGGATTTAATCAGGAAGGCCCGCAGCAGAGGTTTCGGGGATGAGGTTAAGCTGCGAATTTTGCTTGGGACCTATGTTCTTCGCTCCGGATTTAAGGATCAATACTATACCAGAGCACAAAAGGTAAGAACCTTGATTCGAAGGGAGCTGGCCGCCCTTCTGCTGGACTATCCCCTCCTGCTCATGCCTGTCTTCCCTACTCAGGCCTTTCTCAAGGATGATTCGGAGATGGATGACTACAGGCAGCGGCTCTCCGATATCTTTACCTGCCTTGCAAACCTGGCCGGATTGCCGGCTCTCTCGGTGCCCATTGGGATAGATCGGGGCCTTCCGACGGGCGTGCAGTTTATGGCGCCCGCCTTTGGAGAAAGAAGTCTCTTCGATATGGGGCGGATTTTCGCGGGAGTATTTCCGGTGCGCTGGGCCCCCGGAGCGTTGAAGATAGAGAGCATTTAGTGAACGTACCACCGGCTGTCTTTATTGGCCTTGAGATTCATATTCACCTAAAAACGGAATCGAAGATGTTTTGCTCCTGTTCCGCGCGCTATGGCGACGAGCCGAATACAAATATTTGCCCAATCTGCCTTGGGTATCCGGGAACTCTGCCGCTGCTGAACAAGCGTGCAGTTGAGCATGGCTATCTTACGGCAAGAGCGCTTGAATGCCGTCTGCTAGGCAGCGCCGCATTTGCAAGGAAGAATTATTTCTATCCGGATATGCCCAAAAACTATCAGATAACTCAGCACAATCACCCCCTGGGCGTTGACGGGGCAGTGGAGGTGAATTTTGGCAATGCCGGAATCAGAAAAATACGAATTCATAATGTTCATCTCGAAGAGGATGCCGGGAAGATGATCCATGCCAACGAGGCAACCCTAATTGACTATAATCGCGCCGGTTATCCCCTGCTCGAGATAGTAACCGAGCCGGATTTATGTAGCGGCGAGGAGGCCGAACTATTCTTGCGGGATTTTCAGCGCCTTGTTCGGTATTTGGCCGTGAGCGATGGGAATATGGACGAGGGCTCGATGAAATGTGATGCCAATATCTCGGTCAATCTCCCCGGAAGGGGCCTGGGAACCAAGGTTGAGCTCAAAAACATGAACTCCCCCCGCTTTGTTCGGCTTGCACTGAGCTATGAGATGAGGCGTCAATCGAAACTGCTTAGCTCCGGTGGCAGAATCATTCAAGAAACCCGACTTTGGAATGAAAACCGGGATACAACCGATACGATGAGGCGCAAGGAAACACCGGATGATTATCGCTATTTTCCGGAGCCGGATATGCCGAGTTTCATAGCTGATTCGAGATTTCTTAAGGAAATTGAGAGTCGACTGGTGGAATTACCCCTGGCAAAGAAACGACGATTCCAATCTGAATACAAATTGAAAGATGAACAGGCCGATTTCATTCACAATGATATTGCAATGGCCACCCTCTTTGAAGACACCGTAAAACTTGGCGCCTCAGCACGCGATGTTGCCGCTTGGCTTTCCTCGGATGTCAGGAAGCTGCTTAATCGAGACAGGCTATCGCTTGCAGATACGCAGCTGAGCGCTTCCAGATTTTCGTCGCTGCTGGCCCTGATCAGCCAAGGGCGTATTAGCGGTAAAATAGCCAAGATTGTGCTGGAACGAGTTTTTTCGGAGGATGCCGATCCCAAATCGATTGTTGAGAAAGAGGGCTTGTTTCAGATCAGCGATCCGATTGAACTTGGCAAGATAGTTAGTCAGGCGATAAGCCAGAATCCGAATGTGGTTGAAACCATCAGCAGAGGGAATTCAAGGCAGAAGGGATGGCTGATGGGTGAAATCATGCGCATCTCTGGCGGGAAGGCCGCGCCCGAGCTTGCAAGGAAAATTCTCGATGAGCGGATAGGCTAGAGCTCTTTGCTGTTCCCCAAACTGGAGAACGTGATAATATGCGCAAAATAATTTTTAGGAATGGGCAGTAATGGAAAGAGTCCTCTGTGCTGAAGCCTTCAAAAGGGATGAGACTGCCGTGGAAGTGGCCGGGTGGATTCACCGGGTGCGCAATCTGGGAGGCATCGTCTTCATCATACTTCGCGATCGTTCCGGTTTTATCCAACTGGTTAGTGATTCCGAGTTCAACTTGAATCTTGAATCAGTTATCCGTGCGCGCGGAGAACTTAGCGACAATGCAAGGGCTCCCGGGGGCCGCGAGATTGTTCTGCGGGAATATGAGGTGCTTTCGGAAGCCGAGCCGAATCTTCCGGTTGCCGTTAATCAGGACCCCGGGAACCTGGGGCTGGAAACCATACTGGAAAACAGGATGATTAGCATTCGCAATCCCAAGCTGCTTTCAATCTTTCGGCTTCAGGCGGGCTGCATAAGGGCCTTTGGTGATTTCTTTCGGGGCGAAGGATTCACGGAGATAAAGACAAGCAAGATCATTGGCGGCGGCTCCGAGGGCGGCACCAATCTGTTTCCCATGGACTATTTTGGTAAAACCGCCTACCTGGCCCAGTCTCCGCAGTTATACAAGCAAACCATGGTTGCAAGCGGTCTGGAGAGGGTTTTCGAGATTGGTCATGCCTATCGCGCCGAAAAGCATGAAACTCCCAGGCATATAAATGAGTATGTTTCCCTTGATATTGAGATGGGCTTCATTGATTCGGAAGGGCCCTTGATGGAAATTGAGCGTAACTTCATGGCCTACCTTTTTGAAGCCATAAGCAGGGAAAACCAATCCGAGCTTAGCGCCTGGAATGCCGCATTGCCCAGTCCGGATGCGTGCGCAAAAATTCCGATAATCACCTACGAGGAAGCGAGAAAGATTGTCAAGAGAGAAGGCGGCGTGGGAGCCATTGAGATAAACCCGGAGGCCGAGAGAATTCTCTGTAACTGGGCGGATAGGGAACAGGGCATACCGATGGTTTTTGTAAACGAATTTCCCCGCCGCAAACGCCCCTTCTACACCTATCCCGCAGGACAGAAAACAATGAGCTTCGATCTGCTGTTTCGCGGGCTGGAAATTACCACCGGCGGGCGGCGCATAAATGACTATTCGATGCTAAGGGAGGCGCTGGCAAAGTTTGGGATGGCGGAGTCCGAGCTTGGTTCCTATGTCGATATCTTCAAGTATGGCTGCCCGCCACATGGCGGTTTTGCCATAGGACTGGAGCGCATTACCCAGAAGATTTTGAATCTGGCGAATGTTAAGGAGGCTGCCTTATTCCCTAGGGATCGCAGACGCCTCTCACCATAGCGGTGATTTATATCTGCCTTCCTGAACGAGTGCGGCAAGGGATGCTTTTACAAGCGCCTTATCCTCCGGATAGGTTACCCCGAACCACGCGGAATCGGTTTTCAGCACCCTTATCGTTATTTGATTTGCCCCTCTTAGCGCCTCTATTTCGGTAGGTATGAGAAATTCGCTTTTTGTCTGATCTCCGTATTTTTCCAGGAAATTGGTGAACCTGGACCTGAGCATTGAGAGTAATGGCGGCGAAAATCCCCAGAAATTCATTGACACCAACTCATTGGGGCCAATCTCATAGCTGGCATCACCGTCGATATACTCGATTAGTCCCCTCTTATTTCTTCCAACCTTGAGTCTTTCTGTTATACTGCTGAGATTCCCCGATTTGGCTTCACAAACGGCGCGGGTAACATATCCGTGGCGGCTAAGCGTGTTAGCCAGTCTGTATACAACAAGGAAACCCGAGGGATTAACAGGGTCTAGGTTATACAATCCCCGAAAACCCTCCTTGAAGGCCTGCAGGCCGTAGAAGTCGTCCGCGTTGATCACCACAAAGGGGCCTCCGATAATCTTCGAACAGGATAAAAGCGCATGGCCGGTGCCCCAGGGTTTTTTTCTATCCGGTGGAACCGAGAAGTTCTGAGGAATGTCCTGAAGCTCCTGATAAACGTATTCTACGCGGATTTTGTCCTGAAATTTCGAAGTGATATCCCTGCGAAATTCGGTCTCAATATCCTTTCGAATAATGAAAATAACCCTGCGAAAACCGGCCTGAATGGCATCGTGAACCGAGTAATCGAGGATAATCTCACCACTTGGACCAACAGGGGCCACCTGCTTCATCCCGCCATAGCGGCTGCCTATTCCGGCTGCCATGATTACCAAACTTGCTTCCATAGAACCTTCCCAGGGTAGAATAGAATGAATCCGGCAACTAATCCAGCCCGTGTTTGCCCCTCATTCGGGAAAAGGCCGCGTTGAACAATCCCCCTTTTATCATGTATCGACATGGGGGGAGATATGTGTTTTTGAGTATTGTGAGGATATTAGAAGGCGATGCTTTTAGGAGTGCGGGGAAATGGAATCACATCTCTGATGTTTTGCATCCCCGTGACATATTGAACCAAACGCTCAAAACCCAGCCCAAAACCGCTGTGAGGGACAGAGCCATAGCTACGTAAATCAAGATACCAGCTATATTCATCCATATCCATTTTCATCTCCTCCATCCGATATCTTAGTTTCGCAAAATTATCTTCCCTCTGACTCCCTCCTATTATCTCTCCCAGTCGCGGCACTAGTACGTCCATCGCCCTGACTGTTTCGCCATCGTCATTTTGCTTCATGTAAAAGGCCTTTATATCCTTGGGATAGTCAGTGAGAGTCAAGGGGCCTTCAACAAGCTTCTCGCAGAGATAGCGCTCGTGCTCGGCTTGCAAATCGAGCCCCCAGCCTGGTGAGCATTCCCAGTCAATCGGCGCCTTTTCCAATTCTCGTATAGCTTCACTGTATGTAAGGTGAACGAATGGTTTTTCAATCACCTGTTTCAAACTTTCTATCGTGCCCTTGGAAATCCATCTATCAAACAGGCTCATCTCATCGGGGCAGCGTTCAAGCGCCCGGCGGAGCAGTTCCTTGATCAGGCTCTCGGCAAGTTCCCTATTTTCTTCCAGCTCGCAAAAAGCCATTTCCGGCTCAATCATCCAGAACTCGGAAAGGTGTCGGGCAGTGTTGGAATTTTCTGCGCGAAAGGTTGGCCCAAAGGTGTAGGCCCTGGTCATAGAGCATGCGAAATTTTCCAGTTGTAACTGACCGCTAACAGTAAGATATGTTTTCCTCCCGAAAAAATCTTGCCGGTAGTCTATGTTTCCGACACCGTCTCGGGGAGGAGAAGAATGATTCAGTGTGCTTACCTGAAACAGGTTACCGGCGCCTTCGGCATCGCTGCCCGTAATAATCGGGGTGTGAACCCAAAGGAATCCACGTTTTTGAAAGAAATCATGGATGGCGGCTGCAAGGGCGTTGCGCACACGGGCTATGGCCCCAAAGGTGTTTGTCCTTGGGCGTAAATGCGCATTATCGCGAAGGAATTCAAATGAATGGCGCTTCTTTTGCAATGGATAATCCGGCGCCACCCTGCCGATTAGGTCTATTCTTTCTGCGATTAGCTCAATTCCCTGCTCCCTACCCTCTGATGGGAGTATTCTGCCCTCCACTGCAACGCTTGCCCCGGTTAGCAGGTGTTGGTTTTGCTCCCCGTCAATAGCGCTGTCGCCTCTTTTGGCGACAACCTGCAGATTGTCCAGGCAGGAGCCATCGTTGATTTCGAAAAAGATGACATTCTTGCTTTCGCGCTTTGTGCGTATCCAACCCATTGCGGTAACACTGCGCCCGTCGCCCGGGCTGGCAAGCAGTGATAAGATTGTAGTCCTTACCATGAATTCCAACACTAGGCGCCCCATGAAGTCTCGTCAAGCCGGGCTTTCGCGCGGGGAGCTAATCTCCCATGCTGGATTTGCCTGATCATGTTTGGTTCCGGTATTTGATGGTTTGGATTTAGGATAAACCTTTCCGGCTCTTCTGTCCATTTTTTGCATATGAATTCCTAGGGTGGCCCTGTCTTTAGACGGCGTGCGAAGTTGTACGCGCTGATGAAGTCATCAAGGTGGCCTTCGAAGCTGATCGTGTTCATCATAGTGGCAGCGTTTGACAGCGGCTTCCGGTGCGGTTCATCCGCTCGACCTGCCCATTGGTCCATGGATGATTGACATTGGTAAAGCGGATAGCCATATTCTCGGCATCGCATATCGGACATATGTGCCGCGCTGCTTTAGCCATTGGGTAGTGCGGGAGATAACGGAACTGGATACCATTGTCGGTGAGGATGGTGTGTATCTGGCGCCGTTTCGACAAGGCTGCTTTAGAAAATCGGAAGAGGTTCTTTGGTTTGCCTTTTCAAGCCAATTGCGGGCAAATTTGGAAGTGCGGTCAATGGCAACATATAGATAGAGTTTACCTTCGGCAGTTCTTGAGTTCG
>Ga0056121_1000212_pt1 | contig 20826 bp, 24 predicted proteins | sample WorMetHEROISLAND_FD_83872 | JGI IMG/M metagenome (GOLD analysis project Ga0056121, IMG submission 83872) | Marine gutless worms symbiont microbial communities from Max Planck institute for Marine Microbiology, Germany - Olavius sp. 1 HERON ISLAND ...
CCGTCGCCGCGGTCGGCCTCGGCCTGCTCGGCGGCTTCGGCACGCTGGCGATCACCCGCGCCGGCGGCTTCGCCGACGTGCTGCGCCCTGGCATCGGCGACGGCGGCTGTGGTGCCGGCGCGGTGCGCAATCCCAAGCCGGTGCACTGGACCTTCTGGGACGAGGCCGAGCGGCGCCAGACCTTCCGCAGCGACGCGGCCAAAAACCTGATGTTCCTGGGCAAGTGGCTGACCATCGCCTTCCTGCTGGAGAGCCTGATGCTGACCTACGTCCCGGCCGAGACGATCGCCGGCCTGGTCGGCGGCAACGGCATCGTCCCGGTGGCGATCGCCACCGTGGTCGGCGTGCCGGCCTACCTCAACGGCTATGCCGCCCTACCCGTCGTCGCCGGGCTGATGCAGCAGGGCATGTCGACCGGCGCCGCCATGGCCTTCCTGGTCGCCGGCGGGGTCTCCAGCATCCCCGCGGCGATCGCCGTGTTCGCCCTGGTCCGCGCCCAGGTGTTCGCCGCCTATCTGGGGTTCGCCCTGGTCGGCTCGATGATCGCCGGCTTGCTGTGGATGGCCGTCGCCGGCAACTTCGTCTGAATGGCCAGCGCGCTGTTCGCGCCGGCCGTCGACCGCCTCGATGCCTATCGTGAGGCCCTGGTCCGCGGCTGGTCGCCCGACAACATCCGCCCGCGCGAGACGGCCCGGTCCCAGCTCGACGCAATCGCCGCCGATGCGGCCGCCTTCGTCGCAACCCTCGATGACCGCGAGAGGCCCGGCGCGCCGGTCACGCTGCCGGATGGGTCGCGGGCGCCGCGCCTGCCCGGTTTCCATCGCTGGCTCTGGGACGACGCGTTCTGCGGCAGCATCAGCCTGCGCTGGCAGCCGGGGACTTCGGCCCTGCCGCCGCACGTGCTGGGTCACATCGGCTTCTCCGTGGTGCCCTGGAAACGCCGGCGCGGGTATGCCACGCAGGCGCTGGCGCTGATCCTGCCCGAAGCCCGGGCCCGCGGTCTCGACCACGTCGAGCTGACCACCGATATCGACAACGAGGCCTCGCAGAAGGTGATCGTGGCCAATGGCGGCACCCTGCTTGAACGCTTCCGGTTGCCCGCCGCCTACGGACGCGACGAGGGGCTGCGCTTCAGGATCGACCTTTAGCCGCCGGCCTGCAGCGCCGCGAGCCAGTCCGTCAGCCGGCTCTCATTGACGCCGAAGTCGTAGTAGCCGGTGTTCGAGCGGCTGTAGATCGCCAGCGTCGAGGCGCCCTCGCCCAGCGGTATGAGCCGGATGTCGATGACGTCGACGAAGCCAAAGACACCGCTCTTCTGCTCGACGACCAGCTGATCGGGCGTGTCCGACACGACCGTCACGCGCGGCTCGCCGGCCAGCAAACGCTCGAGGCGCGCGCGCAGCTCGGCCACCGGCACCTCGATCCGCGGCGCGGGCTGGTGGCTGCCGGCCGCGCGGCAATAGTCCGGCGGACAGACGAGATGATCGTTGGGCGAGTCGCGCAGCGCGATCGTTGCGAAGTCGATCGGCGTCGCCGCCTGGTCCGCGACAACGTCGTGCGCCCAGGCGAGCGCGAGGCAAGCCACGAGCAAATGGACAATCCGGCGGCGCAGAACCTGCATGATCTCTCGGTGCCCGTTCGTTGCTCGAGGACGCGGTCGGGGCCCGCCGACGGCACGACAGCAACGACTGTGGGGAGGATGGCCGTCAACGAGCCCGGAGATGTTACGCCCCCCGGGCGTGCCTGGATCAGCCGCCGATGTCCGGCTTCAGCGATAGACCAGGGTGCCGTCGTCCAGGTCGGCGTCGGGGATCTCGTCCTTCTCGGTGTAGTAGTCCTGGCTGAAGATCCACGGCTGGCGGTCCCCCTGCTTGGGCAGGATGTGCATCTGGCGGGTGATGTAGCCGGCGTTGAAGTTCTCCGGCTCGACCAGCGGCCGCGGCTGCATATCCTTGTCTTCCGCGCGCAGCTCGGGCGTGACCACCTCGGCGCCCTTCTCGGCCATGTGGTTCAGCAGCCGGCAGACGAACTCGGACACCATGTCGGCCCGCATGGTCCAGCTGGTGCGCAGGTAGCCGAACACCCAGGCCATGTTGGGAATGCCCGAGAACAGGATCCCGCGGTGCGCCCAGCAATTGGCGAAATCGAGCGGCTTGCCGTCGATGGTGAACTCGATGTCGCCCAGGGTCGACATGTTGAAGCCGGTGGCGGTGACGATGATGTCGGCCTTCAACGTGTCGCCGGACTTCAGCTGGATGCCGGTCTCGGTGAAGCTCTCGATCTGATCGGTGACCACGGTGACCTTGCCCGAACGGATGCCCAGGAACAGGTCGCCGTCCGGGATCACCGCCAGCCGCTGGCGCCAGGGCCGGTAGCTCGGCGTGAAGTGCTTGTCGATGTCGTAGTCGTCGCCGAGATAGGCCCGCGCCGCCGTCAGCAGCTCCTGCTTCAGGCTTTCCGGGTCCTCGAACGAACGCCGGGTGACGTCCTCCTGGTCTTTCAGGATCTGCCGGCGGACGATCTCGTGCGTCCACTCCTGGGGGATGTCGAGGGCCCGGAGCTGCTCGGCCAGCTCGTTGATGTTCGGCCGCGGAAAGAAATAGGTCGGCGAGCGCTGCAGCATGGTGATGTGGCCGGCCTTCTCCGCCATCGCCGGAACGATGGTCGCCGCCGTCGCGCCGGAGCCGATCACCACCACCTCCTTGCCGGCATAGTCGAGATCTTCCGGCCAGGTCTGCGGATGCACGATCGGCCCCGCGAACCGGTCCATGCCGGGGAAGTCCGGGGTGTAACCCTCGGAATGACGGTAGTAGCCCTGGCACATCCACAGGAAGTTGCCGGTCATGCGCAGCTCTTCGCCGGTATCGCTGCGCGTCACCGTCAGCGTCCAGCGCTTGTCCTCGGCCGACCAGGACGCCCGGTTGACCACGTGCCGGTAGCGGATGTGGCGGCGGATGTCCTGCTCGTCCAGCACCTCGTCCAGGTACTTCAGGATCTCCCCGGCGGTGGCAATCGGCGGACCCGACCAGGGCTTCCACTTGTAGCCGAAGGTGAACAGGTCGCTGTCGGAGCGGATGCCCGGGAACTTGTGGGTCAGCCAGGTGCCGCCGAAGCTCTCCTGCGTCTCCAGCAGGGCGAACGTCTTGCCGGGGCAGGACTGCTGCAGGTGGTAGGCGGCATCGATGCCGGAAATCCCGGCGCCGACGATCAGCACGTCGAAGTGCTCGACCCCCTGGGCCGCACTCTGGCTTACTTCGGCTGCAACGTTCATCCTGCGCTCTCTCGACTAGCCGGCGGGGCACTGAGCAGTGCCACGCCGGCCCCGCGAAGGCAAGGGGCCAGCAATGCGTCAACGCCCGTCATCCCGCCTGCTGTTGCTCGACCCGGCCGGCCGGGTCCTGCTGTTTCGCTTCAGCTTCGCCGACGGCGCCCTCGCCGGGCGGGATTACTGGGCGACCCCGGGCGGAGAACTGGAACCGGGCGAAAGCTACGAAGCCGCGGCGATCCGCGAGCTGGCCGAGGAGACCGGCCACCGCATCGACGATGTCGGGCCGCAGGTCGCCCGCCGGCAGCTCGTACTGCGCCTCAACGACGGCGAGGAGGTGCTGGCCGACGAGCGCTTCTTCGTCGTCAGAGCGCCGGACAATGCCATTTCCGACGACGCCTGGACCACGGTCGAGCGCCAGGTGATGATCGCGCACCGTTGGTGGTCGCTGGACGAGCTGACACGGACCGCCGAGACCGTGTTTCCCGAGAACCTCGCCGACCTGTTACGGCCGGTCGTCGCCGGCTAAAGGCGCGTCACGCCCCTGCCCGCAGCAGGGCGTCGCGGATCAGCGGCAGGCGGTCGTTGCCGAAGTACATGTCCTCGCCGTCGACGAAGAAGGTCGGCGAGCCGAAGCCGCCGCGCCGGGCGCATTCCTCGGTGTTCTCGCGCAGGGCGTCCTTGATTGCCGGCTGCTGCGTCCCGGCGGCGATCTCGTCCGGGTCCAGGCCGGCGCTGCGGGCCACGTCGGCCAGCACCTCGTCCTGGCTGATGTCGCGGTCGGCGCCCCAGTAGGCCTCGAACGCGGCCGTCGCATAGGCCACCAGGCGGCCGCTTCCGGCCGCCACCAGGCAGCCGCGCATCGCCTTGACGCTGTTGACCGGAAACACGCTCATCGGCCAGACGATGGTGATGCCGGCCTGGCGGGCCCAGTCCTGCAGGTCCTTGGCCATGTAGCGCTGCTTGGCCGGCACCGGCGTCTCGCGCGACTGGTAGACCGAGGGATTGACCGTGTTGAACAGGCCGCCGACCAGGATCGGCCGCCACTCGACGTCGACCCGTAGCCCCGCCGCCAGCGGCTGCACGTTGTGAAAGGCGAGATAGGTCCAGGGGCTGGAGCAGTCGAAGAAGCATTCCAGGCGCGGCACGGCGGATCCTCCTTGGCGTGGGGCGTTGTCTTTGCGGGCAGCCTAACGCGGATCGCCCGGGCGGGCAGCACGTCACGTGCGGGCGCAACGACGGGCGGGTTTGAAACCCGCCCCTACAATGCGCTCGTGCCCGGTAGGGGTGGGTCTCAGACCCACCCGCCGGAGACCGCAGCACCGTGGGAAATGCGTGGAAACCGCGGTCAACCGCGCGTTTCCACGCGCGCGGCGTAGCGGCGTCGCATATCTCCCGTCGGCGCAGGCGCGCATCGCCGCCTGCCCGATTCAGGGAGAATACAACCATGAGCAAGTACCGCAGCCGGCTGCCGCAGCTCGACGGCGGCCTGTTCGTCACCGACGGCGGCCTGGAGACCACGCTGATCTTCCACGATGGCCTGGACCTGCCGCACTTCGCCGCCTTTCCGCTGCTCGACGAGGCCGCCGGCCGGGCCGCGCTCCGGCGCTATTTCGAGCGCTACGCCGGCATCGCCCGCGCCAACGGCCTGGGCTTCATCCTGGAGAGCCCGACCTGGCGCGCCAGTCCTGACTGGGCCGAGCGGCTGGGCTATTGCGCCGACGCCCTGGACCGGGCCAACCGGGACGCCGTCGGCCTGCTGGCCGAGGTCCGCAGCGCGCACGAGAGCCCGACGGCGCCGATGGTGATCAGCGGCTGCGTCGGCCCGCGCGGCGACGGCTACGATCCCGGGCTGACGATGCACCCGGCCGAGGCCGAGCGCTATCACGCAACGCAGATCGACAGCTTCGCCCGCAGCGAAGCCGACATGGTCACGGCCATCACCATGACCAACGCCGCCGAGGCGATCGGCGTGACCTGGGCCGCCGGCAACGCCGGGATCCCGGTGGCGATCTCCTTCACCGTGGAGACGGACGGGCGCCTGCCCACCGGCCAGGGCCTGAAGGATGCGATCGAGACCGTCGACCAGGCGACCGACGGCGGACCGGCCTACTACATGATCAACTGCGCCCATCCCGACCATTTTGACGATGTGCTGGCGGCCGGCGGGAGCTGGCTCGAGCGCCTGCGCGGGCTGCGCGCCAATGCCTCGCGCATGAGCCATGCCGAGCTGGACCAGGCCGACGAGCTTGACGACGGCGATCCGGTCGAGTTCGGCCGCCAGCACGGCGACCTGCGGCGCCGGCATCGCCAGATCAACATCTTCGGTGGCTGCTGCGGCACCGACCACCGCCACGTCGAGCAGGTCTGCCACGGCGTCCACGCCATGGTCTGACCGGGCTGTCCCCGCCGCCGGCGCCGCCTTGCGGGTGTCGGCGGCGGGCGGGCTGCCGGCCGTGGCCGCTCTAGTGGATCAGGTGATCGGCCTTGAAGTGGCGGTAGCGTGACGGCGTCACCAGCTTCGCCGAGGCGATGCGCACCGAGTGCAGCGGGCCGTCCAGGTTCTCCTCCCAGAACGCCAGGAAGCGCTGCAGGCGCGGGAACTCCGGCGCCCGGTCGTATTCCTGCCAGATGTAGCTCTGCAGCAGGCTGGGCACGTCGGGCAGACGGTAGATGATCTCGGCTGTGGTCAGGCGATACCCGTCGAGCTGTCGCTGGAGATTGGCCATGAACGGCACCTCCTGTTCGCTGATGACGCTACGCAACAGCCTCAATGATCCCTTGATCAGGGTTAACGGACAATGATTTTTGTGAGTAAAAACAATGTTTTAGCACTCGTGGATCGGGACTGCTGCCAGCTGCGGGCATGACCCCGGCGATTTTCTCGCGGGCGGGGTCTTGAACCCCGGTTAAGCTTCCCTTAAATCACTGGCACTCGCGTCCTCAGAGTGCTAGCAGGACGCGTTTCCATATTCACCGACAACATCAATTCAGAAGGCAAGCAGAGGGGATCCCATGACATTCCGTCCGCTGAACGACCGTGTGCTGGTCGAACGCGTCGAGGAAGATAGCAAGTCCGCCGGTGGCATCATCATTCCCGATACCGCCCAGGAAAAGCCCATGCAGGGCCGGATCAAGGCGGTTGGCCCCGGCGCCCGCAACGACCAGGGCGAGCGCCTGGCGATGAGCGTCAAGGAAGGCGACCGGGTGCTGTTCGGCAAGTGGTCGGGCACCGAGGTCCGGCTCGACGGCGTCGATTACGTGATCATGAACGAGAGCGACATCATGGCCGTGATCGAGGACGCCGGCGCCAAGAAGAAAAAGAAGGCGGCCTGAGCCCGGTCTCGACGCCCCTTATCCCGTAAACGAACACAGCAGAACCAGGAGTTAACGCAACCATGGCTGCGAAGGACGTGAAGTTCCACCTCGACGCGCGCGACCGTTTGGTGCGCGGCGTCGACATCCTGGCCAATGCGGTCAAGGTCACCCTTGGCCCGAAGGGCCGTAACGTCGTGCTCGACAAGTCGTTCGGTGCGCCGCGGATCACCAAGGACGGCGTCACCGTCGCCAAGGAGATCGAGCTCGAGGACAAGTTCGAGAACATGGGCGCGCAGATGGTGCGCGAGGTCGCCTCGAAGACCAATGACGAGGCCGGCGACGGCACCACCACCGCCACCGTGCTGGCCCAGGCGATCGTCCGCGAGGGCATGAAGTCGGTCGCCGCCGGCATGAACCCGATGGACCTGAAGCGTGGCGTCGACATCGCTGTCGACGCCGTCGTCGACGAGCTGCAGAAGCGCTCGAAGAAGATCTCCGGCCAGCAGGAAGTCGCCCAGGTCGGCACCATCTCCGCCAACGGCGAGCGCGAGATCGGCGACATGATCGCCAAGGCGATGCAGAAGGTCGGCAACGAGGGCGTGATCACGGTGGAGGAGGCCAAGAGCCTGGACACCGAGCTCGACGTCGTCGAGGGCATGCAGTTCGACCGCGGCTACCTGTCGCCGTACTTCATCACCAACGCCGAGAAGATGGTGACGGAGATGGAGGACCCCTACATCCTCCTGCACGAGAAGAAGCTGTCCAGCCTGCAGCCGATGCTGCCGATCCTGGAAGCCGTGGTGCAGTCGGGCCGGCCGCTGCTGATCATCGCCGAGGACGTCGAGGGCGAGGCCCTGGCCACCCTGGTGGTGAACAAGCTGCGCGGTGGCCTGAAGGTGGCCGCGGTCAAGGCGCCGGGCTTCGGCGACCGCCGCAAGGCCATGCTCGAGGACATCGCCATCCTCACCGGCGGCCAGGTGATCTCCGAGGATCTCGGCATCAAGCTGGAGAACATCACCCTGGACATGCTGGGCCGGACCAAGCGGGTCAGCATCAACAAGGACGACACCACGATCGTCTCGGGTGCCGGCAAGAAGGCCGACATCACCGCCCGCTGCAACCAGATCCGCGCCCAGGTCGACGAGACCAGCTCGGACTACGACCGCGAGAAGCTGCAGGAGCGGCTGGCCAAGCTGGCCGGCGGCGTTGCCGTGATCAAGGTCGGCGGCGCCACCGAGGTCGAGGTGAAGGAGCGTAAGGATCGCGTCGAGGACGCGCTCAACGCCACCCGCGCCGCGGTCGAGGAAGGCATCGTCGCCGGTGGCGGCGCGGCCCTGCTGTACGGGGCCCGCGTGCTCGACAAGATCAAGAGCCGCGACCACGACCAGCAGGCCGGCATCGACATCGTCCGCCGGGCGCTGCAGGCGCCGGTGCGGCAGATCGCCGAGAACGCCGGCTTCGACGGCGCCGTGGTCGCCGGCAAGATGCTGGAGAGCAAGGACGCCAGCTGGGGCTTCAACGCCCAGACCGAGAAGTACGTCGACATGGTCAAGGACGGCATCATCGACCCGACCAAGGTCGTGCGCACCGCCTTGCAGGACGCCGCCTCGGTCGCCGGTCTGCTGATCACCACCGAGGCAATGGTGGCCGAGAAGCCGGAGAAGAAGGCCCCGCCGATGCCCGGCGGTGGCGGCATGCCCGACATGGGCGGCATGGACTTCTGATCCAGCCGATCACAGTCGATCAAAGACGGAAGGGCCGCGCGACAGCGCGGCCCTTTCTCGTTGCGCTATGCGACACGGCCGTGCCTATACGCCCCCCTCACCCTCCCACGCCGCCTGCGGCGACGCGGGTCCCTCCCTCTCCCCTCCGGGGAGAGGGTGACGGCGTAGCCGTCGGGTGAGGGGCATGCGCCGGCAGGCGCATGGCAAGCAAACAGCAAACGGGGCCGGCAGATGCCGGCCCCGCTGCGACGCGACGGGTAAACCTGGAAGCGGTCTTCCCCTAGTTCACCCGGTATTCCTCGGGCAGCAGCATCAGGCTGTCCTGGTCTTCCGACAGTGCCGCGTGGCACTCGATGCAGAACTCCACCCGGCCGGCACCCGCACCCTTGGTGGTGCCGAACACGGTGCCGTCGGCCATGATCATGGTGTAGCGCCAGTTGTCCGACTTCTCGGAGAAGCCGTTGGCCATCTTCTCCATCAGGAACAGCGGCCCGGCCGCGACCTTGCCGTTGGCCATGGCGACGAAGCTGTCCTTGGCGAACTTGGCGCCGACCGGGACCCGGCCGACATCCTCGTACCTGGCGTAGGCCTTGCCCTGGGAATTGGCGTAGTTGTTGACGTAGCGCGCGCCGTGGGTGTCGGACACGTAGGGCTGGTTGGCGTAGTTCTTCCAGTCCTTGTAGTTGGTTGCCACGGCCATGCCGGACTTGGCGTAGCCGGCCGTCAGCTCCGGCAACAGGCAGTCGTAGACCGAGCGCGCCTCGGCGGTAGTCAGCTCGGCCGCCGCCGCGCCGCCGCACGGATTGCACGGGTTGCAGGCACCGCAGGCCGAACGCGCGGCGCACGGGTTGCACGGGTTGCAGGCCTTCTTCGCCGCGCAGGGGTTGCACGGATTGCACGCCTTCTTGGCGGCGCAGGGGTTGCACGCCGCGCAGGCAGTCTTGGCACCGCACGGGTTGCAGGCCTTCTTGGCCGCACAGGGATTGCAGGCCGCACAGGCACTCTTGGCGCCGCACGGATTGCACGCCTTCTTGGCGGCGCAGGGATTGCACGCCGCGCAGGCCGACTTGGCACCACAGGGGTTGCAGGCCTTCTTCGCCGCACACGGATTGCAGGGACTGCAGGCGCTCTTCGCCGCGCAGGGATTGCACGGATTGCACAGCGCCGCAGTCACCAGGCGCGGCACCTCGCACTTGGTCGAGGTCGCCGCGGCCGCCGCGCCACCGCAGGGGTTGCACGGGTTGCAGGCGCCGCAGGCCGACTTCGCCGCGCAGGGGTTGCACGGGCTGCACGCCCCACAGGCACGCTTGGCGCCACAGGGATTGCAGGCGCCGCAGGCCTTCTTCGCCGCGCAGGGATTGCACGGGCTGCAGGCGCTCTTCGCCGCGCACGGGTTGCAGGGATTGCACGCCTTCTTGGCGGCGCAGGGGTTGCAGGGATTGCATGCCTTCTTGGCGCTGCACGGGTTGCAGGCCTGTGCCAGCTGCAAGGCAGCGGGCCGGGCCGGCGCATCGCCGCCGCGCGCCACCGCCGAGGGGTTCTCCAGCGTGCGCGCCTGGCTGCGCTCTGCCGCAAACGACATCTGCGACAAAGTCACCGCAGCCCCGGCGGCGAAGCCCGCGCCGATAACGACTTGCAGCGCGGACCGAGATGAAATCCTGGCCTTCTTCGTATTCACGACCCAGCCTCCGAGTGGTTTGTTGTCGAGGAAGTACCGCCTTCCACCAGCCACGTTGGCCGGTCCGGGCCTGCCGCTCGAATCAAAACCCCTCACGATTAAGTGAGAGATCGGCGCACCCCGCGCGTGGCCGGCCTATGGTGCGCGCATGCTGATCGCTGCCGCCACGCTGGTCGTCCTGCTTGCGCTCCGGGCACCCGCCGCCGAAGCCGCGCCACCCTTGCCCGAGGTGGTGCCGGTGCCGGCCGGGCCGGCGATCCTCGGCTCCGATGCGGCCGAGCGCGAGACCGCCTACCGCCTCGACGAGGCGGCCTACGGTCACAGCCGCACGCGGCAATGGGGCTGGTACGACGACGAGCGGCCGCGCGGTGCGGTCGAGCTGCCGGCCTTCCACATCACCCGCGCGCCCATCAGCAACGCGCAGTATGCCGCGTTCGTCGCCGCCACCGGCCATCCGGCGCCCGACGTGACGGCCGAGGTCTGGGCCGGCTACCGCCTGATCCACCCTTACCGGCGCACCCGCCGGCATGCCTGGCGCGACGGCGCGCCGCCGCCGGGCCGCGCCGACCATCCCGTGGTCCTGGTCTCGCACGCCGACGCGCGGGCCTATGCCCGCTGGCTCGGCAGCCGGACCGGCCGGCGCTGGCGCCTGCCGAGCGAAGCCGAGTGGGAAAAGGCGGCGCGCGGTCGCGACGGGCCGGTCTTCCCCTGGGGCGACGAATTCGACCCCGCCCGCCTGAACAGCCACGATGCCGGACCGTTCGACACCCTTCCCGTCGGCCGGTTCCCCGCCGGTGCCTCGCCGTTCGGCCTGCTCGATGCCGCCGGCCAGGTGTTCGAATGGACGGCCACCGCGGCGACCGGCCAGGGCCGCTTCCTGGTCAAGGGCGGCTCCTGGGACGACCGCGGCTGCGGCGTGTGCCGGCCGGCCGCCCGGCATGGACGGCCGGCCGGGCTTAAGCATATTCTCATCGGCTTCCGGCTGGTGCGGGATTGATCCGCGCCAGGGTCATGCCCACCTAGGCGGCAGTAGCGTCGGTCCGGGCCGACGCGAGCAATGGAGCCCAAGACGCGTGAGCCTGTTCGATGCCCTGCCCTATGCCCGCCTGGAGGCGATGCGCGAGGCCGGCGACGAGATCCTCGAGTGCTACCGTGTGCTCGGCAAGACCGGCGCCAACATCGTCGGCGAGATCCTGAAGGGCGCCGGCACCTTCTACGAGTGGGACCACTATCCCGACGGCGACGTCTACGACAACGAGACCCACGCCCAGTATTACTACCATGCGCACCGGGCGGAGACCGGCGAGCACGGGCACTTCCATACCTTCATGCGCGAGGACGGCATTCCGCAGACCATCCGCGCGGCCGAGAACGACAGCGGCACCGAGTGGCCGACGGGCGACGACGTGATCTGCCACCTGATCGCCATCTCGATGGACAAACGCGGCTTCCCGACCCATCTGTTCACCACCAACCGCTGGGTGACGGGGGAGAACTGGTACCGCGGCGAGGACGTGATCGCCCTGCTCGACCGCTTCCTGATCGACCATGCCTTCCCGTCCTGGCCGACCAACCGCTGGATCAGCGCCATGCTGGTGCTGTTCTATCCGCAGATCTGCCAGCTAGTGCACGAACGCGACACCAAGATCGCCGCCTGGCAGCCCAAGGACCGCGAGACCCACACCTTCGAGGACCGGGACCTGGAAATCACCTCGATCACGCCGATCAACGTCAACCAGCAGATCAAGCAGGTGAAGAAGGCGCTGAAGCGCGCCTGAAGCACCGCCAGCCGGCCACCGGCCGGCCGCCACGGGGAGCCGCCATGGATAAGATCCGCAAGCCCGACGCCGAGTGGCGTCGCGAACTGAGCGACGAGGAATACCACGTCACCCGCCAGAAGGGCACCGAACGCGCCTTCACCGGGCGCTATCACGACGCCAAGGACAAGGGCACCTATAACTGCGTCTGCTGCGGCCTGCCGCTGTTCGACAGCGAGACCAAGTTCGATTCCGGCACCGGCTGGCCCAGCTTCTATGCCCCGATCGAGGCCGGGAACGTCGCCGAGGAAGCCGACAACTCGCTGTTCATGCGCCGCACCGAGGTGCTGTGCGCCCGTTGCGACGCCCACCTCGGCCACGTTTTCCCCGACGGCCCGGCCCCCACCGGCCTGCGCTATTGCCTGAACGGCGCCGCCCTGAAGCTGAAGCCGGAAGACGAGACGTGAGCGGCAACGGCGCCATCCGCGCGGTGTTGTGGGACTTCGGCGGCGTCTTCACCACGAGCCCGTTCGACGCCTTCAACCGCTACGAGGCCGAGCACGGCCTGCCGACGGACTTCATCCGCTCGGTCAACGCCCGCAATCCGCACGACAACGCCTGGGCGAAGATGGAACGCTCGCAGATCGACGCCGAGGCTTTCGCCGGCCTGTTCGAAGAGGAAAGCCGGGCCATGGGCCACGCCGTCAGCGGCGCCGAGATCCTGCCGCTGCTGGCCGGTGACCTGCGACCGGAGATGGTGCGCGCGCTCGACCTGGTCGGGGCGCGCTACAAGACCGCCTGCCTGACCAACAACGTGAAGGCCGGCCGGGGTCCGGCGATGGCGCGCAGCACCGCCAAGGCCGAGGAGATCGAGGCGGTGATGGCGCGGTTCGACGCCGTCATCGAATCCAGCAAGGTCGGCATCCGCAAGCCGGAGCCGGGCTTCTACCGGATTGCCTGCGAGACCCTGGAGGTCGCCCCGGACCAGGCGGTGTTCCTCGACGATCTCGGCATCAACCTGAAACCGGCGCGCGAGCTCGGCATGACCACCATCAAGGTGGTCGGCCCCGAGCAGGCGCTCGCCGACCTGGGCGCGGTGCTGGAGATGGAGCTGCGCTGACATTCCGGAGGCGGCCCATGGAGCTCGGCAACTTTTCCCTCAGCCTCGCGGTCGAGGACCTGTCGCGCTCGCGCGCCTTCTACGAAGCGCTGGGCTTTGCCGCCGTCGGCGGCAACGCCGACGATGGCTGGCTGATCATGCAGCACCCGAGCTGCATCATCGGCCTGTTCCAGGGCATGTTCGAGCGCAACACCTTGACCTTCAATCCCGGCTGGGACGCCACCGGCAATAGCCTCGACGACTTCACCGACGTGCGCGAGATCCAGCGCCGGCTCAAGGCCGCGGGCATCGCGCCGGTCAGCGAGGCCGACGAGAGCACAACCGGTCCGGCCAGCTGCATGGTCATTGACCCCGACGGCAACCCGATCCTGATCGACCAGCATGTCTGACGGCATCACGCGGCCGCAGTCGGATCACACCGTGTAGCGGAGCGGGACGCTCTTCAGGCCGACCAGCCAGTAGGCCGCGCTCGGCGCGCCGAGGTCCGCAGCGACCGCCTCGGCGGTGATCGTCTCGCCGCCGTCCATGCCGACGACGGTCACGGTATCGCCAACGTTGCTTTCGGGTACGTGCGACAGGTCGATCACGCTGTACTCGGCCGAGACAGCAAGCACCGGGCAGCGGCGGCCGTGGCAAAGCACTGCTGCCGTCGCCCCCGCCGTCGCCGGCCGGTAGCCGTTGTCCATGCCGAAGACGATGACGCCGACGGTGGCATCCTCGGCCAGACCGCCGGGACCGGTCCCGGCCAGGTCGTCCCCCGCCCGGCGCCGGCCGATATGGATGAGCCGGGCCCGCACGGCCTTCAGCGCGGGACGGAATCCCATGTCCGCCGCCGCCATGCCGTCGACGGGCGAGAGCCCGTAGGTCAGATGGCCGGGCGAAATCGTGTTCAGAGTGTCGGGAAAGCCGCCGGTCAGCACCGAGCTCGCCGCAACCTGCGAGAAGGGAATGGTGATCGCGTGCTCGGCCTCGACCGCACGCACCAACTCGCAGAAGGCATCCATGCGGCGGCGTGACCAGGCGGCGCCCGCCGGCCTGTCGTAGGGAATGTGCGTGTAGAGGCCCTCCAGCTGCAGCCCCGGTTCGGCCAGCACGGCGCGGACGAACGCGGCGGCCTCGTCCAGACGCACGCCCAGGCGGCCGAGCCCGGCATCGACCTTCACATGTACCGCGACCGGCCCGCCCGCGCCGCCGGCCAGCGCCGCCACCGCAGCAAGGCCCTCGGCCGAGTAGATCGTCGGCGTCAGCCGATGCTCGAGCAACAGCGCGTTGCCGGCCGGCAACTGGGCCCCGTAGATCAGGATCGGCAGACTGACGCCCGCGCGCCGGGCCGCCAGGGCGTCGTCGACATTGGCGGTCGCGAGACCGTCCACACCGAGACGTTCCAAGTGCCGGCTGACCTCGACCATGCCGTGGCCATAGGCGTTGGCCTTGACCGGCACGATCAGCTTCACCGGCCGGCCGGCCTTGGCGCGCAACAAACCGACGTTATCGCCGATCGCCCTGAGGTCGACCTCGGCCCATAGGGGCCGGACCAACTCATGGCGCGGATCTGCTTTCGGCACGTTCACGACGCCATCTCCGACAGGCAGTCTGCTGCCAGCGGCGTCAGCGCCGGTGCGTCGCGGTCGTCCGGCACGATGTGCGCGGGCCGGATACTGGGGCTCGATGCTTTGTTGGACATGGCGTTGTAGGTCAGCGTGATGAGCCGGCGGGGCCAGGGCGAGAGATTGGCGCTCGAGCCGTGCAGGGTGTTGACGTCCATGAAGATGACCGATCCGGCCGGACCCGTCGGCGCGACGATGCCGGCACGCCGGACCTCGTCCTCGATCACCTGGCGACTGCTGTAGCGAAAGCTGTAGGCGGTGCCTTTGTCGCTGTAGTCGGGCATATCGGAGGTAACCCGGTGCGAGCCGGGGACCAGCATCAGCGGACCGTTCAGCGGCGTCACCTCGTCCAGGAAGATCAGCGCGTTGACCATGCGCGGTTCGGGGATGTGATCGTCCTGATGGTAGGCCGGGTAATCCTGGTGCCAGAACCAGAGATCGCCGTTGAAGGCGGCCTTGCAGTTGATCCCCATCTGCCAGGCGTAGACCGCTTCGCCCAACAGTTCCTCGACATGCGCGAGCAGGGTCGGATGGCGCACCAGGCGGGCGAAAACACCGTTCCAAAGCTGCGGATTGACGACGGTGCGGGGCGTCTTGCCGTCCGCTTCGTGAATGATCCGACGGTCATCGCGAGGTCGGGCCAGGATACGGTCGAGTTCCCGGCACAAGACCAGGGCCGCGTCCGCGCCGAGCAGTTGCGGACGGAACACGAACCCCTGTCGCCGATATTCGCGCAGCATCGCCCTTGCCTCGCCGTCGATGTTGCGGCCCGCGCACCGTGGACCGCCGACCCCGATCATAGCAAAGCGACCGGCGCGAGAACTTGCGAATGCGTCAGAAATGGCGGCAGTATTCGCAACAATTACCTCGATAGGGTTGAAGAACTGACGAATTATGCCAAATCCGAGCCTCGACCGGATCAACCTCAAGATCCTGGACGCGCTGCAGCAAGATGCGCGGATCTCCAACGTAGCCCTCGCCGAGCAGGTCGCCTTGTCCCCTTCGCCCTGCCTGCGCCGCGTGCGCCAATTGCACGAGCGCGGCGTCATCCAGTCCGTGCTGACCGTGGTTTCGCCGGCGGCGGTCGGCTACCAGATCCTCGCGTTGATCGAGGTGAAGATCGCCCAGCACGGCGAGGATGAAAGTGCGGCCTTCGAAGACGCCGTGAGGGCCATGCCGCAAATCCTGGCCTGCTACCTGGTGTCCGGCACCAAGGACTACGTTCTGCAGGCGGTGTCGCGCGACGTGTCCGCCTATTCCCGGCTGGTGAAGCGGATCGGCGGACTTCCCGGCATCAGGGAGATCCAGAGCAACATCGTGCTCGAGACGGTAAAGCCATGGTCCACGCTGCCGCTCGGGGCAGTGTCGGACGTGGATCTTCGCGAGGATTGACCGACGGCGGGTCTCAGACCCGCCCGGTGACCAGCGCCAGGAAGTTGCGCAGCAGGATCGGCCCGGCCGGCGTCTCGACGTAGTTCTGCGCGTTCTCCGGCGCGGTGTTGAGCCAGGCCCGGGCCATCGCCCGGCCGGTCGCCTCGGGGTGGAACTGCACCGACAGCCAGTCGCCGCCGTGGTCTAGGGCGAGGCAAGGCGAGCCGTCGGCTTCGGCCAGCACCGTCGCGCCACCCGGCGGCCGGGCAACATGCTCGCCGTTGCCGAAGTGAAAGCGCGGCTCGGCCGGCTGGTCGCGAAACAGCGCATGCGCCGTGCCCGCCGGCGTCAGCCGCACCGGCAGGCTGCCGGCCCACGGGCCGTCGTCCAGCACCGTCACCGGCACCCCGGCCATGCGGGCCATCATCTGGTGGCCGCCGCAGATGCCCAACAGCGGCGCGGCGGTCCGCCGGTAGTCGGCCAGCCAGGCCCACAGCCGGCGCTGCCAGTCGCGCTCCTCGCTGACCGAGTGCAGGCTGCCGCCGACGATGGCACCGTCCAGGCTCGCCGCATCCGGCAGGGCTTCGCCGTTGCCGGCATCGACCCCGACCACCTCGACCGTATCGGCCAGGCCCAGCTCGGCCAGCCGGGCGGCGAACCAGTCGCGGTCGTCCCGGCCTTCGGCGGGGTCCAGGTACTGGGTCAGGTCGTAGGCGCCGCGCTGGGCCAGCATCGAGATGTAGGCCAGCCGGGGACGGGTGCTGTGATCGGTCATGGCCCGCAGTGTAGCGCCTGCCGGGCGCCCCCGGCGACCGCGACGGGCGAACGTGCTATCCAGATGCCATGAGCGATGGCGACGACATCGACACCGGCCACTTCGAACGGCTGCTGCGCGCCCGCAAGGCCGAGCTGCAGGCGCTGTCGGACGCCGGCCAGGAGCGACGCCGGCCGGTCGAGCTCGACCAGCAGAAGGTCGGCCGCCTGTCGCGCATGGATGCGTTGCAGGAACAGGCCATGGCGCAGGCGACCGAGCAGCGCCGGCGCCAGGAGCTGACGCGGATCGACGCCGCGCTGGCGCGCCTGGCCGAGGGCGAGTACGGCTACTGCGCGGTCTGCGGCGATGACATTCCCCGCGCCCGGCTCCAGCTCGATCCGACCACGCCCCGCTGCGTCGACTGCGCCGGCCGCGGCTGACGCGGCCGGGCGGCATGACCTACCGCGACTTCCTCTGGCGCAACCGGCGCTTCCTCGCCTTCGGTTTCTTAACGGCATTCTTCTCCAGCTTCGGCCAGACCTATTTCATTGCCGTGTTCGGCCCGGCGATCCGTGCCGAGTTCGGCCTCAGCCACGGCGAATTCGGCGGGCTCTATGCCATCGGCACGACGATGAGCGCGGTGGTGCTGATCTGGGCCGGCCGGCTGATCGACCGCCTGCCCCTGCGCCAGTTCGCGCCCGGCCTGGCCGTCGCCCTGGCCGGCGCCTGCGCGCTGCTGGCGCTGACACCGGCGGCGCCGTTCCTGGCCCTGGCGCTGTTCGCCCTGCGCCTGACCGGCCAGGGGTTGATGAGCCACACGGCGATGACCAGCATGGCGCGCTACTTCGACGCCGAGCGCGGCCGCGCCGTCGCCATCGCCATGCTCGGCTTTCCGACCGCCGTGGCGGTGTTTCCGATATTTGCCGTGGCCCTCAATGAAGCCTTCGGCTGGCGCCAGGCCTGGGCGCTGATGGCGCTGGCGGTCGGCCTGGGCCTGGCGCCGCTCATGCTGTGGCTGTTACGCGGGCACGACATGCGCCACCGTCGCTTCCTGGTGCGGACCACCCGGCGCGCCGCCGCCGCGGGCGACGGCAGTCAGACGCCGGCGCGGCGGCAATGGACGCGGGCCGAGGTGCTGCGCGACCCGCGCTTCTACCTCATTGGCCTGGCGGTGATGGCGCCGTCGTTCATCGTCACCGGCTTCTTCTTTCATCAGGCCCAGCTCGCCGCCGACAAGGGCTGGAGCGCCGCCTTCATGGCCAGCGCCTTCATCGGCTACACCGTCGGCAGCATCACCGGTTCGTTGATTGTCGGCCACGCCGTCGATCGCTTCGGCGCGATCCGCATCGCGCCCTTCTACCAGCTGCCGCTGGCGCTCGCCTGCCTGCTGATCGCCGTCGCCGAGGCACCGCCGGTGGCGCTCGCCTTCACCATGCTGATCGGCCTGACCTCGGGCGGCGGCCAGACCCTGATCGGCACCATCTGGCCGGAGCTCTACGGCGTGCTGCACCTGGGCGCGATCCGCGCCATGGTGATGTCGATGAGCGTGGTCGCCAGCGCCCTGTCCCCGGTCACCATGGGCTGGCTGATCGACCAGCAGGTGACCATGCAGACCATCGCCGTCGGCTGCCTCGGCTATGCCCTGGTGGCCTGCGGGCTTATCGTGCTGGCGCTGCGGCCGCGCGCCGACGGCTGAACAACAAGGCTGACCAAAAGAAGGAGCGCGCCATGACCGAAAGCTACGCCGACGGCAGCATCCTGGTCGACAAGGCCGGCCCGGTCACCACCGTGGTGATCAACCGCCCGGCGGCCCGCAATGCCCTCGACGGCGCCGCGGCGGCCGGGCTGACGGCCGCCTTGCGCGCCTTCGACACCGATGCGGCCCAGGCGGTGGCGGTGCTGACCGGCGCCGACGGTGCCTTCTGCGCCGGCGCCGACCTGAAGGAGATGGCCCAGGGCGCCGACTACGTCGCCTGGGCCGGCCATCCCGACGGACCGATCCATGGCGTGTTGTCGAAGCCGGTGATCGCCGCGGTCGAGGGCCATGCCTGCGCCGGCGGCCTGGGCCTGGCGCTGTGGTGCGACCTGCGCATCGCCGACGAGACGGCGGTGTTCGGCGTGTTCTCGCGCCGCTGGGGCGTGCCGATGAGCGACGGCACCACGGTGCGGCTGCCGCGCCTGGTCGGCTCGGGCCGGGCCCTGCACATGCTGCTCACCGGCGACGCGGTGCCGGCGGCGCAGGCGCTCGACTGGGGCCTGGTGACCGAAGTGGTGCCGGCGGGGACCGCGCGCGCCCGGGCCGAGGCGCTGGCCCGGCGCATCGCCGAATTCCCGCAGATCGCCATGCGCTCCGACCGGCGGTCGGCGCACGATCATGCCGGCCTGCCGCTGGCCGACGCGATCGACCAGGAGATGCGCCTGGCCGAGGCGGCCAAGCGGCAGGAGGCCCAGTCCGGCGCGGCCCGCTTTGCCGCCGGCGCCGGCCGGCACGGGAGCTTCGAGGACTGAGCGCCCGGCTGCAGCTGCTGGCGGTCGCCGCCGCCGCCATCACCGGCGTCCTGGTCGGCACCGGCATGGTGGCGACGCGGTTCGTGGTCGAGCAGAGCGAGCCGGCCTCGCTGGCGCTGTTGCGCTATCTGATCGCCCTGGCCTGCCTGCTGCCGGCGGCGCTCCTGGCGCCGCGCCCGCAGATCGCCCGGCGCGACCTGCTGCCGCTGGCGGTGCTGGGCATGCTGCAGTTCGGCATCCTCATCGCCGTGCTGAACTTCGGCCTGAAGTACATCCCCTCGGGCCGCGGCGCGCTGATCTTCTCCACCGCGCCGCTGCTGACCATGCTGCTGGCGGCGGCGCGCCGCCAGGAGGGGCTGACCGCGGCCAAGGCGGGCGGCGTGCTGCTGAGCGGCCTCGGCGTCGCCCTGGTGCTGGGCGAGCGCGGCGGCTTCGCCGCGACCAACCCGGATGCCTGGATCGGCGATGCGGCGGTGGCCCTGAGCGCGCTCACCAGCGCGGTGTGCAACGTCGGCTACCGGCCCTACATGGCGCGTTATCCCGCGCTGCCGGTCAGCGTCTACTCGATCTTCGCCGCTGTGGTGCTGCTGGCGGCGCTGGCCGCATCGGAAGGCTTCTTTGCCGCGCCGCCGTCGTTCACCGCCATCGGCTGGGCGGCCGTCGCCTTCATCGGCGTCTCCAGCGCGGTCGGCTTCTTCACCTGGCTGTGGGCCCTGCGCCACATGTCCGCGACCCGTGCCGCGGTGTTCTTGTCATTGGGCCCGGTCACCGCGACCATCGGCGGCGTCGCCTTGCTGGGCGAGACGGTGAGCGCGATGTTCCTGAGCGGCCTGGTGCTGGTGGTGGCGGGTCTGTGGCTGGCCAACCGGCCGCCCCGGCATGCGAGCGGCGTGGATACGATGTGAACGAGAGACGACGGAGATCAGCCATGTCCTACAAGCTCTACAACCGAGACGGTTCCGGCGGTTTCGTCGTCGAGGCGGCGCTGGCGCTGGCCGAAGCGCCGTTCGAACTGGTGCGGATCGAGTCGAAACCGAGCACGCCGCTGCCGGAGTCGTTCCGGGCGATCAATCCGCGCGGCCAGGTGCCGGTGCTGATCACCCCCGACGGCACCATGATGACGGAATCGGCGGCGATCCTGATCCACCTCGCCGCCTGCCACCGCGACAAGGACCTGGGGCCGTCGCCCGGCACGCCCGACCATGCCCGCCTGCTGCGCTGGCTGGTGTTCATGAGCGTCAACATCTACGAGAGCATGCTGCACCAGATCTACCCCGAGCGCTTTACCAGCGACGCCGACGGCACCGCCGGGGTGATCGACGCCGCCAAGCACCGGCTGAGGGACGGCCTGGCGATCCTGGAGCAGCAGCTCGAGAACAGCGACTGGCTGGTGGGCGAGCAGATGTCCGTCGCGGACCTCTACCTCGCCATGCTGAACGCCTGGCACGGCGCCGGGCGCGGCTTCGCGCAGTGCGACGCCCTCACCCACCGGGTCGCCGGCCACCCGGTCGTGGCACCGCTGTGGCAGCGCAACTTCGACCACCGGCTGAAGACGAAGTGGGGGCGGGAGGGGTGACGTCGCGGGCGTAGGCTTTTGCGCCAGTGGACCCCGGCTTGCGTGTGTGGTCACGCGGGATTGTTTCGACGGCGCAGGCGTACTCAGAGGTATCTCCTTCATCAGGGAGCACCTCGCATCATGCAAGTGAAACTGCACGCCAACGCCA
>Ga0056121_1000213_pt1 | contig 20815 bp, 15 predicted proteins | sample WorMetHEROISLAND_FD_83872 | JGI IMG/M metagenome (GOLD analysis project Ga0056121, IMG submission 83872) | Marine gutless worms symbiont microbial communities from Max Planck institute for Marine Microbiology, Germany - Olavius sp. 1 HERON ISLAND ...
GCCAATCAAAAAGCCCTGTTTCCATCATCGCTCAATACCTTTTAGCTGTTTTGAGTTGATTTGCTCTTGATTGGCTATCGCTAGTAAATTTCGTTGCATTTGTCAATTATTAGAGGAACCCTATAGATTTACACCTTCCTTAAACAGAAAAATCAGCAAATCCAATGGTGGATTTGCTGACTGCAAAAATTCTTAACCAATTGTAAATATTATTTATAATTGGTGAAAGCGGCGGGAGTCTAACCTGCCTTCTTTTCTAGTTGGCACAACCCTTGCTCAGTCCCTTTGGCAAAATATTACTAAGGAGGACTTCGAATGCACCACTACAATGAACTCTGTATTCGCCTGTTCAGTGAACTTTTCCCCTGCCCTTGGATGGACATCCTACCCGACTTAAAAGCCGCCAAAGAGAGGCTTGAGGCCTTTTCCGGAGGATTGGACACCCACTTTCCTAACCACCTAAAAGAGGCGCTGGAGTTCTGTCAGGAATGTGTCAGTTATGAGCCAGTGTCAGTGTATAGACGGGGCGAAATGACCTGAAAATTGGGCATCCGATGCCCTGCAAACTGTGCAAGCTCACTTAACTCAACACTGCTACTCTTCTAATTTGCAAGTAGGGTTATATGTCGAGTGTCAGGAGTTTTCTTGTCCCCAAAAGTGAGTCGAAAAACCATACCTTTCAGTCTGAACTATTACAATAGTACATTAAGCTAATAATCCGTTATCAGTTTTGTAATGGTTAATGAATGTCAAATACAATTCAAAATTAATAGTTTAAGATTAATAGCTCTTTTATGTTTCTATCATTAGAGTTTAAATTGATTTCGCGTCTGGACGAGATGGTGTGGATGTGAAAACCAGCGTATAGGCTTTTTATGAACTTAGTATTGCTATTGCTCATCGCCCATTTTACACCACGATTATCTAATTCTCGACATAAGGCTGCTAATCTAAAATGATCCTTCTCAATAAATTGCCTCGAAGTATAACGATTGAAATCTGAATATCCACCAAGCTTATAGTAAGGTGGGTCAAAATAAACAAAATCATCCTCATTAATTCCATCAATACCAAATTCAAAATCACCGCACCTGAATTCTGTCTTTTGAAGGACATCCGAGACCGCTTGAAGATTTGAATAACTATAATACCTTCTATTGTAATTGCCGTAGGGTACGTTAAAACGCCCCTTTCGATTTACTCTGAAAAGCCCCCTAAAGCAGGTCTTATTTAGGTAGATAAACTGAGCTGCCCTCCCGACTAAATCAAGTGACCATGGGTTTGTTGACCTAACTCGTAAAAATTCAGCTTTTGTATTGATCATACCATCAAGTCGCTCAGAAACTTCATCCCAACAATCCCTCACGGCTGTATAAGTATCAATTAACCACCTGTTTTCATCGGAAATAATTGAGCTCACATGGTTTAATGCGAAAAACACGGCACCGCCCCCTACAAAAGGCTCATAATATGTTTCAAATTCATTGGGAAATTTTACTATTAGGCTTTTTGCGAGAGCCTGTTTCCCACCTGCCCACTTTACAAATGGCTTAGCTACAATCATACACTCGGCATCCATACCACCAATGATACTTATAGTCTGTAGACTTTCAAGTATCATTTTTGTAATTTTTGGCATTATGAGCGTGAGACGTACTAAAACAAAACTTTTTGGTCAAGCCGTTAGGAAACTAAGGGAGAACCTCGGAATATCCCAGGAGGGCCTCGCAGCAAGAATTGAAATTCATCGAACTTACCTTGGTGGTGTGGAAAGAGGAGAGCGCAATCCTACTTTGATTACAATCCTTAGAATTGCCAAAGCATTGGAAGTAAAGCCTTCAGTACTTTTTGCTAGTTTGGATGACCATGACTGATCATACTATTTACATAACTAATAATAGGCATTTGGAGAAAATAAAACCTAAGAGTGTTCATCTTACAGTGACGAGTCCTCCTTATGTGACCACTGAGTTCAAGAGGGGGCAAGAATTTGATTACGAAGGATTTTTGGAGCATTTTGAAGAAGCTTGTAGTCTGATTCATGAAGTAACTGTTGATGGCGGAAGATTTGCTTTAAACGTTGCTGATATTATAACAAAATACCGATATGCGGACGAAAATACAATTTCACGAATACCCCTTGGGAGTGACTTGCTACAGATATCTCAGAAGGTAGGCTGGCGACTACTTGAAAGATATATATGGGATAAGGGATTTACCCGTAACTTTGGAGGCCCTCTTCTTGGTAGCTACCCCTACCCGTTGAGCATTTTTAACAACAACTATTTTGAATATATATATGTTTTAAAAAAGAGAGGACAAAGAAAAACAAAACAGATTGTTAGAGAGAAAAGTCGCATTTCTTTAGATGAATGGCGTGCTTGGTCTCAACAGTGGTGGCGGGTTGAAAGCATCTCTGAAAAAATAAACTACCACAGAGCAGTATTCCCGGTAGAAATCCCACACAGACTTATACGTATGTACTCGTATAGGGGCGACATGATTCTTGACCCATACATGGGAACTGGTGCCACAATGATTGCAGCGCACAAGGCAGGGCGTAATTCCATAGGGTTTGAAATTGACCCTGAGTGTGAAGAATGGATTAAGTTGCGCATAGAACAAGAAATCAAAAGCAACGGACTGAAGAAAATACCAAGCTATAAATTAATGAAGGTTGAGTAAATGGTCAACAACTCAGGATATAAAATCCATGGTTGGAGGCACGAACTATGGGATGTCGTTAGATTCTTCCGGTCTATCGGAAAAAACCATAAAAAGCTTAGAGAATTCTGGTTGGACTATTTAAGGAAAGAGAACGGACTGGCCGTATCTACTAAAAAATCCAAAAAAACCTTTAAAGTGCTTGAGCACCTACCACTTAAAAAAGAGACTGTTCAACTTTTCTTTGATTATCTTGAATATTCAGAAGAAATGCTCGTTGAGCTAACTGGCTGTCTTAGAACAGAGGAGCAGGCCTTAAGGTTTTGCAATAGAAGCGGTGTCGAAGTTGATAAGACCTCCACCCAAAGTAAAGACCACCATCAATCTTCTAAATCTTTAGTGGCTGCAGTCACAAATGTAGCAGTTTATGTGGCAAACGATTTAGGACTTAGTATAGAACAAAATCCGCAGAATCGATGTGTTTGGCTAATTGAGAATAAATTATTTGTGACGGCTAGAAATTTGGATGGAGCAATACCGGCCTTGCTAAACCCTTACATCATCTGGGAAATTAAAGAGTATTGGGGGAAGACTAAAGGTGGTAGCAAGATGAGTGACGCCGTTTATGAGTGTCAGCTTGTTGGTAGGGAAATAAGAGAATTTGAGGAAGAATCAGGAATTAATATTTGTCATGTAGCATTCCTTGACGGAAGAGACCAATGGGGCCATAGAGTCTCAGATTTTGTAAGATTCATTGATCTGTTCAATCAAGGAATAATAGACTATCTAATAGTCGGGAAACAAGTCGAATCAGATTGGGAGAATATCTTAAGGGAGGTGCTGAATAAATCAAAATAGTCTTATCTCTGAATAGCCCATAGAGTTCTAAGGGTCGGGCCGCGGCAAATTACTACAACTACGAATAATGCTGCACTAAAACCCTCCACTTTTTATCTTAATCGGCCAATTTCCACCCCAAAATCATGCTTTCAAGAAAACCCTACTTTAATTCTAAGGCACGCTTAGAGGCTTGTTTTCAATAAGCCGCTAATTTTGACACCGAAACTGCCCAATTAGAGTCTGCACTTTTCATAAATTATCAATCACTTAACGTGGCCCAACCCCAGCTTGGTATTTTAAACATCTGCGAACACCTTCAATATTGCGGCAGATGGATAACTAGATAGTGAAGCCACTCCGTTCGCTAATTCAATCGGCACGAGCGCGCATTCATGCCGGTAGCTTAGGATCTCAGGTAACGTAACTAGAACCCTCTTTATCCCAATTAAATCATCAATAGATTTAGTATCTTTATACTCGCCTGTTGGCACACTGAGCACCATATGGTGGTAATCATCACTTTTTACAAATACTTTATTACCATAATTAGTTCTTAAGCCATAGGCTTCTGAACGTTCTGGTTTGTGTTGAATTTCCCTTCGGATATAATCATTATCTGGGACAAAGACTGAACCAATAGGGGCCTCTCTATGAATAATTTCTAAATGGTCAACAAACGCACCTGTTTTTTCTTGACCAGCAATGAATATATTCACCCCTTTTTCCTGAGCGAATTCCAAGAATCTCCGTATAGGGATAACCAGTTTTGAATATTGTCCTCTAAGCGTCAGTGGACCATCCTTTAAAAAAAGTGAATCACTTAACACATTGAATTTATTTCTCTCCCAAAAATATCTGATCCCTGTAAAAAGTAATAATGTTTCATGGACCAGCATATAAGCAGTTGCGATGCTCTCTGGGGCTGTATCCTCACCCATCTCAAGGTGAAATCCAAATAGGTCTGTGAGAAAAAGATGTCCTCCACAACGCTCGCATTTACCCTCATCCGATTTGTATGGAAGCCCTTGGTATTCCTCACCACAAGTAGGGCACTCAAAACCTGGTGACCGCCTCTCAACGTCTGTCCATAGTTCATAAGACAGCCATTTAAGCGTATTATATGGTTCTGCATTTAGGGATGGATCGCGTAATGAGTCAAAAATTATTTGCCTGACGGCGTCATAATTCGATCTTCCATGTAACTTAATGCCTTTAAGCGGAAAAACAGTGGCATGATAGATAGCAGCCTCCGACATGATATCTCTTAAGGCCAATGGGTGTGGTGCTTCAGGATCTAATTTCGCGATTGCTTGCTGATCCAACCTTAACAATGCTGTTTTTATAAAAGACAGTTCCTTGTAAGGGGGTAAATCTGATCGCACAGTTTGCTTTGAGCCATCAACCGAAAAAATTAGACGTAGCGGTTCTAAATCATATACAATCTCATCCCAGCTAGTATCAAAATTAGCAATTCCAGGCTCGAGGCTTTCAAATTGTGCTATTAACTCATTTACTAAGTCACTTTTTATAACATCTAAGTGTCCGAGCTTACTAGCCTTTTCTCCGGCGAGACGTCCGCCTGCCCTATATGGCATTTACATAGCCTCCTATTATATTAAGGTTTCGAATTATGCTTCTTGATTGCTTACAGCTTCAAACTTATTGACCTGAACTGGAATGATAAATCGATGAGAGAAGGTTAACATCCTCATATAGCCTGGAGTTCTTGTATACAAAATATCATGTTGAAGACCATCGAATTGGACCTGTAGTTTTGCTAAAGCATTGGCCTCATCTTGCGAGGACATATGGGCCACAAAGAAATTTTCTGTTTGGGCAAGTAGCTCTTTGTTAATTGTTGAGGGAGATTGTGTCGAATATACCATCCCTATGTGGAATTTTGCGCCTTCCTTGGCAAACCTTGCATAAACGCCAGAAAAATCTCTGTTATCGCGTGGGAATAAATTATGTGCCTCTTCGAAATACAATTGAACATAATGATTTGCCAAAGTATCTCCCGTAAACTTATTTTCCTGGTGTGAAAAAACTGATTTTGATAGCAAGTCTGAAAAATATTGACGTATTTCATCTGTTGCGTTTCCTAAATCTAGAATGACTGTCTGTCCACTGTCTATTAATTTGAGAATATCTTTCACAAAATTCCCCGCATGTGGATCGTGATAAATAATGTGTGGTCTTAGAATTCTGGGACCTCCACCTATAGCTGGGTTTAAAAAATATAAAAGCGCCTCATCATCAGGATCAAAAAGAGGACCACTATTGCTTTTCAGCATTGGGCTATTGCTATTTTGTTGCCGATAGCTTTCGACCATTTCCAAGTGTACACGAAGCTCATCCAAATTAGTTGGTGGTTTAAAGTCATTATCTTTTCCGTAGATCGCCTCGATTAATTTCTTATTGAAATGAGGATCAAAATGTTTGGGAGCATACTGTGATCCTCCGGTTAACCCAAGTTTTAATAATCGCTCCTCGTCGGCCGTGAAGCCGGCCTTTCTTAAAATTGCCCAATATATCTGTATTTTCCTTATGGCTCGAGTCCTTTGACTTCCTGGCTTTAGTTTCAAAATATCCGCGATATTAGGCAACTGGGCGCTGTAAAAGCTACTGATATACTGTGTCCCCCGATGCATTGGCTCTAATAACGACCTAAATATCGGTAAACATGAGTCAGGTTGTTCATAAAAATTCAGTTTTAGGGGTTTTGAGGGCGTTGTGGGCCTTTTTGTTAGAGCATAGACTTCACATCGTTTTTCATATGCGCTTCTCAAAGATTTACTACCATCTTGTGGATTATCGTTTGCGTACTCTCCATTAATATCGAATATCAACTGGCCAACGCTTCTATCATCAAAGGTTGTCTCTATAATACTTTGCGCAATAATTTTTACTACGTTGCTCTTTCCCAGCCTGGTTTTTCCAAACATCGCTGTTCTGAAGCCACGGAAATCCTTGGTCGAAACATTGACATCAATGTTCACTTGAGGGGTACTTTCAAATGGCAACGTACACTCCGTCAAGCGCAGATTCCCGATGGAAAATTGATTCTCCGGCCTAACTATACCATTAACGATAAGGTGAAGAAGGTCTTCCGTGGGAGCATAAACTTTGTAACGGTGAGCACTCACAACGTTGTTTACATCACCTGAAAATACAACCTCATTCGCGTCACTTTGATCGGGAAAGAACATGCCAAGTACACGAGCGGAAAAGGCCCCCCACTGGAGTTCTCCCTTTGTCCAGACATCGAGTTCAGGCATCGACTTTTTATGAAGTTCAAAATAGGTTTGTTGGACCTCTTTGGAAAGAGGTGTTGGAGCGGTATCGGTTACGCGGAGTAACGAAAAGTGCGGTGGCATACCTCCATTGGTGCTGGGGGCCATTATTAGAAAAGAGCCCCTGGGAACACCACCGACTGCCTGTTTAAAGGGGTCGGAAGTGATTATCGTGGCGTCATTGAAACCAATATCGAGGACATAACCAACAAAGCGCATAGACTCATAATTTTTCGCATCCTCGTTACGTTTTTCTTCCTTTAAAAACTCTGTGAGTGCTCTTAGAGGACTGTCTTGATATTCCGCTTCGGTAAAAAATTTTCCCAGATTATCAGTCATTATATTCTCCTCATGAATCTGACATATCCTATGGGTTTGAGTGCCAATATATTCAACTTTTTATTATTTTGAAGCCGGATTTTGTTAAGTATTTAAACGTATCATCAAGTTCTTTTAACTGAGGAACATAAACAACAGACCCATCTCGCCCTCTAGTCAAAAGAACTCTATACGCGTTTAACCTAAGCTGAAATGGATCCTTTACATGTGCCTTTTTTAGATACCCTCTGGCGTTATCATTGCACCAATTGCCGTTCTTAATTAATAGATCAGTTCCCCAGGCTAACAAAGCGGCATCTAGCTCTAATCCTTGAGCCCCAAACTCAGTAATACAGTCTTCTAAATGTCTACATGATAGCCGCCCGGGAGTCCCTTCGTCATCTCCAAACCAGGGTCCAAACTTTACTCGTTTTGTTGATTGAAAATCATTTGGAACTCCAAAATGAACAAGATCCTTGTCTTTCGCCGACGCAATTAACCCATATCTTGCATCTGCATTTTCAGCATATCGCTCTTTAAGGTATTTTTTGGCTACGCTGAGATCTCTTGAAATACGTAAATGATAACCGTTTTTTTCCATGGATTGTGCTAAAATCAAATTCGTTGACGGTCTCTCTTTGTCCAGAATTTGTTCAACTAATCTATGCAAATCAGTAGCTAAATGGAATCGAATCTCTTTATCAAGATTAAGTTCATTTTCAATTACATAGCTAACTTTGGAGGCTTTAAAATTTTCTTTCACATGCTCTGGCAGGTGTACTCCCCACCGACTTGGCTCTTTTGCTCCTTCAATTGCTCGACACCACTGTCCTAAACCTCCTTCTTCTCCAACATGAATTTCTTGACCACCCCCTATTAGCCCAATAACAACACACCATTCTGGTATCCTTTCCGCAAAATCTATAAAGTGTTCAGGTTCTGATTTTCCACCAGTAAAGCCAGGGGTGCTCTTGTGCTTGGCCGCTACCTGCTCTGCATCGAACGCTCTTTGGGCCTCGTCGAAAACCAAGACATGCTCTGGAGGTGTTAGGTCTGCCCTTCCTGAATATCTCTTTACATAGTCCTTAACCCCTCTTACAAAAGTACGTCCCCCGCCCCCAGCCGCCCTAAGTTCATACTGTAATACTTGGACTAAGGGCCCATTCCCTGAAAGGAAAACCGCTGGTACATTATTCGTGACTTCATTTTCTCTACTTACGATGAGATCATCTAAATACCTCGCATGAACAGCCTGCAGTCCAACTAATGTTTTGCCTGATCCAGGAACTCCAGTTAGGAGAATAAGCCGCCGCTCTTTTCTAAGCGCCGCGTCTTTGATAATTTCATTTACTTTTTCTAATGCAGGTTCCGTAGCGGCTCTAGCGCGATGGATTGGGCGGACCTTTCCTGATATCATTAGTTCTCGTGCCGCTTGAACTATCGTTGGCATAGGGCAATAAGCATCTGCCTCAAGAAACTCACTTGAGTTTATAATGCCCATTCTATTTGAAGGGGATAAGTCTGAAACATGGGTATCAATGTAGTCAGGCCCCATGATGTGGACACCACACTCGCAACCTATATATCCATTTGCCCTTACAAGAACCAATAGGGGCTCTGTCCTCCTATTCCAACATGATCTGTGGTAACAACTAAGATCTCGAGCATAGGCTGCCGTTTGGTCGATATCTGCTTGAGATGCTTTTTCCTTGCCCTTAAATTCAATAACAACAACCGTGTCATCCACTAGTAGAATAGCATCGGTACGTCGCGATTCCATCGGAAGTTCATATTCTAAGATTGTTGAATACTGCTTTGATACTTCAATATTCGCAAGTATTTCCCGAACTTCATGTTGAAGTGGTCGGATTGATTGGTCCCAAGCTCGAACCTGTGAATTGCTAGCATCTGAAACAAAATTTTCTAATTGCTCCCTAATCTTAATAGGCTTTTCTTCTATAAATTCAGGGAAACTCGACCCCCACCCGTAACGTGCAAAACTGTTGCTCATGAATTTTTTCCAGCTATAATTAAAAAAGCAACGCGCGCAGACCTACAGACCAACAAGACCACATATTCTCTCTGACTTCAGACAACTTTTTAACCGCTGCCTCGGCGTTCTAGCGGACCTTTTTAGTACCCTCTTTTGCCCGGTATCACACCCCTTACCCCACCTTTAGGGTCTGCAGTATCCCCATCCCGTCTTGGGATCAGATGTACGTGCGTATGAAAAATACTTTGCCCGGCAGATTCACCTATATTTACCCCTATATTGAAACCGGTAACTTTTTTATCTTCCGCTTTAGTTCTACCTTGAAGAACTCGTAGCATATCATCTATGTCGTCACGCTCCTGCCTTGTTAGATCATAGTAATCCGCTACATGGCGTTTAGGTATGATTAGCAGGTGTCCCTTTGTGACGGGATATCCATCTTTGGCCGCATAGCATGATGGCAAATCCATAACACTTCGCTTTTTCATTTTTTCATTACATAATATGCAGCTCGGATCTATATCTGAAATGTTAATTCTAAAGTCAGTGCTATCTTTGTTACCTTTTGATCTGTTGCACTTCGCACATAATACTTGAAGGTTATCGTATGAGGTCTTACCGCCTTTAGATCTTGGCACTATGTGGTCGACGTCCAATGGCCTGTCACGCTTCGTTGCTCCACAAAGAGCGCATCTTCCGCCACCGTCTCTTAGAACGATATACCTGAGACTATCAGGTACGGGGTCGTCAATCATTCTGTAATTCCACGTCCCGAGCCCACGGTTCAATATAAATTCTTGCATTTTCATTTCACACAGCATCTTGATTTCGGCTTTTTGCTTAAACGAAAGATTTTTCACTTTTAGAGAAACCAACTCTTTTTCTTTGCCAACAACTCCGTGTTTACTGAGCACCCTTACAGGCATTTCCTTAATCCGTTTCTCGTAATAAATGATTTGGCTTTCATCCTGAGATAGTAAATTGTATGCAAGCTGCCTTACTGTTGCAGAGCCCCCTGCTTCAACCAAGCTCTTTACAAGAAACGGCTGGTAGATGTGGCTCATTCTCATCTTGTTTTTAATGAAATCTACCAAAGTAGCGTATTTCATTTTCAATCCTCATCCGGTAATCCATTCACACCTGACTCACAAACCCCTGAGGTCTGAGGTCAGAGATCGGATGTCGGAAAAAGCATAGACCCCTGAGGTCTTAGATCAGAGGCCGGAGGTCTGGTAGAACACAACCACAAGAAGTCAGACGTCAGAAACCTGAGATCGGATGCCCGATCTCTTGAATTTCACTGACATCGGACTTCCGGCGTCTGATTTCTGGTTTTTAAAATGTGTTGCCCGACTATTTTAAGGCCCCATCCCATGAGGCGTTATGTGTGTGTATTTGAAAGGAGGGACAGGGTCCTTTTTGACCCCTGTACAAATTTTAACAAACATTAAGAGGTGGGATTTGTCAATATACAAAAACAAAGTGCAGGAGGTCAGAGATCAGACGTCAGATGTCGGCATTCAACCTTAAAAACTATTTAGCCGCAGACTTACCCCGTTAAATAAGATTTGGGTACTTCTCAAATCTTAGCTTTCGCTATTTAACAGGGTGAACACGGACCAGGCTTCGCCCAAGGCTACGCCCGGCAAGCAGACATAGACATGGGCAGAGTTTGGTCCGGCTATCGCCAGAAAAAGCTTAACTCCTAACACCTTCTTTGTGACACGGATTTCACGGGTTTCACTGATTTTGGTACCTATTTCCAATTTCTGGTGAAATTGAAAATGTTTCAGCCGCTTCGCGGAGGTGTTTCATCCCGCTACTATCGATCGCAGCTGATAATCTCTACCGCGGTGCTACTACTATCTGTCGCTATTGAACTTCTTTGCCGAAGGCAATGGACCCCGTGGCGGCGACCACCAGGGCGCATTCACAGGTTTTCATCCGTGCAATCCGTGTAATCCGTGTCAAAATGCCCTTGATGTTGATTTTCCGACTTCAGGCTGTTCCCGTCTCAACCCGCGCCGCGTGCTTTTCCTCATAGGTCGCGATATGCTCCTCCTGGCTCTGCAGGTAGCCCAGCGGATCAATCCCTTGCAGGATGCACTTCTTGCTGAAACTGTCGATGGGAAAGGCGACCGATTGGCCGTCGGGCAGCGTGAGGGTCTGGGCTTCCAGATCCACTGAAACGGTTTGCTCCGGGTTATCTGCTATCAGCTCTTGGAGCTGCTTATGGACCGGGGCATCGACGGTGATGGGCAGCAGTCCGTTTTTCAGGGCGTTGTTTTGAAAGATGTCGGCAAAACCGGTGCTGATGACCACCTGAAAGCCGTTACCCATCAGGGCCCAGACGGCGTGCTCACGGCTGGAGCCACACCCGAAATTGTCCCCGGCCACCAGGACCCGGGCCTTTTCGGCCGCGGGCTGGTTCAAGATAAAGTCCGGGTCGCTGCGCCAGTGGTAGAACAGGTGCTCGCCCAGGCCGGCCCGGTCGACCCCTTTGAGAAACTGGGCCGGGATGATCTGGTCGGTGTCGATATTCTCGATGGGGATGGACACCATCGTACTGGTCAAGGTGGTGAATTGTTCCATGGCTTGCGCCCCTTTCAGGTTGTCAGTGTGCGTATGTCGGTGACCACGCCCTTGATCGCGCTGGCCGCGGCAGTCAGGGGGCTGGCCAACAACGTGCGCCCGCCGCGCCCCTGGCGGCCTTCGAAGTTGCGGTTGCTGGTTGAAACGGCGTATTGCCCGGCGCCAGCTCGTCGCCGTTCATGGCGATGCACATGCTGCAGCCGGCCTCGCGCCACTCGGCCCCGGCATCGCGAAAGATGGCATCCAGCCCTTCGGCTTCGGCCTGGGCCTTGACCGCCTGGGAGCCCGGGACGACCAACATGCGCACGTGCTCGCTGACCTTGCTGCCTTTGATCACTTCGGCCGCCAGGCGCAGGTCGCTGATGCGCGAGTTGGTGCAGCTGCCGATAAAGACCACGTCTATTTTGTGCCCCAGCAGGGGCTGACCGGGCTGCAGGTCCATGTAGGTGAGCGCTTTTTGGAGCGTTTCCCGGGCGCTCGCATCGGTCAGGTCCTGGGGATCGGGGATGCGGTCGGTGATCGGCATGCCCATGCCGGGGTTGGTGCCGTAGGTGATCATGGGTGTAAGGTCATCCGCGTTCAGGGTCAGGGTGCGATCATAGACCGCGCCGTCATCCGTGGCGAGCGCGCGCCAGTTGGCGACCGCCGCATCCCAATCGGCACCCTGCGGCGCAAACTCACGGCCGGCGATGTAGTCAATCGTCGTGTCGTCGGGCCCCACCATCCCGGCCCGCGCGCCCCCCTCGATGGACATGTTGCAAACGCTCATGCGCTGTTCCATGCTCAGGCTGCGGATAGCGCTGCCGGTGTATTCAACCACATGCCCCGTGGCGCCGCCGATCCCCATCTTGGCAATAATCGCCAGGATGATGTCTTTGGACGCGACCCCTTCCGGCAGACTGCCATCGACCCGAATTTCCATGGTGCCCGGCTTGGTCTGCAGCAGGCACTGGGTCGCCAGGACGTGCTCCACCTCGCTGGTGCCGATGCCGAACGCCAGGGTGGCGAAAGCGCCGTGGGTGCTGGTGTGGCTGTCGCCGCAGACAATGGTCATACCCGGCTGGGTCAGCCCCAGTTCCGGCCCGATGACGTGGACAATCCCGCGCCGGGGGCTGCCCACCCCGTAAAGCGGAATCCCGAAATCACGGCAATTTTCTTCCAGAGCGGCCATCTGGCGGATGATCTGTTCGTCGGTTATCGGGACATCGGGCGGCGTGGTCGGGATGCCGTGGTCGATCGTGGCAATGGCCTGTCCGGGACGCCGCACGGTCAGCCCCTTTTCCCGCAACCCCTGGAAGGCCTGCGGGGAGGTGATTTCATGGATCAGGTGCAGGTCCACGTAGAGCACGGCCGGACTGCCCGCTTCGTGGGTGACGACATGGTTGTCCCATATCTTCTCAAAGAGAGTCATTGGGGTTGAGTTGTTGGTAGACATTTATGTTTGCTCCTTTAATGCTTTTAAGGACCAAAAAAATACGAAATTCGAATATCGAAATCCGAAACAAATTTAAAATTCAAATGACCCAATGACAAAAACAGGGTCTAACCGATTGTATTTTAATGTTTAATATTTTGAACATTATAATTTGCCTTATTGTTTGCGGCGTTCGCCTTGAGAACATTCCGTATTTCTAACCATCGGTATAACGCTTGTAATGAATGGTTTTGTTTGATTTTTTGATCATTATTATTTGCCTTATTGTTTCGAGTTTCGATATTCGTATTTCGGATTTGTTTACCCAATATTCCATTCCAGCACCGAAAATATTCATTTACTTTATTTTAGATACACTACCCTAACCGTCAGTTATGCATCCTTCAGATGCCGACCTCACAGTTTTGATATATTTGTACAGCGCTCCGCTGGTCGCCTTGTAGGGCGGTGGCTGCCAGGCGGCCTTGCGCCTGGCCATCTCGCCAGGATCGACGTTCACGTCGAGGGTGTTGGCCGCCGCATCGATGGTGATGGTATCCCCGGTTTCAACCAGTGCCAGGGGACCGCCTTCCTGGGCCTCCGGGGAGATATGCCCCACGATGAAACCGTGGGAGCCGCCTGAAAAGCGGCCGTCGGTGATCAGGGCCACATCCTGGCCCAGGCCCGCGCCCACAATCGCCGAGGTGGGGGTCAGCATTTCCGGCATGCCGGGACCGCCCTTGGGGCCCTCGTAGCGAATCACCACGACATCGCCTTTGCGAATCTCTCCCTGCTCCAGGGCCGCCAGCATGGCTTCCTCGGCATCGAAGACATTGGCCCTTCCTTTGAAGGTGACGCCTTCCTTGCCGGTAATCTTGGCCACGGCCCCGTCCGGGGCCAGGTTGCCCCGCAGGATCTGGATGTGGCCGTTGGGATGCAAGGGCTTTTCCAGCGGGCGGATGATCTGCTGGCCAGGGTTCAACCCATCCACTTCGGCCAGATTTTCGGCCACGGTGCGGCCGGTGACCGTCAGGCAGCTGCCGTCGAGCAGGCCGTTGTCAAGTAGGTACTTCATCAGGGCAGGCAGGCCGCCGATCCGGTCCAGGTCCTCCTGGACGTAAGTGCCGCTCGGCTTCATGTCGGCCAGCAGGGGCACGCGGTCGCTCACCTTCTGAAAATCATCGAGGCCCAGCTCAACCCCCACGGCGTGGGCCATGGCGATCAGGTGCAGCACGGCATTGGTCGACCCGCCCAGGGCGGTGATGATGACCAGGGCATTTTCAAAGGCCTCCCGGGTCATGATGTCCCGCGGTTTGATCTGCGCTTCTAAAAGGTGCCGGATCGCCGCGCCCGCCCGCACGCACTCGTCGTGCTTGTGGTGCGACTCGGCCGGCCGGCTGGCGCTGAACGGCAGGGCCATGCCCATGGCTTCGATGGCCGAGGCCATAGTGTTGGCGGTATACATCCCGCCGCACGCGCCCGGACCCGGACAGCTCTTTTTGACGATGGCCTGTCGCTGCTCTTCATCGATGGTGCCGGCCATGTATTCCCCGTAGCTTTGAAAGGCGGAGACGATGTCCAGCTTGGCGCCGTCCAGTTCGCCGGCCCGGATGGTGCCGCCGTACACCATCAACGCCGGGCGGTTGACCCGGGCCATGGCGATCAGGCAGCCGGGCATGTTCTTGTCGCAGCCCGGCAGGGAGATATTGGCGTCGTACCACTGGGCGCGCATCACCGTTTCGATGGAATCGGCAATCAGGTCCCGGGACGGCAGGGAATAGCTCATCCCCTCCGTGCCCATGGAGATCCCGTCGCTGACCCCGATGGTGTTGAAACGCAGGCCGACCAGGCCCGCATCGTCAACCCCCTGCTTGACCCGGGCGGCCAGGTCGTTCAGGTGCATGTTGCAGGTGTTGCCCTCGTACCAGACGCTGCTGATGCCCACCTGGGCTTTTTGCATGTCGGCCGCCGTCATCCCGATGCCGTAGAGCATGGCCTGGGAGGCCCCCTGGGATTTGGGTTGGGTGATGCGGGCGCTGTATTTGTTTAGTTTTTCAGCCATGGTATTCCTTTCTCGGCGCTATGCACCTCTAAAGGGCAGAGAGCATGGCGCATGGCGCATAGGGTTAGAAACTTCAGCCTTCAGCCTAAAAAATTGCATCTCACAGAGTTCGCTGAGGACACAGAGAAAGTCAAAACCTTAACCTATTCATCGCGCGGAGACGCAGGGACGCAGGGAAAAGCAATATTTGATCCGGCTATCGCCGGAAGAAAGCTTAACACCTAAAACATAAGACCTAAAACCATTGCATGTCAGGTTTTTATCGCGAAGCGATCTAAGTAATTTTCGATTTTTGATTGCTGATTATAGATTGGAGGTGTTCTGCCAATCTATAAAAAAGCCTGAGCGTAGCGATTCCTTAAATCTAAAATCCGAATTCCAAAATCCAAAATTAAGTCCTGGCTTTGTCTGCATGTGCTTGCCGGGTCGTAGCTTTATGGGACTTGTCCGGCGTAGCTTGAAAGGCGAAGACGGAAGCCTGGTCGAGTGAGCGAAGCGAACGGGCGGTTAAGCCAATGATTATTCCTGTCTCTCACAGAGTTCACTGAGGACACAGAAAAAGTCAAAACCTTAACCTATTCATCGCGCAGGGACGCTGAGGCGCAGAGAAATCCTTATGTTGTTTCCCGCTCCGCGGGAGTAAACCAAGGTCAAACCACTGGATGCCGGATCGTGCCCGGCATGACGGGCAAGAAAGGCCGACGCGATGCACTTTATGACGTATTGTTAAATTTTAAGCTTGATGCAGGTCAATGTCGACCAGGTCAAATGAACTTTCTGGTTTCGGTTGATACAGGCGCCCGATTTCGCTGTGGTGTCGTTGTCTTTTTGCCAGTCCTTGATGAAATTTTAATAGACCCCAAGATGGCTGCAAGTCAACAGATGATTTTGCAAGCCATCAATAACAAATTGTAATTATTGGGGATTAGCGGGACATATGGCTGGAGGGGTTGAATTGCAAGGGTGGGTCAGCCAAGTCCGACAGATGCTGTACATATCAAAGACAGGTCGCCGGCAGTTGGACAATGCGGTCGGCGATGAGTTGTACCTCATCGCTGTTGTTGACGATAAGTCCCAGTGGGAGGTTGTTTGCGTGGACAAAATTCTTCATGGCGGTGAGTTGACGTGGTTGAATCGTGGTACCGAACTTGATCTCAATCGGCAGGGTTCCAAAGGGCCCATTGAGAATAACATCTATCTCAGCGCCATTCTTGGTTCGAAAATAGTAATAGTTCCAATTCACGACCTCGGTGGCCTGGATGCCTTTGACAATCTCCTCGAAAACAAAGGCCTCGAACGCGGCCCCCACGTGCGGGTAGGTCAGCAGTTGATCCCGCGTGGAGACCCCCTGCAAAAAGTTGGTTAAACCGCTGTCGCGAAAATTGCCTTTGGGCATTTTGACAACTGACTTACTGTGGCTTTTTTCGTAACTGGGTATATTGCGCCATACATAGCTGCCGGCCGCGATCTGCAGATAATCCCGAATCGCCTTTTCGGAAATATCCAGCGACCGGCCAACCTGCGAACGGTTGATGATCGTCCCGCTCAAACCGGCCAACATGGACACAAACCGCTGATATTTAATTAAATCAAGTCTTGGAAAGAGTGCCCGGACATCCCTTTCAATATAGGTTTGAACATAGTTTTCCATCCAGGCCCCATAGAAACGATCGTCTTGCGCCAGGACAGGTTCCGGATACCCTCCCTTCAGAAAGGAATGCATCATCTGATCGTGGGATAGCGCCGGTTCGATACCTTTCAATTTATCAAGGGTATCCCGGTCGAGGACATCGTTGAAGATTCCGTAAAATGCCGGTAGCTCGTGAGCAAAGGTCTCGTTGGCCTTGAACGTGCCCAACTCAACGATGCCCACCCGGCCGGCCAGGCTCTCGGAAACATTTTTGATCAAGTCGAGCGAACTCGACCCGGTCAACAGAAAGCGGTTTTTATGTTGCCGATCATGATCTACCACTCCCCGCAGTTCCTGGAACAGAGCTGGAAAGCGCTGGGCTTCATCAATGATGATTGAATGCGGATGTTCTTTGAAGAAAAAATCAAGATCCCGGGTAACAACATCATAATCCCGAGCACGCTCGAGATCGAAATATCTCCATTCCTGGCGCAGTATTCTGGACAACGTTGTTTTGCCGCACTGGCGAACCCCCAAAATGATGACAATTGGAAAATAGCGCAGCAGGGAGTCGATTTTTGACATCAAATTTCGCCGAATACCAGACATATTCGTTTAATACACACGAATATTTCTGGTGTCAAGCAAAATCGTCAACCCGAATTAACCGCGGACATGGAGAACAAGAGATCAGAAGTCAGACATCGGAAAGGGCATAGCACCCCAAGGTCAGATATCCGATGTCCGACGTCCGACCTCATGCTCTTTTGGCAAGCCACCAGTTATACCCAGTAATTATTAATATTTAGAAAGATTAAGGTCGGAACAAATGAGGCAAATGTCGATGAAGAGTGGATGAAGGGCCAGCATAGATTCAACGACCAAGGCAGGACCTGTCGTGGTCTTTGATACATGAAAATTCATATTATTAGTTTGAAATTTCATGTTAACTGGGTGAACGTGGACATCATTTGGCTAGCCTGTCCGGGCTTTGTCTGTGGGTGCCTGCCGGGCGTAGCCTTGGCGACGTGTCCGGCGTAGCTTGGAAAGCGAAGACCGAAGCCTGGTCGAGTGAGTAACGCGAACGGGCGGCTAATCTAATTTCGATGTTCAACTCGCTACAGATCGCCCAAACCTTCCACCAACCTACCAACCTCATCTTCTGAGTTGTAGTGCACTAAACTAATTCTAATGATGCCATCGTCTGCGTCCTCTACTCCCAGGGCTTCAACGCACCGACGGGCATAGAAATGCCCGTTGCGCAGGGCTATTTGTTTTCCGACCAGGTGTTTGACGGCATCGCTTGAATCGACGCCGTCCAGCGTCAGGGAAATCGTCGCGGCCCGGGAACCCATTTCAGCTGTATCCTGGCCGATGATCCGCGCCCCGGGAATGGCTTTGATGGCTTCCAGGACCCTGTTGGCCTGGACGGTTTCGTGTTCGGCAAACAGGTCGAAGACCTTGCAGGCGTGGGTGCGGAAATCGTAGTGGCTCTGTTCGAAATGGTGGTGGTAGACCGCTTCGATGTATTGCTCGATCCCGGCCAGGGCGGCAATCTCGGCGTGCAGCGGACCGGCCGGGTTGAACTTGTAGTGGGGCAGGTCTTTGTTGAAATAGTGGCCCTGGGGTTCGAGCTGGTCGAGGACTGACTGCCGGCCCCACATGACGCCGATGTGGGTGCCGAAGGTCTTGTAGGTGGAAAAGCAGTAGATGTCCAGGCCGGAAGAGTTGACGTCCAGGACCTGGTGGGGCGCGAAGGAGACGCCGTCGCCGATGGCCAGGGCGTCAACCGAATGGGCGATCTCGCAGATGGCCTGGTAATCGTTCATGGTGCCCACGATGTTCGAACAGAGGGAGAAGCAGACCAGGGCGGTCTTTTCCGTGACCAGCTTTTTGAGATCCTCGATGTCCAGATCGCCGGACTGCGGGTCGATCCGCCACTCCTTGATGGTCGCACCGAACTCGGCCAGCCGCCGCCAGCACCCGATGTTGGCCTCGTGGTCCTGGTTGGTGACGATGATCTCGTCGCCCGGTTCGAGCAGGGGCCGGATCGCCTGGGCCAGAACGTAGAAGTTCATGGTGGTGGAAGGGCCCAGGGTCAGCTCGTCCGGGTCGCAGTTGAGCAGACCGGCCATGGCCCGGTAGCCGGCGTCCATGGCCTCGCCGGCCACCACCGACGCGTCAAACAGGCCGTAGGGTTGGACCTTGGTGTAGCGGAAGAAGTCGTGGAGGCGGTCGATGACCTGTTTGGGGACGTAGGAGCCGCCGGCGTTCTCGAACATCGCCCAGCGGGCGGTGTCGGGGTTTTGGAATACGGGATATTGATCACGGATGAAGTCGATGTCTAAAGTCATATGACGACGTGTGTTATGTTTTAAGTGTTAAGTGTTAGGATTTTTAAACCTTCAGCCTTCGGCCTTAAACCTAAAAACCTATATGTACCGCAGATACGTCTTCACTAAAGCTTCCCACTACGCCAAAGGCTACGCAGGACATGTCGCCGCACAGGCACACACAGAAAGAATTATCAGGGGTCTGGGGTCTGGAATCTGGGGTCAGAAAATCGTCCGACTCCTGCTTGTCGGGTGTCATGTGCGGCTTAGCTTGAGCGAAGACGTAAGCTCATAGAGCGAAGCCTGGACTCCGGACACCTTACTCCAGTTAATCCTGATGTTGGTTTTCCGACGTCGGACTTCGGGATTCCGACCACCGGCTTTTTATGATTGCCCGACTCTATGTTTAGCTCCATCCCGGAGGATGATGATCACGTGTTTGGAGAGCGTGCAGGTTTTACCAGTCCTTGAACAAAATTTAACAAACATTACATGTGGGTAATTGTCAATATAAACATTTGAATCTTTAGGGTATTAGGAGTTGTTCCAGCTAAGCGGGACGGGAAACGCCGGGATGCCGGATCAATAGAGCCGGTCCTGGACAGCGATCCAGGATCCGGCATAACGACAACGCGTTAAATTTTTATCAGTTGACAAAAAAAACGCGTTGTTTTATTTTTAATTCAAAAAAATAACGGCATGGTAGGTAGCGAAAGGTCATGGCATCATGATTCGGTTTGGCGGACAACACTTGGATCAATGGCTGCAGCGTAAAAACCGTAAACCACTGGTTCTCAGGGGGGCCCGACAGGTCGGTAAAACCTGGCTGGTGCGTGATTTCGCAAAGCGGCAGGGCCTGAATCTGATTGAATTCAATTTGGAGCGCTTCCCCCACAAGGCCGACCTGTTTGCCGGCAACGACCCCACCCGGACCCTGCAAAACATCGCGGCGGAACTGTCCACGCAAATCGAACCATCGGCCGCCCTGCTCTTTTTGGATGAAATCCAGGCAGCCCCTGAATTGCTCGCTAAACTACGCTGGTTTAAGGAAGAGATGCCCGATCTGGCCGTGATCGCCGCCGGCTCTCTGCTTGAATTTGCCTTGGGGAACTACCCCCACAGCATGCCGGTAGGCCGGATTGCCTACTTCTATCTGGAGCAACTCTCCTTTTTTGAGTTCCTCCTGGCTTCCGGAAACGAACCGCTTTATCAAAAACTGCGCAATTATGAATGGGGCCAGGACATCCCCCGCTCTCTGCATGAAAAAAGCCTGGAATTCTACCACCAGTATTGCCTGGTTGGCGGTATGCCGGAAGTGGTGGAAGAGTGGCGGCAAAACCGGAACCCTGAATCGTGCCTCAAGCTGCAGCAGGATCTGCTGGCCACCTACCGGGATGATTTCCATAAATACGGCGGTGAAATGGACGCGCGCCTGTTGGCCGACATCCTGCTGTCCGTTTCCCGACAGCTTGGCAGTAAATTCGTTTACAGCCGGGTTGACCCGGCTTTCAAAGTACCGCCGGTGAAACGGGCCTTCTCCCTGTTGTGCCAGGCAAAGGTCTGTTCCAAAATCTTACATACTACCGGAAACGGCTTGCCCCTGGGGGCTGAATCCAATTCTAAATTCTTTAAAGCTCTGATGATTGATGTCGGCCTGGTGGCGGCCCAGCTGGGCC
>Ga0056121_1000214_pt1 | contig 20756 bp, 18 predicted proteins | sample WorMetHEROISLAND_FD_83872 | JGI IMG/M metagenome (GOLD analysis project Ga0056121, IMG submission 83872) | Marine gutless worms symbiont microbial communities from Max Planck institute for Marine Microbiology, Germany - Olavius sp. 1 HERON ISLAND ...
AAGTCCTTGCACTACCCCACCTTCGTCGTTCCCGCGAACGCGGGAACCCAGGGGCAACGCGTGCCGAAGGCGGCCGGCTACTGTCGGCCCGACACCCACTCTCCCGGCGCTGCTGCGGACGTGCAAGCCCACTGTAAGTGCCTGCAATCAAAGAGATCATTTTCGGCCGTACTCTCAGGATGAGGGTCGGATTCCCAATTACCTCATCCTGAGGAGGCCGCGCAGCGGCCGTCTCGAAGGACGTTCAGCCGGCGCTGGCTTCCGGCTTCTTAGCCGGCGCTGGCCTGGCGATCGAAGTCGGCGAAGCTCTTGCCTTCCGCCACCAGCTTCTCCAGCAACGGCGCCGGCGCCCAGCGTTCGCCGATCTCGGCGTGATAGCGCTTGATGTCCTCCAGCACCGAGGTCAGGCCGATCTGGTCGGCCCAGAACATGGGCCCGCCGCGATAGGCCGGGAAGCCGTAGCCGTTGATGTAGATGATGTCGATGTCCGAGGCCCTGAGCGCCATGCCTTCGTCGAGGATCTGGGCGCCGACGTTGACCAGCGGATAGAGGCAGCGCTTGAGGATCTCCTCGTCCGAGATCTCCCGCCGGGTGATGCCCTTCTCCTCCGAGACCTGGACGATCAGCGCCTCGACCTCGGCGTTGCGCAGCGCCGTGCGGTCGCCCTCCTTGTAGTCGTAGTAGCCGCCCTGCGTCTTCTGGCCGTAGCGGTCCAGCTCGCAGATGCGGTCGGCGATGGTGCCCGAATAGGGCTGGTTCGACGGCCGCTCGGCCGCGCGCGCCTTGCGGATCCGCCAGCCGACGTCGAGCCCGGCGAGGTCGCCCATCTGGAACGGTCCCATCGGCAGGTCGAAGTCGAACACCACCTTGTCGACCTGGTAGGGCAGGGCGCCTTCCTCGAGCAGGAACGCGGCCTCGCCGGTGTAGCCGTGCAGCATGCGGTTGCCGACGAAGCCATGGCAGTTGCCGACCAGCACGGAGACCTTGCCGATCTTGCGGCCGCTGCCCATGGCGGTGGCGATCGTGCTCGGCGAGGAATCCTTGCCGCGCACCACTTCCAAGAGCCGCATCACGTTGGCCGGCGAGAAGAAGTGCATGCCGATCACCTGGTCCGGGCGCTTGGTCGCCGCGGCCATCTGGTCGATGTCCAGGGTCGAGGTATTGGAGGCCAGGACGGCATCGGCCTTGACGGTCTCGTCCAGCTTCTTGAAGACCTCTTTCTTGATCTCCATTTCCTCGAACACCGCCTCGATCACCAGGTCGGCATCGGCGATGTCGGCATAGTCCGTGGTCGGGCTGAGCAGGGCCATGCGCTGCTCCATCGCCTGCTCGCTCAGGCGGCCCTTGCTGACCGTGTTCTGGTAGTTGCGGTGAATGATCGAGACGCCGCGGTCGAGCGCCCTCGGGTCGGCCTCCAGGATGGTCACCGGGACGCCGGCGTTCAGGTAGTTCATGGAGATGCCGCCACCCATGGTGCCGGCGCCGATCACCGCGACCTTGGCGATGTCCTTCTGCGGCGTCTCCTTGGGCACGTCGGGGATCTTGTTGATCTCCCGCTCGGCGAAGAAGACATGCCGCTGCGCCGCCGATTCCGGGCTGTCGTGGCAGGCGACGAACAGCTCGCGCTCCTTGGCCAGCCCCTCGTCGAACGGCAGCGTCGTCGCCGCCTCGACGGCGTCGATGCAGGCCCAGGGCGCCTTGAAGCCGCGGGCCGAGCGCTGGATCTTTTTGCGGTAGGCCTCGAACACCGCGGCATCGGCCTCGCAGGGCAGGTCGCGGACCTTGCGCAGCGGCGCGTTCCCGGCGGCCAGGCGCTCGGCATAGGCCACCGCGCCACCGACCAGATCCTCGCCGACCTCGTCGACGATGCCCAGATCCTTGGCCTTGGCGGCGGGCACGAAGGCGCCGGTGACGATGAGGTCGAGCGCCCGTTCCGCGCCCGCCAGACGGGGCAGGCGCTGGGTGCCGCCGGCGCCCGGGATCAGGCCGAGCTTGACCTCGGGCAGGCCAACCAGCGCCTTCGGCACGGCATAGCGATAGTGGCAGCACAGGGCCACTTCGAGGCCGCCGCCCAGCGCGGTGCCGTGGATCGCCGCGACCACCGGCTTGGGGCTGTCCTCGATGGCGATGTTGACCTCTTGCAGTGGGGTGCCGCTGGGCGGCTTGCCGAACTCGCGGATGTCGGCGCCGGCGATGAAGGTGCGCGCATCGCCGACGATGACCATGGCCTTGACCGCATCGTCCGCCATGCCCTGGCGGATGCCGTCCATCAGGCCGTCGCGGACTGCCGCGCTCAGGGCGTTGACCGGCGGGTTCTTCACGGTGATGACGCCGACGGCGCCCTGCTTGCTGAATTCGACCGCTCCGGGCATGTGAATCGTCCTCCTCTGATGCTGTCAGGCCGCCTGGCGGCGGTCTCGTTGCTTGCTGAATGCTGCCCGGTTCATAGCACGTTTCTGCCGTTTCGGCAGGGCGGAATCACTGTCGTCGACGTGCCGGTTTGGCAGTTTTCAGCGATCCTGCTATAGCAGACAGCCAGTAGACGGAGGTAAGGGACATGACAGACACCGACAATCCGCAGGTGGCCTCCGACGGGGAACTGCGCGCGCTCTACCCCGAACCCTCGGAACTGGTGCAGCGCAAGGACCTGAAGCGGCTCGACCGCCATTGCCGCAATTTCATCGCCCATTCGCCGTTCGTGGTGCTGGCCACGTCGGGTGCCGATGGCGGGGTCGATGCCTCGCCGCGCGGCGACGCCCCGGGCTTCGTCACCGTGGTCGATGACCGCACGCTGCTGATCCCCGACCGGCGCGGCAACAACCGGCTGGACAGCATGGCCAATGTGGTCGCCACCGGTCAGGTCGGGCTGTTGTTCCTGGTGCCAGGTATCGGCGAGACATTGCGGGTCAACGGCCGCGCCAGCGTGGTCACCGACCAGGCGGTCCTGTCCGCTATGGCCGTCAACGGCAAGGCGCCGACGGCGGCGCTCAAGGTCGAGGTCGAGGAGGCCTTCCTGCACTGCGCCAAGGCGATCATTCGCAGCAAGCTGTGGCAGGACGACTATCGCGCGGGCCGGGCAGAGATCCCGACGCTGGGACGGATGATCGCCGACCAGCTGAACGAGGGCAAAGAGGTCGCCGAGACCGAGGCCCACATCGAACAGAGCTACCGGGAGCACCTTTATTGACCGGCCACCGGGATGACGGGTCGGGCGGCGAAAAAAAGCGATGTCGCATTACGCGGTAAAGCTGAAGCAGAGCGGCGTGCTGCCCTACCGGCACCGTAAGGGCAAGCTCGAGGTGCTGTTGGTGACGTCGCTGGGCACCGGCCGCTGGGTGGTGCCTAAGGGCAACATCGCCGAAGACATGTCCGCCCGCGACTCCGCCGCCAAGGAAGCCTTCGAAGAGGCCGGAATCCGGGGCCAGTTGGCCAAGAAGGGTCTGGGCGGCTACGCCTACAAGAAGGCCGACGTGAAGGGCGGGGCGATCTGCAAGGTCGAGCTGTTTCCAATGGAGGTCGAGACGGTCGAGGAAGACTGGCCGGAGAAGACCGAGCGCAAGCGCGCATGGATGGCGATCGACAAGGCGGCGGCGTCCGTGGCGGAGCCGCGCCTGGCGGAGCTGATGCTGGCGTTCGCTCAGAAGTCTGGCAAGGGCTGAACGCGTCAGCCGCGCCGCGGCACCACCAGGGCGTCCAACGCCACCGCGCCTTGCCCCGGCGGGCGCACCAGCAGCGGGTTGATGTCGATCGTCTCGATGGCGTCGGGAAAGGCGGCGGCATAGACCGACAGCCGGCTCAGCGCCTCGGCCAGGGCGTCCAGATCCGCCGCGGCCTGGCCGCGTGCGCCCTCCAGTACGGCAAAGCCGCGGATCTCGCGGACCATCCGGTGCGCCTCGTCGACGCTGAACGGCGCCACCCGGAAGGTCACGTCTTTCAGCAGTTCGACGAAGATCCCGCCCAGGCCGAACATCACCACCGGACCGAACACCGGGTCGCGGTGCACGCCGATGATGCACTCATGGCCGCCGGCGGCCATCGGCGTCACCAGGACCCCGTCCAGGCTGGCATCCGGCGCGTTCGCCGCGACCGCGGCGACAATTTCGTCATAGGCCGTCAGCACCTCGCGGGCCGAGGCCAGGTTCAGCTTCACCCCGCCGATGTCTGACTTGTGGGCGATCTCGCGCGAGGCGGCCTTGAGCACGACCGGATAGCCCAGGTCCAGCGCCGCCTGGGCCGCTTCCTCGGCAGTGGTCGCGAGGTGCGCCGGCAGCATCGGCAGACCGGCATCGGCCAGCAGTCGGGCGGCCTCGTGCTCGGCCAGCGGCGCCCCCTCGGGCGGGCTGGCCGTGTCCGGCAGGGCCGGCGGGGCCGCGGCGGGACCTTGCGCGAAGCTGCGGCCAAAATGCATCAGCGCGGCGATGGTGGCGACGGCCCGGGTAGGATCCTCGACGATCAGGTAGCGCTCTGCCTCGAGCAGGGCGCGGTCGTCGGGCTTGCAGATCATCGACAGCACGATCAGATCCTGCGAATGCCTGGCGCGCAGGCGCGGCAGCATCTCGCGCAACTGCGCCATCATGCGTTCCGAGAAGCCGATCGTGGACAGGAAGGCGACCACGGCATCGCAGCCGCCGTGGTCGAGCATCGCCTGGAGGTTCTTCTCGAGCAACGGCACGTCGTTGAGCATCTGCGCCGTGGTGTCGACCGGGTTGCGCACGGCGGCAAACGGCATCAGGTCCTTCAGCGCCTTCTGCGCCTTCTGCGGCAGCTCCGGCACCTCCATGCCGTGCGCCGCGGCGGCATCCGCGGTCATCACCCCGGCGCCGCCCGAAATGGTGACGATCCCCAGGCGGTTGCCGCTGGGATACTGCCCGGCGGCGGCAGCGCCGGAGACGTCGAGAAGCTGTTCCAGCGAGTCCACGCGGAACACGCCGTGCTGGCGGAACACGGCATCGAAAACCTGGTCGGCGCCGGCCAGCGAGGCGGTGTGCGAGTTGGCGGCGACGGCGCCGACCTCGGAGGCGCCGACCTTCAGCATCACCACCGGCTTGCCGTTGGCCCGCGCCGCGGCCAGCGCCTGCTGCAGGGCGACCGGGTTGCGGGTGCCTTCGATGTAGCAGGCGATCACTTGCGTGTGCGGGTCGGCGGCGCAATAGCCGACGCAGGCGGCGACGTCGACGTCGCACTCGTTGCCGGTGGTCACCCAGCCGTTGACGCCCAGGCCGCGTTCGCGCGCCAGCACCATGGTGTGGGCGCCGACGGCGCCGGACTGGCTGATGATGGTGATGGCGCCGGGCTTGGGCCAGCCGTGCTCGAAGGCGCTGGTGAAGGTGCCGATGGCCCAGCTGCGGACGTTGAGCATGCCCATGCAGTTGGGGCCGACCACACGCAGACCGGTGTCACGGGCGATCGCCGCGATCTCCTCCTGCCAGGCTGCGCCCTCGCCGCCGACCTCAGCGAAGCCGGAGGAAAAGATCACCGTCGACTTCACCCCGGCCTCGGCACAGCCGCGCACGGCTTCGACCACGAACGGTGCCGGCACGCTGATCACCGCCAAGTCGATCGCTTCGCCGACCGCGCGCACGTCGGCATAGGCCGGCAGGCCCTGGATCTCGCCGCCCTTGGGATTGATCGGGAAGATGCGGCCGGCGTAGCCGGCCTCCTTCATGTAGCGGATCGGCCGCCCGCCGAACTTGTGGATGTCGTCGGAGGCGCCGATGACGGCGACGCTCTGCGGGTCGAACAGCGGCCGCAGGCTGTCGTCCTGCTGCGGCGGCGGTGGCGGCGGCGGCGAGCGGCGGAACAGGGCCACGGCTACTGCCCTCGCAGGCCGGATATCGAGGCGTAGGCGGAGATGTGCTCGAGGCTGGTATGGACGTCGATCACCGCCGGGCCGTCGGCGGCCAGCGCCTGCTCCAGCGCCGGGCCGGCCTGCTCCGGCCGTTCGACCCTGAGGCCGACGGCGCCGTAAGCCTCGGCCATGGCGGCGAAGTCGGGGTTGGCCAGGTCGGTGGAGATCACCCGTTGCGGGTACTTCTTTTCCTGGTGCGTGCGGATGGTGCCGAAGGCGCCGTTGTTGGCGACGATGAGGCGGATCTTCGCGCCGGTCTGCACCGCCGTGGCCAGCTCGGCCCCGGTCATCAGCATGCCGCCGTCGCCGATCAGGCCGACCACCTGGCGCTCGGGATGGCGCAGCGCGGCGGCGACCGCGCCCGGCACGCCCAGGCCCATGGCCCCGGTGACACAGCCGACCAGCAGGTGCGACGCCTCGAAGTTGAAGTGGCGGTGGCACCAGCTGGAAAAATTGCCGGCGTCCATGGTGACGATGGCGTCGTCGGCCAGTTGCGCGCTCATTGCCGCGACGACATGACCGAAGTCGACGCCGTCGGCGGCCTCCAGCGGCTGCCACTCGGCCAGCCTGGCGTGCACGTCGTGCAGCCGCGCCAGCCAGGCATCGCGTCCGGCCGGCGGCGGTGGCGGGTTGTGGGCCGCCAGGGCACTCAGGAACGGCTCGGCGTCGGCGACGATGCCGGCGTCGGTGCGGAAGTTGCGGCCGAACTGGTCGGCGTCGGGATAGACCTGGACCAGGGTCTGCTCCGGCGTCGGCAGCGAGTAGGCCTGGGTGGTGATGTCGCCCAGCCGGGTACCGATGGCCAGCACCAGGTCGGCTTCGCGCAAGGCATCGCCCAGGGCGGCGGGAATGCCGTAGCCGAGGTGGCCGGCGAAGTTCGGATGGCTGTTGGGGAACAGGTCCTGGCGCTTGAAGCTGGTCGCGACCGGCAACGCCCAGACCTCTGCCGCCTGCTGCAGGGCCTGCCGCGCGGACGGCGCGCCGGCGCCGCCGCCGGCGATCACCACCGGCCGCTGGGCCGAGGCGAGGCGCTCGGCCACGCTGGCGATATCCTGTGTCGCCGGCCGCAACGGCGCCTGCCGGCGCGGTGGCTCGGCGGCGACCGAGGTGGCGTCCTCCAGCATGTCTTCCGGCAGCACGACCACGACCGGGCCGGGGGTGCCGCTCTCGGCGATCGCGTAGGCACGGACCGCGGCCTCGGGCAGCTTGTCGGCGTCGTGCACCTGCTCGACCCACTTGGCCATGTCGGAGAAGGTCTTGCGGTAGTCGACCTCCTGGAAGGCGCGCCGGCCCAGGTCCTTGCGCTCGACCTGGCCGACGAACAGCACCAGCGGCGTGGCGTCCTGGTCGGCCGTGTGCACCGCGATTGCGGCGTTGGTGGCGCCGGGGCCGCGCGAGACGAAGCAGGTGCCGGCGCGCCCGGTGACCTTGGCGTCGGCCACCGCCATGAAGCCGGCGCCGCCCTCGTGCCGGCAGGTCACGACCTCGATCTCGGGCACGTCGACCAGGGCATCGAGCACGGCGATATAGCTCTCGCCGGGCACGCAGAACACCCGGTCGACGCCGTGCAGGCGCAGGGTCTCGACCAGCGCTAGAGCGGCACTGCGGCTCATGCTGGCGTGAGCTCCTGTCTGGCGCCGCGATTCAACACCCAGGCCAGTGCGGCCGCCGGGCCGCCGACGATCACGCCGTAAAGCGCCAGCTCCAGGTTGCCAATGCCGGTGAACTGCCCGCCCGGCACGGCAAACAGGATCGCCGAGGCGAAGATCGCCAGCCGGATCGGCCACTGCGCCCAGGCGCTGGTGGTCAGGTCGCCGGCGACGATCAGGTAGCCCTGCAGCGACCCGGCCAGCAGGACCACGCCGACCACCGCGGTGGAGAACACGCTGATGATCTCGGCCGCGCTGCCCTGCATGATCAGCGCCGGGTTCAGGACGAAGAAGAACGGGATGAAGTAGATGATCGAGCCCAGCCGCATGGCCTCGAAGCCCGTGCGCATCGGCGCCGCATGCGCCAGGCTGGCGGCGGCGAAGGCGCCCAGGGCGACCGGCGGGGTGATGAACGAGAGCATGCCCCAATAGAGCATGAACAGATGCACCGCCATCGGGTTCAGGCCTGAGTCGGTCAGGGCCGGGGCCAGGGTGATGGCGAGGACGATGTAGGCGACGGTGACGGTGACGCCGATGCCCATGATGAAGCTGGCGACCGCACCCATGAGCAGCAGCAGCAGCACGCTGTCGCCGGCCAGCGACAAGAGCTCGTTGGCCAGCGTGCTGACCTTGCCGGTGAGCGACAGCGCGCCGACGATCATGCCGATGCCGGCGAGGATCGCCGCCAGTTCGACGAACAGCCGGCCGACGCCGACGATGAACTTGATCAGGTCGTCGAAGTTCCAGCGGTTGGCCTTCACCAGCTGGTTGATGGCGATCAGCAGCACCGTGGCGTAGTAGGGCGCCAGGGCCTCGCGCTGCAGGAACATCAGCATCCAGATCAGCAGGAAGAAGACGAAGATGTAGTACCAGCCGGCCTTCAGGGTCTCCAGCACCGAGGGCATCTCGGCCTTGGGCAGGCCCTTCAGCTTCTCCTTGGCGGCATAGGAGTCGATCTGCACGAACAGGCCGAAGAAGTACAGCAGCGAGGGGATCACCGCGGCGATGACGATCTCGGAATAGGGCACCTCCAGGTAGATCGCCATGACGAATGCGGTGGCGCCCATGATCGGCGGCATCAGCACGCCGCCGGTGGAGGCGCAGGCCTCGACCCCGCCGGCATAGTGCGGCTTGAAGCCGATCCGCTTCATCGCCGGGATCGACAGGGCGCCGGTGGTGAGCACGTTGGTGATCACGCTGCCGCTCATCGAGCCCATCAGGCCGGAGGCGAAGATCGCGACCTTCGCCGGGCCGCCGCGGACATGACCGAGCAGGGCGAAGGCGAGGTTGAGGAAGAACTGGCCGCCGCCGGTGTACTGCAGGGCGACGCCGAACATCAGGAAGCCGATCACCAGGTTGGCGAAGGCGCGGAACGGGATGCCGAAAATGGATTCGCTCGACACCGCGTGATAGGCGACGGCGACGCCGAACTCCTCGCTGAAGGCATCGAACGGCACCGGCACGTAGCCGGCGTAGACCGGGTAGAGCGACAGCAGGAAGACCACCAGGAACACCGGAATGCCGCCGGCCCGGCGGGTCGCTTCCAGCACCAGCAGCCACAGCAGCATGCCGGCGTACTTGATGTGCTCGGGCGCGGCATACTCCCAGCCCAGGTCGACGATGTCGCGGGCCCAGTAAAGGAAGTAGAGGTTGACGCCGAACGCGAGCGCGAACAGGACGATGTCGTACCAGGGCATGCGGTCGCTGTCGGCCGCGCGCGCCGGGAAGATCAGGAAGGCCAATGGCAGCAGCACGCCGAGCAGGGCGTAGAAATACTGCGTGTCGATGGCGACGAAGCCACCGAAGCGCCCGAGATTGAACAGCTGGTACATGGAGATCACGACGGACAGGACCGTCGCGATCACCATCAGCCAGCGCCAGAACGGGCTGAGCTGCCGGTAGCGGTGTTCCGCCGAGGCAGGCTGCTGCGGCGACGCGGGCCCGCCGTCGTCGGCGGGCCCGCTCGCGGGATTGGCCGTGGTCATCGAGCGTTACTTGAAGACCACGTCGTCGAACACCAGGGTCATGTCGGCGCCGTTGAGCGCTGCGGTGCGGGCCTTGCCCCACGCCGCCTGCAGCTCTTCCTTGGACATGCCATCCTTGTTGGGGACGGCCTTCCAGGCGTCGATCAGCACCTGCTGGCGCTTGACCAGCATGTCCTGATGGGCCTGCTCCTTGTCGCCCCACATGCCCTGCTCTTTCCAGTAGCGGATGGCGCCGTCGTGGTACGGCAGGGCCCACATCATGTTCTGGTTGTCGATGGTCCAGCCCTTGGCGCCCGGCGCGGCGTCCTTGAAGTCGTCGTAATTCTCCATCATCGCCTTGACCAGGGCGTAGACGACGTCGGCATCCTGATCGGCGTTGGAGACCAGCGCCGGATAGGCGTAGGCGGCGCCCTGGTGCGGCGCATCCTTGGAGATGTCGGCGCCGACCGTGGCGACGTTCTGCTGGTTCACCGGATGGCGGGCCGACAGGCGCTTCCAGCCGTCGGCGTCGTCATGCGGCAGCGGCGGCCAGTAGATCCCCCGCGGCGAAGCGGCCAGACGCTTGGCGTGCGGCGTCACCGTGCTCATGAAGGCGGCATCGGACTGGCCGTTGATGATGGCGTCGACCGAGGCCTTGAAGCCGGAGACCTCGACCTTCTCGACGTCGCCCCAATTCAGACCGGCAAAGGCCAGGCTGGCGGCGACGTTCCAGTTCAGGGCGTCACCGGCGCGGACCCAGGAGATCCGCTTGCCCTTGAGGTCGGCCATGGTCTTGATGTCGGCGTCCTTGGCCGTGGCCACGGCCAGGTTGTAGCTGCCGATGGCGGTGGCGGCGACGCGCAGCGGCTGCGGGCCCCATTCCTTGGAGGCGAACAGGAACACGCCTTCCTGGCCGAAATAGACGGCAATGCCGCAGGCGCAGAAATCGGCCCTGCCGTCGCGCAGCGGCGCCATCCGCGAAACGTCGTTCTTGCCCGGGATCACCCGCACCGTGGTCCCGAAGCGGTTCTTCAGCATGTTGCCGATGGCGACGGACTGGGCATAGCCGGATGCGGTGGTGCCGTAGGCCGTCCAGGTCAGATTCTTGGGCAGATCGGCCGCCTGGGCGCCGCCGATCGCGACGGCGAATGCGGCTGCCATCCCCAGGGCAGCAAAACTCTTGGTCATCGTTACCTCCCCGTTATGTCTTTAGCCGGATCGGCGGCGGATTGGCCGCCACAGCCCGGAACACACGTAAGCCGGGCGCCGGCGGAACAGCCCGCCGCCGCTGGGGCGCCATTGTGCGGGCGATGGGCAAGCAAGGTCAATGTGTCGCCGGCGTCGCCGCGGACGCGAACAGCAGCCTGGAAACTCGCCACGGCTGGCCGTAGTCTTTGGCGATCAGGTGCCGGGCATGGCGACAGGCCGATGTCCGGCGCGTCCGGGGCCGCGGTCGCCGCAGCGGCGACCTCTCGGGGAAAACACGACGATAAATGTGGCAAATGGGAGAGACGTCATGACAGCGAACAAATCCACCGTCACCCGCCGTGCCGCGCTGGCCGGTGGCGTGGCCCTGGCCGCTGCGCCGGCCGTGATCGGCAAGGCACAGGCCGCGGACAAGGTTACCTGGAAGGTGCAGTCGCACTGGCCCAAGGCGTCCGCCTCCTATGGCGACAGCCTGGAGGTGATCGCCGCCGAGCTGGAGGAAAAGACCAGCGGGCGTTTCAAGCTGCAGTTGTTCGGCGCCGGCGAGTTCGCCAAGGGTGGCGAGATCTTCAACATCGTCCGCCGCGGCGTGGTCGAGATGGGCACCATCTCGCCCGGCTACATCCTGGGCGAGGCGCCGACCGCGGGCCTGGCCCTGGGGGTGCCGGGGACGCTCCGCGAACCGTGGGAGTTCTCGCACTTCCTGAAGAACATGGGCTTTGAGGACATGTTCAACGAGGACCTCGCCAAGCACGGCGTGGTCAGCCGGGCCGAGAAGATCTATCCGACCGAGCTCGTGGTCAGCAAGCCGATCAACTCGCTGGAGGATTTCGCGAAGCTCAAGCTGCGTTCCTCGGGCAGCTACCTGAAGTACCTCGAGGCTGCCGGCGCGTCGCCGCAGTACATTGCCGGGCCGGAGTTGTACCAGAGCGTGGCCAGCGGCGTCGTCGATGGTGCCCACTGGGGCGCGGCCCAGGGCGCGCAGTCGATGAGCCTGTGGGAAGTCGCCAAGTTCCACATGAAGCCGACCATGGGCCTGGCCATGGACACGCTGATCATGAACCAGGGTGCGGTCGACGCGCTGCCGGAGGACCTGCGCGAGGACTTCTTCAACCTGCTCGACATGCGCTTCTGGAAGCGGACGACCGAGTATCAGTACAAGGAAAAGGTGGCGCTGTCGCAGGGGGTGGCAAAGCTGAATGTCCAGGTGGCGCAGTTCCCCGACGCGGTGCTGAAGAAGTTCGCCGAAGCCTCTGGCGCGATCCTGGACGAGGAACGTGCCAAGGGCGGCAACGCGACCAAGGCCGCAGACATGCTGGTCGCCTTCCTGCAAGAGCTCGGCTACGCCTGACGCCGACGCGCGCCGGCAGGCACGGCCGTCACCAGCACCCGCAGCCGATCGGGCCCCGCTGCCGCTTCCCGCGGCGGGCCCCGGTCGGGCCGGGTGGTGAGGTGAGCTGCCGCGTTGCGGCCCTGACAGCCAAAGCTGATTGACGCCCGGGAGGAGCCAATGGGTGCGGTGACCACATTCGCCCGCACGATCACCACCGTGAACGCCTGGATCGGGCGGACCGTGAGCTTTGCCGTCCTGCTCCTGTTCATCCTGCTGCTGAGCGACGTCGTCATGCGCTACCTGACGGAGAGCCCGATCTCCTGGTCGGCGCAGGCGTCGCGGCTGATCTTCGGCGTCTACGCGATCATCGGCGGCGGCTACGTCCTCGCCCGGCGCGAGCACGTCAACGTCGACCTGTTTTACGGCAGCTTCTCGCCGCGCAAGAAAGCCATCGTCGACATCGCCACCTCGTTCCTGTTCTTCCTGTTCCTCGGCGTGCTGCTGAAGGAGAGCTGGTCGCTGGCGTCCGACAGCGTCGCCCGCTGGGAGGTCAGCTACGAGACCACCTGGCGACCGCCGATCTGGCCGTCGAAGTCGATGATCGTTGTCGCGGCGGCGCTGCTGTTCCTGCAGGGCGTGGTCAAGTTGATCGCCGACGTGATGATCGTCATGGGCATCCCGGTCGACGAGAGTGCCTACGGCCCGCTGCGTGACGGGGCGGACGACGGAAAGGACACCGTCTGATGTACGACGCCCTGTCGATCGAGTTCCTGACGGTCCTGTTCTTCGGGCTGCTGTTCGCCTTCATCATGCTCGGCGTGCCGCTGACCTTCGTGCTCGGCGGCCTGTCGGTGATCTTCCTCTACTTCGAGCTCGGTTCCGTCGCCTTCTACCTCATCGCCTCGAAGATGTGGGACCTGATGGAGACGTCGTCGCTGATCGCGATCCCGCTCTACGTCTTCATGGCGATGTTGCTCGAGCGCAGCGGCGTGGCGCACGACCTGTACCGGATGATGCACCTGTGGTGGGGCGGGCTGCGCGGCGGCCTGGCCATCGGCACGGTGGCGATCTGCACGATCTTCGCGGCGATGTCGGGGATCTCCGGCGCCGCGGTGGTGACCATGGGCACCATCGCCCTGCCGCAGATGCTCAAGCGCGGCTACGACAAGCGGCTGGCGCTGGGGGCGATCAACGCCGGCGGCGGCTGGGGCATCCTGATCCCGCCGTCGATCCTGATGGTGCTCTATGCCCTGATCACCGAGGTCTCGGTCGGCAAGCTGTTCGCCGCCGGCGTCGGGCCCGGCCTGCTGCTGTTCGTGCTGGTCTCGCTCTATATCGGCGTGCGCTGCTGGTTCCAGCCCGAGCTGGGGCCGGCGCTGCCGCGCGAAGAGCGCGCCGACTGGAGCGAGAAGCTCAGTGCGTTGCGCTCGGTGCTGCTGCCGGTCTTCATCATATTCATCGTCCTGGGGGCGATCTTCGGCGGCTTCGCCACGGTCACCGAGGCGGCGGCGGTCGGCGTGTTCGGGGCGCTGGTCGCCAGCGCCGTGAACCGCAAGCTGTCGTGGGGCGTGCTCTCGGAATCCGCGATCCGCACGTTCCGGCTGACGACAATCATCACCTGGATCGTGTTCGCCGCGCATGCCTACTCGACGGCCTATACGGCAATGGGTGCGGAAGCCTTCATCACCGGCCTGACCGAGCAGATCCCCGGCGGCAAGTGGGGCGCGCTGGGCTTCATGATGGTGGTGCTGTTCGTCCTGGGCATGGTGCTCGACCCGGTCGGCATCATGCTGATCACCTTGCCGGTGTTCCTGCCGCTGGTGAAGGTGCACGGCTTCGACGAGGTCTGGTTCGGCATCCTGTTCGTGGTGATGATGGAAATCAGCTACATGACCCCGCCATTCGGCTTCAACCTGTTCTATCTGCGCTCGGTAGCGCCGCCGGATGTGACCATGAAGGACATTTACTGGTCGGTCGGACCCTACACGCTGGTCGAGCTGTCGGGGCTGTTCATCATCGTGCTGTTCCCGGCCATCGCGCTCTGGCTGCCGAACATGCTGTTCTCCGGCGGCTAGCCGCGGCCGCCCGAGCGGGAGGGGATGTCATGGATTTCGCGTTCAGCGACGAACAGCAGGCGATCGCCGAAACCGCCCGGCGCTATGCCGCCGAGCGCCTGGCGCCGCACTACGCGCAGCGCGAAGCCGACGCCCGGATCGAGCCGGAGCTGATCGCGGAGATGGGCCGGCTCGGCTTTCTCGGCGCCGACCTGCCCGCCGACGCCGGCGGTCACGGCCTCGACGGGGTCACCGCCGGCGTCATCATCGAGGCGATCGCCTACGGCGACATGAATGTCGCCTATCTGCAGCTGCTGGCGTCGTTGCAGGGGACGATCCTGGCCCGGCACGCGCCAGCGGAGGTCGCCCGCGCCGCGGTGCCGGAAATCTGCGCCGGCGGGACGGTGATCGCGCTCGGCCTGACCGAGCCCGGCGGCGGCTCCGATGCCGCCAACCTGCAGCTCAGGGCGCGGCGCGAGGGCAACGGCTATGTCCTGAAGGGCGAGAAGACCTCGATCTCGCTGGTTACCCAGGCCGACCGGATCATTCTGTTCGCGCGCACCGGGGCGCCCGAGGAGCGCGCCGGCGGGGTCAGCGCTTTCCTGGTTCCGCTCGATGCCGAGGGCGTCAGCCGCACCGCCTTCGACGACGTCGGCTCGGCCGCGGTCGGCCGCGGATCGGTGTTCTTCGACGATGTCCGCATCCCCGCCGATGCCCTGATCGGCGAGGAAGGCCAGGGCTTCCGGCAGGTGATGAACGGCTTCGACTATTCGCGGGCCCTGATCGGCCTGCAGGTGTTGGCGCCGGCGCGCGCCTCGCTCGACGAGACCTGGGCCTATGTCACCGAGCGCGAAGCCTTCGGCAAGCCGATCGCCGCCTACCAGGGCGTCACCCAGCCCTTGGCCGAGGCGGAAACCGAGCTCGAGGCCGCCCGGCTGCTTTGCTACAAGACGCTGTGGCTCAGGGACCGCGATCTGCCGCACACCAAGGAAGCGGCGATGTGCAAGTGGTGGGCGCCGAAGCTGGCGTTCGACGTGATCCACCGCTGCCTGCTGACTCACGGCCACTACGGCTACACCACGGATCTGCCGCACCAGCAGCGCTTGCGTGATGTCATGGGCCTGCAGATCGGCGACGGTACGGCGCAGATCCAGAAAATGATCATCGCCCGCGAGAAGGCCGGCCGGATCGCCGTGCCCTATTGACGCGGGACGGCCAGGAGGAGCGGCACATGGCGGATCAGCAGGCGGCGGTGTTACGCGAGGTGCGCGACGGAATCGGTGTGATCACCCTGAACCGGCCGGAGAAGTTCAACTGCCTCTCGTCGGCGCTGATGCGCGGCGTCGAAGCGGCCCTCGATGCCTTCGAGGCCGACACCGCCGTACGGGTGGTGCTGATCCAGGGCAACGGCAAGACCTTCTGCACCGGCGCCGACCTCGACGAGGTGCGCGCGGCGCGACGCGCCCGGGACAGCCAGGAAGCCTTCATTGCCGCGATCCATCGGATGCTGCGCCGGCTCGAGGCCTCGCCGCTGCCGGTGGTGGCCGCCGTGCACGGGCTGGCGCTGGCCGGGGGTCTGGAGCTGATGCTGGCCTGCGATGTGGTGTTCGCGGCGGAGAGCGCGCGCCTTGGCGATCAGCACGCACGCTATGGCCTGATCCCGGGCGGCGGCGGGACCCAGCGGCTGCCGCGGCTGATCGGCCTGCGCCGGGCGCTCGACCTGATGTTCTCCAACCGCTGGATTGAGGCGGCCGAGGCCGAGCGTTGGGGTCTCGTCAACTATGTCGTCGCCGACGGCGAGCTGTTCGACCGCACCATGGCCTACTGCCGCGACCTGGCGGGCAAGAGCCGTGGCGGCCTGGCCGAGATGAAGCGGCTCTCGCGCCAGGGCCTCGAGGGCAGCCTGGACGCCGGCCTGGCGCTGGAGGAACGCGAGGTGATCGACCATCTGATGGGCGCCGACGTCGACGAGGGGCTCGACGCCTTCGTCGCACGGCGCGAGCCCGACTTCGGCGGATGAACCGGGACTACCCCGAGCGGCCGTTCATCGGCGTCGGCGTCGCCGTGCTGCGCGCCGACGCGGTGCTGCTGATCCGCCGGGGCAAGGCGCCGCGACGCGGCCAGTGGAGCCTGCCCGGCGGCCTGCAGGAGGTCGGCGAGACCGTATTCGAGGCGGCCCGGCGGGAAGTGCGCGAGGAGACGGCGGTCGAAATCGACGATCTGGCGGTGGTCGACGTGATCGACTCGATCCAGCGCGACGCGGCGGGTGCCGTCGAGTTCCACTACACCCTGGTCGACCTCGCCGCCCGCTGGACCGGCGGCGAGGCGGTCGCCGGCAGCGATGCCATGCATGCCGAGTGGATTCCGTTCGCCCGCATCGATGGGCTGGGGATGTGGTCGGAGACCAACCGGGTGATCCGCGAAGGCCGCCGGCTGCTGTTCGCCGACGGCTGAGCTAGCCCGCATTTCTCAAACTCCCCACGGCCTGCGTCGCGTCCAGGCGGCCGATCCGCCAGGAGCGGGCCGAAGAGCGTAGCGGGGCTACGGTCGAGGGCCGCGACGCCGCGGGCGGCCGCCTGGGCGCGACCCGAAGGGCGGCGCTGTCCGGCCGGCAGGGTGCGTCGAGGCGCTTGCCCGTAGCCCCACTACGCGCTGCGCGCCTCTCCTACCCTGTCGGCCAGACAGCGCCGCGCAGGCCGTGGGGAGTTTGAGAAATGTGGGCTAGTTAGCCAGCGCCCGCTCGAGGAACTCGATGCGGTCCTGGCCCCAGTACGGCACGCCTTCGTAGACGAACCACGGGACGCCGAAGACCTCGCGCTCTATCGCCTCCGCGGTGTTGGCGTCGTACTCGCGCTCGACCTCGGCGCTGCCGGCTGCCGCCGCCAGGGCGGCGCCATCGAAGCCGGCGGCATCGGCGGCGGCCTGCAGGGTGGCCGGATCGGCGATGTCCTGCTCGCGCTCCCAGACACAGGCAAGATAGGCGTTCGACAGTGCCACGGCGTCCTCTTCGGCCTGCCTGGCGGCGATCACCATGCGCCCGGCCTGGCTGTCGTCGACGGGAAAGAAGGCCGGCTCGATGTTCATCGCCAGACCCCAATAGCCGCGCCAGCGAGCCAGCTCGACCAGGCGGTAGCTGCGCCGTGCCGGGTGCCGCTTGGGCAGCGGCAGGCCGCCGGTCGCCGCGAACAGCGGCCCGGCCTTGATCGGCTTGACCACGAACTCGGCGCCCGTCCGCAGGGCGATGTCGGGCAGACGAGTGCCGCCCATGTAGGTCCAGGGCGAAGCGAGGGAGACGTAGTAGTCGACGGTCTTGCTCATGGCGGCAAATCCCGGCTGGCACAATGGAAACGGCGCGCCCGCTGCGCGCCGTAGCCAGTGTGGGAAGCGGTGCCGGCGGGGTCAAGCCGCCGGCACCGGTCCCGCTATTCCTTCTTCTTGCCGTGGCCGTGCATGCTGCCGTGGCCGCTGCCCATGGCGCCGATGGCGCGTACCGGCACGCTGACGGTGATCTCCGCGCCGCCGGCGAAGCGCAGCGTGAGGTCGAACGCCTCACCCTCCTTCAGCGGTTGCTTCAACCCCATCAGCATGACGTGGTAGCTGCCGGGCTTCAGTTCGGCCATGCCGCCGGCCGGGACCTCGATGGCCTCGACCTGGCGCATTTTCATCACCCCGCCATCCATCTGCGTGGTGTGCAGTTCGGTCCGTGCGGCGACCGCGCTGGCGGCCGCGACCAGCCGGTCGCCATCGCCCGTGTTGCGGATGGTCAGGAAGGCCGCGCCGTTGGGCGCGCGGCCGGGCGTGGCACGGGCCCACGGGTCGTGGATCATCAGCTTGCCGCCGTGGCTGTCGGCCTGGGCGACGCCGGCCAGGCCGGCCAGCCCGGCCAGCAGCAGCAGGCCCAGGATGCTTCGTTTCAGTCTCGTCATGGTCTTTCACCTCTGAAGCGCGTCGCCGGCTGTGCACCGGCGCCGCTTTTCGTGTCGTTGCGGCGTGTGGTCGGCTCAGAGGTGCCGCGGCGGCGCCCGGCTCGGGCCCGGGTCCGCCATCGCCCGCCGGGTGGTGCGGCGGGTGTCGTCGCTCAGCGCAGTGTCCGCGTCCGTCGATGCGGCAAACGCGATGCCCTGGCTGGCCGCTTCCGGTCCGTGCAGGGCGACGCCGGGACAGCCGATGCAGTCGCCACAGAAGCCGGCGCCGGCGTCTTTGCTGCTGCCGACGGGCGGGGTTACCTGGACCTGCTTGAGAACGCCGTCAGCGCAGATGATCAGCCACTGGCCGCTCGCCTGGGCCGGCGCGGTCAGCGGGGCCAGGACCTGCAGGCACAGGGCCACCGCCGCGGCGATGGCCAGGGCGCGGGCCCAGGGCGATTTCTGCATGCGCATCTGCCGGCGGCCCTGGTTGCGGGTCCTCAGGTGGCCGCCATGGCCAGGGCGACGGCGCCGAAGCCGCCGATCAGCGCGCCCGCGGCCCGCACGGCCGTGGCATAGGGCCGCCACGGCCGTGTCTGCAGATACCGGGCCGCGGCCCAGGCGGCGGTGGCGATGGCGTACTGGATCGCCAGGAAGCCGATGGCGTAGGCCAGCAGCGGCGCCGGCTCGGCGCCGATGATGGATTCCGCATAGGCATAGCCATGCGCCAGCCCGGCCAGCGCCAGCAGTGTTGCCGCCGCAACCACCGGCAGCCGCACCGGCAGCGCCAGCACAGTGCCGAGCAGCAGCACCGATGCCGCGATCAGGATCTCCGCCAACGGCAGGTCGGCGCCGCCCAGGTGTACCAGCGCTCCGGCCAGGGTGGCGATCAGGAATGGCAGCGGCAGCAGGTAGCCGCGCGGAAAGCGGCTTGCCAGCAGGCCGACGGCGATCACGAAGAGCAGATGATCGATGCCGATCACGGGATGGCCCAGCCCCGACAGCAGGCCCTGGGCCCAGGTCGTCGGCATCGCCCCGTCCATGACATGGTGGGCCCACGCCGGGCTGGCGGAGACCAGCGCGACGGCGGTCGTGGCCCACCTCGTGGCGGCGTTTCGCATCGCGCTCCTCCGTCGTTTGTCGTGCCGGTGGTCGATTGGCGCCACTATAGGGCGGTGGGCCGCCGGCCAACAACGCCAAGCGACTGCGACACGGGCGCGCGCTATCAGGTCAGCACACGGTAGAGCCCGGCGGCGGTGGCGTGCAGGATCGCATGGCGCCGGCCCAGCGCGGTGACGTCGTCGCCGTAGCCGCCGCCGATCACGCAGGCGACCGGGATGCCGCGGCGCAGGCAGGCGGCGATCACCATCTCGTCGCGCCGTGCCAGCCCGTCATCGCTCAGTGCCAGCTTGCCCAGGCGGTCGAGCCGGTGCGGGTCGACGCCGGCGTTGTAGAAGACGATGTCCGGCCGGCGTTGGCCCAGCAACCGCTCGAGCTCGTCCTCCAGCCGCGCCAGGTAGTCTTCGTCTTCCATGCCCTCGGGCAGGCCGACGTCGCGGTCGCCCGGTTGCTTGCGCACCGGGAAGTTGCGTTCGCAGTGCATCGAGAAGGTGAACACGGCATTGTCGCCGCGGAAGATCTGCGACGTGCCGTCGCCCTGGTGGACGTCGAGGTCGATCACGACCATTTCCGCAGCCTCGCCCGAAGCCTGCAGCACCCGGCAGGCCACGGCGACATCGTTGAACACGCAGTAGCCGGCGCCGGAATCATGGCTGGCATGGTGGCTGCCGCCGGCGGTCTGGCAGGCCAGGCCGCGGGCAAGGGCTAGCCGGGCCGCGAGCACCGTGCCGCCGACCGCGCAGCGCGAACGTCGGGCTAGCTCCGGCGACAGCGGCAGGCCGATCCGCCGCATCACCGCCGCCGGCGCGGACTGTTCGCAGATGCCGGCGACATAGTCGGCGTCGTGCGCCAGCTCCAGCCACCAGCGCGGTGCCGGTTCCGGCTCGTAGCAGGCGCCCGGCGGGGCGAGGCCGTCGTCGCGCAGCACCTCGATCAGGGCCTGGAACTTGTTCATGGGAAAGCGGTGCCGGTCGGGCAGCGGCACCGTATAGGCCGGGTGATGCACGATCGGCAGGGTCATCGGCCGGCCGTCCCCTGGGCGTCGCGCAGGATCGCCAGCAGACGCTCCAACGGCTGGCGCAGGCCGTGCACGTCGAGGCTCAACGAGAAGTGGCCCTTCTCGGCGACGAAGACGTTCTCTGCCGGCACTTGCCAGCGCCGCAGCATCGCTTCGGCATCGGCTGTATGGGTGATCTCGTCGGCGCTGCCCAGCGCGGCGACGATGTGCCCGGGCGCAATCGCCGGCGCCTGGTCGGCCCCCGCCAGCGGCAGCCAGTGGGCCAGGCGGTCGACCGACCAGCCCTTGCGGCGCAGCTGCTCGGGCACCTTGAGCTCGCGTGGCAGAGCGCTCTCCATGCTGATCTTCACGAAGCTGCCGCCGGGCGCGATCAGGAACATGGCATCGGGGCGTGCCGCCGCGGGCCAGTGGCGACAGGCTCCGGCCGCGGTCTGGCTGGTCAAAGCGCCCAGGCTGATGCCGCCGAGGGCAACGGGGCCGCTGCCGGCGGCATGGGCCCAGGAGACGAGCAGGCCGGCCTCGACCACCGCGGCATGCAGATAGTCCAGCATGCCCAGCGGTCCCCGCGCCAGCACGGGTTCGCCGCCATAGAAGCCGGCGGCCCGGCGGCGCCCGTGCCAGGGCCCTTCCGGCTGCACCAGGCGCAGGCCGAGCTCGGCC